>Ga0129333_10000550_pt1 | contig 31058 bp, 8 predicted proteins | sample CPB6_08_DNA_FD_94474 | JGI IMG/M metagenome (GOLD analysis project Ga0129333, IMG submission 94474) | Freshwater to marine salinity gradient microbial communities from Chesapeake Bay, USA - CPBay_Sum_0.6_0.8_DNA | ecosystem: Environmental > Aquatic > Marine > Coastal | place: USA: Chesapeake Bay... | reverse complement strand
TGCTTGGGGTAAAATAGAACGGTTCAGGTAAGAACATGAAACTACCTGCTTTACCTATAGTGCAATTTAGAACCTGACTAGATGCAATAGAAATTACAGATCCTCCCGGATTATCTGTAATCTTAATACTTGTTCCGTTAGGTTTGCTATAGACGTAGTACACTGTACCTCTATCTAATTCTGTGGGCAATACTAATCCTGTAAACGTGATTGGATCATTGACGTTAAATTCTGTGCTGTCATTTACAACTATTACGTTATCTAAAATAGTTGAAGTTGCTGATGTAGTTGTGTATCCTACATAATTTAAATCGTCTGCTGAAACTGGTATTGTCATTCTAGGATCAGAGTATACATTAAAAGTATTTGCACCTGCCACTTTCAAATAGTAATTTTGAACTACATCGTTTGGATCACCTTGACAATTTACACTTGTGATAATACCATTTGATTCTAATGGTAATGACCAATCTGTTTCTCCCTCTACTATTGCATTAATTTGATTTACTTGTAGAACTAAGTTATTGGTTGGATTTGTTCCTCCAATTAAATCGCCTGATATTGTAATTGTATTGTTTATAGTAAATCCTTTACCGCCGTTACTTATTAATGCTGTATATCCCCCTAAACGATAACTTATATCAAATTCCGGAGTTTCTGTTATTTTTTGTTGTAGATTAATGTCACTTCCTGATATTTGTGTAGATAAAGTTTTTATTGATCCACCCGGTGTATCTGATACGGTAATATAGGGTAGTCCAGTAACAATCATTGAACCAATACTTGATAACAATGGTACTACACCACCAGTTAATGTTTCTTTAACTGTAAATGTAAATGCATTTGGAATACTATGCACATAATAAGTTCTACCGATTTCTAACCCACCTAATGGATCGCCTGAAAATACTACGGGCATATCAACAAACAGGTTTATAGATGAGTCAGGACTCTTAATAAAGATTCTATTATTAACACTTAATGTGTTATTGGCTTCTACAGTAATATTACCAAATGTATTTGTGTAATATGTAGTGTTGGTAACTAATCCGCCTATATTTGCACTTACCTCAAATGGTAATTGTTTATAGATATAATCTAAACCGCCTGAATCATGATCTACAATTATGTAATTACTTGTAGCCACAGTTTTCATAATTTTTCTTTCAAGTAAATTACCATAATCTATAGAATTGATATTTTCGTATTCTGCTCCTGAACTATAGAATGTAAACTCTTGACCATTAACTTGTCCCGGACTTGCTGGTAACTGTATGTTAACAGTCATAGTACCTGACGCTGTTGTTAATTGTTTGTTATTTTCTTGACTTACAAAGAAACAATATGTGTCGCTACTCTGTGCGACTACTGTTACTGGGAAAACTGAGCCACCTAATGTTTCACTGATTGTGATAGTATTGATACCAATTGATTCTACATAATAGAAATTACCTGCAATAATATTGCCAAAATCTGTTTGTTGCTGGCCGTTTATAACCATATTACTGAATACAATTTGGTCTCCTACATTTATACCGTTTGTATTTTGTACAACTATTTGATTACCACTTACAATATATAGAACTTTAAGTCTTACAAACTCATCAGATTCCGAAATAGTAAATGTTTGATTATCTATTACAGAAGTCACAAAATATATTACATTTTCTTCTATACCGCCAAATACATTACCAACAAATTCAATCGGTATACCTGTATAAAGTCCCTGACTGCCGCCTAAACCAATTGCTGTTAATGGAACAGTAACTAGATTATTATTAACATTTGTAGATGTTACTGTGCGAATGCCAGGATAGTCTGTCGTAATTATCGCTGTGCTTATATTTTGACCTGTAAAGCATTTCAAGCCTAAACCACTAATAGTTAGTGTATTAAGAGATACAACTGAACCTGTTAGGGAGGACTTTATTTTAAAACTAGTCTCATCAATTACTTCAGCAATATAATAAAAAGTTGAAGGACCCTCGACAATGTTGCTTGTACCTACATCACCTATAAAGTAAATAGGCATGTCTACTTCAAATCCAATCGTTGAGCCACTTGCATTTTCGCTTGTAGTATTAACCTTCAGTGTAATAATATTTGACACTGCTGTAGTACTTTCAATACTACGTTCAAATTCAGACCAATTTAAACTAGTATAATTAGATATTTCAGCAATAGGTAATACTAAACCCTGACTACTTGATAACACATTGTTTACATCCGGTAATGTGCTTTCTAATGAAATAGTTGAACTGGATATATTTTCTGTGTTATTATATGAACCGGCAAAGAAAGATCCATAAAAACTATACGGTTGCCAATCTAAAACTTGAGTATTATATGTTGTTCTATCATAACGTAAGGTAATGTTATTTTCTCTTACTGGGTAACTTGAACTTATCGCACTTGCTTTAGCGCCTAAGGCTAAAGTGTGTGTTCCTGTTCCTTGTTCATATATTTTAATTCTAGTATTTTCTGCACCGTTAATTGCATCAGCATATGATGTATAAAGCGCAACTATTACAGTAGGCACATTATCTAGAACACGTACATAGTACCACTGATTGTTTTCTAGACCACCTACTTGAGTTCCTGTTCCTTTTACATAACGTACAAGGTCTCCGGTCACTAATTCAGGAGCATATAGTTCTATTGTATTGACCGGATCAATAGTGATTCCTGAACTTTCAAATTCAAAATCATATGCACTATCAATAATAATTTCAGGCAATGCTACATATCCTGAACCAGGATTTATTACATTAACACCGATAACTTTATCCACGCGCATTACTGCTTCAAGAACTGCCTCCTCTCTTGGTTCGGGATAAAGTGAAGTATCAATAAACGCTGTGACTTTAGGCGGATTAGCATAACCCTTGCCAGTGTCTAATACTACTATAGCAGGCAAATCTATAAAGATATTTTCACCCGGTATATGTGTTGTTACTTCTGTGCCGTTTAATCCGCGTATCAATCCTGAAAGTGAATTTGTATCAATATTAACCTCAGTATATCCAATATATTCAAAATCGTTTGGATTTGATACACTACTTACTTTGATAGTACCAGTTACTGGAAAACCAGAAACGTTATCCACTATAATAAAATCACTGTTTAATGTTACATAAGAACGTAAAACAGAAATCTTATAATTTTCTTGTCCAATTAAACTGATACCATAATTATTTTTCCATTCTGTATAACTATTGGTAGTCCAAATAGCATCGTCTGGCAAAAATTCATAAATTGATTTAGGATCAGAATATACAATTTCTGGACTAATAAATACCTGGTTTTCAAAATTATATTCAGCAGGTAAATCAAAGTCTGTTAAATTACCTTGATACCAGTCAGTACCCTCATATGTTAATAAAAATTCTTTAATTACTACGTGATATGGTTTTGCTTCATTTAAATATCCAGATAAAAATTCTTGATTATCTGATTGAAAATTTTGAATAGGTTTAAGTTCTCTAATTTTGTGAGTTACATCAATTAAAGAAGTTTTATTTAACCATGGTAAATAATTTTGATTTTCATGTGATTCTGCCTGTATATAACTAAACAATAATATTAATGATCTGTTACGGAAAATTAATAATTCATCTATAAAAATCTGTTCGTTAAGGGCGCGTATAATCCAGCGTGTTTCTTCGCTAGGATAACTATCAAATGGTTGTGAACCATAAAAATCACTTCCGAAACCAATTTTATTTGCTTCATAATCCCATAATTCAGATTTAAATCTTACAGTGCCATTTTGTAAACCAATACGAGTCCATAAACCTTCGTTAGTAAAAATGTATGTCTCTGAATTACCCTGACCGTTTTCTAAAACGCTGACTATACTTCCCGCTGCTACATCTAGGGTGAGTAAATCATTATATGTAGGGACCTGCATAATTGCTTTAGTATTATCATTATAGCCAGGAGTCCACCAATTTACATACTCCCAATAAAGTGAAGTGTCATAGAATTCGCCTGATTTAAATACAAATGGAATTCTAGGACGAATTTCTACGATCGGAAATTGTTTTAATATTGTATTACTATATTCCAAATAATTCTGAAGTGCCTTTAATCTATTATAAAAGAAACTTTGTCTAGGTCTTGCTAATACACCGCTTTGTACAGTTTTAGGTAAGAAAGGATCAGGAACGATTGCTCCTTCTTCATCAGTGCCGCCTAAACTATCAATCAATCTATCATATAATGATCTTGGTGTAGTTATTCCTTCTACTAAGTTAGGTAAACCCGGTAAGAAATCTGCAGGGAAATTTTCTCTTATTAATTGATATTCTTCGTGTGCAATATTGCTATTAATACCTGAAGAATAACCTATGTGTAATACGCTATCGTTTGCATTTATAAATTGTTGACAATTATATAAACCAAAAGTGTTAGGTAATAACGGTGCAAAGTAACTAATACCAGATCCTTGTGGATTTAAAATGTAGTTTGCAATATTAACATCTGCCAAACTCTTGTTACTAAATTTAATGCCTGAATTTCTAACCCAAAAATAGTAAACAGGTTCAATATTATTTGAACTATTTAAAATAGTTTGTACTGTAAACAAATCTACACTTCTTGGTGTACCTGAACCTTCATACTCTGAAGGCGGTACATTACTTGCTATCCACGAATAAACTGCTACATCACTTCCAGGAAATAGTGTGCCCCAATATTTTGCATTATATTGATTATCATTTTGATGGTAATTTACAAATCTTACATTTGAAGTATCAAACCAAATTGTACCTAATTGTGCTGATCCCCATACAAAACCACTTTGAGTATTATTATCATTATTATATGTTGCAGGATCTATATTAGATATAACATCAATATTTTGACGAACTGCACCTAACAGTTTTCCTTGTAGTGGATCAAAATAATCTAAGTTAGTTAATGTTTGATTTAATTCGGCACTAAACAATTGAGCATTGTCAATTTTATTGACATCAACAATTTCACTTGATTGTCTTATTTCTGTCCAGTTACGTAGTCCACTTTGATTTATATAAACAACAACTTGGCCGTCTATATCATCGGGACGATAACCCGGAGTGCCTATTATAACTTTATTTTCTACAAAATCTAAGGCTGTTCCATAACGAGGCTCTAATCCATATACTTGATTTTTAGCATTAACGCTTTGAGCATAAGTATAGGCGCCTATATTATTGATTGATTCTCTATAGTTTGAAAGATAATCAAACATATAAACTGCACCCGCATTAGGATAACTATCTATAAATTGAGTAGCATTATTATCAAAAATTGTATCATCAGTGTAGTCAACATTATCAATAAAATCAAATGTTGTTTGAGCGTAACGTGTTCCTACAGGGGCACTTATAACCACGCTATTAAATTCATTAAATTTAATTGTTGTACCAAATTGTGTAGGCCCTGTTAAATGTGGACATTGTAATACTTGAGTTTGAATTAGAGTTTTAATTCCCAATTCATCTAGTGCGTCTGGATCAGTAGAAGTAATAACTAATTCTTGGTTAGCGTTTGCCAAACTATCGTTAATTAATTGTATGCTCAATCTATTATTAATAACAGTTGCACTAACATTGGTAATTTCTGCACTATTAATTGCTAATGCTGCAAGTTCTGCATCACTACTAGCAGGTATTTCAACTTGATATCCGTTAATTAATATAATACGATTGGCTGTGGTTTCTGCTGTATTAACACCGACAACAGATCCGAATCTTGCTCCGGCATTTGTATAGCGATACACTGCCCCTTCTTCAATATCACTGTTCAGTGCGAACGGCGCACCTACTAATATTTCAGTAGCAAATCTATTGTTATCAACATTAGTGCCGAAACCTACGCCTATTCTAGGTGTCGTTTCAGTTGTTAATATTTGATTTAAAGTAAATTTGTTACCACTTACCTTTATTATATCTCCTACAACAAATGTACCCGTGTAATTTAAATTTGATCCGGTTATAGAATAATCTGCTTCATCAACTAGAACTCCGTTTAAATATACGTTAACAGATGATGCGCTAGGTGTCCATGCTAAATTAAATACCGTAGTGCTACCTGTAGATGCTGTCTGAGTTTCAAAATTTTGCACTGATCTTGAGTAATAATAGGCTTTGCCCCAATTTTCTACATCAACATCGTAATCTTCATTTGGTGCACCAATTACCAAAGTGTCGCCATAATAATTTGTAGATATTGAACTACCAAATTTATCTACAGTGACAGTTGGACCTTCTATAGTTGAAATAAATTCAAATTCACGCTGTATTACAGTACCCTGAGTTATTGCACTTGCAGTACCATCACCGGATCCTGAAGAAATTGCTACAAAAGTATCGCCTATTATAGGCAAGTCACCAATATTGGGTGGCTCCCATCCAGCAGCGACCCAATCAGTCGTACCTAACGATACTATAGTGTATTCTTCGCCTACTACGAAATCACCAGCATTTGTGACTATAGGGCCGGTCGCTTCAAATATAATGCCTACTTTATTTTCTATTGCCCCTGCTTCAGTAAAATTGCTTGTGCCTAAACTTAATACTTCATAATAAGTACCCGGTACTAACTCACTTGCATCAAGTATTCCATTAATTCTTCGGTATACATGTACTTTATTTCTAGCAGCAGGAGTAACTGTATCAAAATCGCTTACAAATAGCCAATTACTATCGCCTGACATAGACATGCTAGAACCAAAATTAGTGCATCCTACTGGAGCAGTAATTTCTTGAAATGGTTCTATATCGTCTGTATAGAATGTATCATTAACATAATAAAGGTATACTTTAGGTGTACCAGTTGGTTGTGATATAGCAAATATATTTTGACCTTTAACAATTGATGTTCCGAAAGAAGAATCTTTTTCAATAATTTGATCTGGATCATATACTCCTTCTATAGGATCATATTGATATCTAAAGACACGACCCATTCCAGCATCAGAGAATAAGAAATCGCCTTTTATAGTATATGATACAGCAGAACCAAATGTGCTTGTGTCATTCTTTTCTTCGTCAGGTAAAGTGTCTTTCGTAAATTCAACATCGTATGTATAATTAATACCTTTACGATAAACTGCCCAGCCGCCGTCATTATTTGTATCTACCCAAACTTGATTGCTTACAAATTCATTATTTAAAAGTAATAAATCTTGTATATCGCTAGGCTGGGCTACTCTTTGTGATACGAATTGATATGCGATACCTTCGCCTGTTATAGTTAATGTGCTATTAGTAAGGTCTAACGGAATAATAACTTGATATGGATTTACCACTTGTAATACCGTGAAATATCCATTTACTTGATCGTTGAAATTAATAATCGCAAAAATATCATTGACCTGTAATGTCTGCGGGTCTTTGAATAATATAGTAGTAGTGCCGTTTAAATTTGAACGTGCTTGTAATACTTGACCTAGGACATTAGGTGTTAATACGTTCCAGTTAGCCAAATAATTTGCTACATAGGCATAATCACCCACATAAAATCTGTTTAAGGGAACAATAAGACCTGATTCATTGACTGCTGCAGGGAAACCACTAAAAAAGTATGATGACATTTTTACATCATTAAAGTTTACATATCCTGCATCGGGAAATAGCATGTTTGGAGTATCTTGGCTTAAAGTTGGCAACACATCAGGGTTTGTAATTGGTTTGCCATAATTAAACAAACTATAAATTGGTACTATTTGCTGTGCACCAGGTACTGGATTGCCGTTAGTCAGTCCTACAATACTTGGATTAAATGTTAATTTACTTTGATTTAATTTGAACTCAAGAAAATTATTATTGAGTACACCACCGTATGTGCCTTGTAGTATTGCCCAATTTTCATGAAGATTATAATCTATTCCACCTTGCGGTAAGTCTGCGCCCTTAAATACGTCTAGTATCGCTCTGGTTCCTTTTTCTTTTATCATGTTTTTATAAACATTGACTTGAGTTATATCTGTCAAATCGGCACTAACCATGTAAGGACGTGAGCGATAACCTATCAAACTAAACGATAATTGATCTGCATCTTTTTCTAAATTGGCTTCGTTTACATTGTAATATAAAGAACTTTCATAACTTCTTGTACTACTGTTTGGTAATAGTCCCTTTTGTATTTCATCGTAATCTGTTTCTTTCCAATCAATTTCGTTGAATACTTTTGATGGCTGTACAATTTTTAATGCTGTCCAGTATTTGTTTTTAAAACTTACTATTTCGCCCTTTGTATATTTTAAAGCAGGAATCCATTCTTTAATATTATCTTGATTATTAATAAAGCCACTTGCAGTCATAGTGCCGTTCCATTCTGCACTCTTGACGCCTTGTAAATAAATTCTATTTTGTTTTAATCCAGTAATTAAATTATAAATGATGTCATTAAAGATTGTTTTATTGTCAAACACTATACCATGTTCAATATTACTTAAATTAAATTGACCGTAAGAAATTGTATCTCCATCTTTTAATGCAGTTACGCTAAACGCTGTATTTTCTCTAACAATACTTAAATCTCTATTTTCAATAGGGTATAGGTTCTGATTGAGAACAAAGTTATTATCATGTATAAACAAAGGCTGTACTATTAAATTTTCAGCATTTATAGATAAAGTATTTGCTGCAGGATTAAGTGTAATAACACTTCCCTGGCTGAATCCTATTTGTGCCCAATATAAAAATTCTCCGATCATTTGATTCCAATCAAGTTGAACTCCTGATTCAATCAATTCGTACTGACAACCTTGTGAAATTAAATAACTTCCATAACTTGCTAAAAATTGTGCTAAATCTTGCGGTTTTCTAAACACACTTCCATATTCTACAATTTCAACATTTTGAGAATAATCTTTAGCAACTTTAACACTTAAATCCTGAATTGTAATATTATTAACATTACCATTATTAATAGGTTTCAAAGTTGGAAAATAATTGATATTTTGGCTAAATCCGTCAACCTTAAATCCGTTAGGAACTTTAATTACACTAACAGCACTGTAAATAATTTTTGTATATGGTTGATTTTCATACAACAATACACTAAAGTTTTCGTCAGGAATTAATAATGAATTATTATTCGTGTTTGGAGTACCCTTTTCAACAAAGAATTTTAACAATGTCTTGTCACTAAATCCTGCAAGACGATATACTAATCGTACATCAATATTTTTAAATAAATTTAAAATATTAGTTGTAGCATCTACACCTAGTTGTTTTTCATAGTCAACTATCCAATTGATATATGAAGTTTTTGCTGTACCATTACCATAAATTTCTATTTGATTAGGAACTAAATGGCTTCTTCCATTAACAAGGTACTGATTAAATTCTGCGTCATACTTATAGTTGTCTAAGTCTACAGCAAGATTAAAGAATTTGGCAGGTTTTAATAATGCCTGCAATCTCATCAAATCAAAAGGCCAAGTAGAACTACGACGATAACTAAACTCAACAGGGCCTAAATCTCCGACTAACCATTGATCTTTAAAGAGCATTGGATCATAAGTGCCTACTATTGAATTTAATGGACTCTTTTGACCTCCATTACTATTAACAGGAAGTATTAATAAAAAGTTTTGAAACTCTGTTTCCCAATCGGCTGTATCTCTATCAAAATTAGATTTTTTATACTGAGTTCTTACAACAGGATTGCCGTTATTGTAATCAATACCGTCAAACATGTCAGCCCATAAGATAAGATTATCTATGGTGTACGGACTGTCTCCATATCTAGCATCCCACCAATTAGGTTTATTAGCATAACCTATCATTTGCCAAGGAGTTATAGCAGGTGTTGAAGTATCAAAGTAGTATGAATAAATTCCTCTCCAATTTCCCTGTAACAAAAGATCGCCTGTAATTTTTGCACCTGAATTTCTATAATTATAAGTGTATGAATTTCCTTCAGCAAAAACGTGATCTTGATAATCAATTTTATTAGTACCTACCCAATCAAGGAATGCTGGTGTATAAGTTGTCAACCAATTGGTATAATACTCTGATGAATTTCTATAATAATTAGGAATAATATCTGCAACGCTTATAGGTATAGTTGAACTTAACTTTATATTATTATAAACACGCTTTTCAAATTCTAATAGAACTTGATCTCTATAATCTGTTAATCCATATATTTCACTGTATTCTCCATATAATTTTGTATATGAGCCATCATGTCCTACTATAAAATAAGTTGGAGTAATATATGTTTCATCATATACAACTGAGGGAACAGTGACTGGGTATAATCCTAACTTACTAGGTGTGTTAGGTACATAAGAGCCATAAGTCTGATTATATTCATTAATTACAATTTGATCGCCGGTCGTTAAGTCTTTAGTAATAATCAATGATGGGCTGTCATTACTAATGGTATAATCAATATCTTTATATAATAATTCTGTTACAGTTGTTCCCTGTATTTTTCTCTTTAGATAAACTAGTACGCCATTATAGTTGGCACTTTGATAATTATAAGTTTGGCTTAGGCCAAAAGTAGTGGTGCCTATATCATTAAAAAAGGTATATGTATTTGAAATATACGGTGCCTTATTTGGAATCATGTCTGACCAAAAGAATGGCATCTCTTGATTTTTTACGCTAGTTATAATATCAAGTGCATAATCTAATAACTCAGCAGGATTATAACGTTGTTGCCAATTAATTTTATTAGCAGTATCCACTAATAAAGATTTAAATTTTATATATTCTCTGCTGTTGAATAGTAACGCATCAAATAAGTTATGTTGTTTTAAACGTAGGAATGCGCTAGGTATAACTAAACTTGCACTATTTTGTATAATGCGATTACCCCATGGTACAAGATTTCCTAAATCACGGGTATTATTATTTCCAAATACATCTCCTGTTGTATTTGGATTATTATAAAATATGCTTTGATATTGTCCTCTTATATCACCTACGTCTACTGTTGTTATATCTGTATTAAAAGGATTATTACTTAAATTAATTGGGATAGTATAGAAGGCTTCGTTACTTACTTGATCACTTAAAATTAAAACTTGTATTACTGTTTTTTCTAATGCTGGAATATTAACAGTAACTTTTGTAGTAGTTGTAGTATTTTCTACTGTAAAGTTTGTAATCAAATTATTATTGTTGAATACTTGTATTGAAGGCCAAATAGTGTCATCAACACTTAATTGCGGCACATCGCATGTTACTGTAACATCAATATTTGTAGCATCTAATGATGAGATTACAACATTAGGTGGCGTATATGGGAACTCAAAAACTTGATATTGTGTGCTTGGAGCAACTGCTGTTTGCCAACCTAATAGTCTATCGCTAGTATCTCTTCCTGTTACGTTGTAAACAAACCCATTATTAACTTTTTCTGTTTCTGTAATATTTTGTTCTAGTCCGGTAACATAATTAAACTCTTGACTGTTTAATGATACTTCAAAAGAAATATCTCCTGTATTATTAATACTACTGAAACTAATAGGAAATCCTAAAATTGTGTCGTTTACGCCGCCTGGTTTAAGTTTGTATTCAAACAAAGTACAACCTTGAAAAGTTGTAGATTTATATATTGACGTATCGCCGAAACTAATACCGTTTTTATCAAAGATATCAAATTTAGGAGCCTGATTAGTTTTAGTTTTTTGTTGTGCGACTTGAAAAAATTCTCCCAGTTGATTTTCTTTATAGTACCAACTTACACCTTCATTGTTTTGTCCTCTCAATACAGAGAACTGATCATTTTCTAATAGTTCACCGTCTAGTGCTTCAGTAAAGGTTAATACCGGATAAGATCCATTAATAGTTGTAGAAAAATTTGCTACATAAATTTTATTTGCAATATTAGGATTTACATCAGCAGAAAATACAATACGTGCGCCCGAAAATAATTCTAAATCTGCATTATTTTTTATACTTGCTACAAATGATGCATCTCCTACTGTAGCGCCGACAATAGCAGGAGTAAGCCAATTAACAATCATTGTTGTGTTAGATGAATCATTGCTAATTGTACTGATTCTTGTACCTACTGGCAACTTGCTTTGCTCACCTAAAATTAAATCATTAATATACATTCCTACGCTTAGTGTGCCGACTACATCACTTGTAGGAATAATAATTGTTGTGTTAGTTTGTGCTAACGCTGTGCCGTCACCTTGAATTGCTGTACCGGTACCTACGCCCGGATCTGTCGCAACAAATGTTTTTGTTAGTACTTGGCCTGTACCTGGTTTTGTACTGGTAATGGCAGCCGTAAAGACATCACCGATATCATATACAATTCCTGATGTGCCTGCTAAAAGATTCCAGTCAGTTTGAGAAGTAGTTCCTATATTAGTAATAAAATATTGTTCCCCTGAAGTCACAGGAGAACTTGCTATATTAAATAAAGAAGCACCAATATTTTGCCATAACGTGCTGCCCCTGTCTTGAATCGTATACTCCAGTCCTGCTATCAAGTCTGATGAATTTAATAAACCAGTAATTAATGCTGTGAATAATGTTTGTAGTGCCTTTCCGCCGCCTGAACCTACAATTTCTCCAGGATAGGCACATGTAAATATTTCGTTTGTAGAATATGGAGTAATTCTTTTAACTTTACCTGTACCTGTACCTGTACCTGTCGCTGTAAAAGTAGTTCCTACTGCAGGTTGTCCTGTTATAGTTGTTGACGGTACTGTTTGCGTAATATTGACAAGGTAGGGTCCTACGCCTCCACCAGAACCTGTTAAAATAAAAGTTCCAGGGACTATACCTGGACCAGTAATATATGTTCCTACTGTAAGTGAGCCTGAAGTAACCCCGGTAACTGTAAGTGTTCGTCCAGCAATAGAACCAGTTACAACACAACTTGATGGCGCGCCTATGGATACATAGTTAGTAGTGCCTAGACTTAAAATTTCATATTCTAGTCCTGCTTCAATATTGTTAGCAGTAAGGTTATTAGTACCGGCAATTATACTCCATTCTTCTGGAGTTGTGGCACCTAGATCAGTAATTATATAGTTTTGTCCTACAACAAATTGCCCATCTACATCAAGTGTTGCTCCTAACTGTTGCCAAGTATCAGGATCAGTAGTACCTAAATCCTCTATAGTATATTGTTCCCCTACTATAAATTGACCTAAACTTACTGTGGGATTTGTTTGTATCGTACCTGTATATGCTGTATATGTGCTTACATCTGGATAATATGTTGCCTGACCCGCTATAGTAGTAAGTGCGTCAGTTGTTCTGGTATCAATAAAATCAACAGAATTTTTTCCGACGGTACCAGAATCAAATAATTTTAAATTTGGATAAAATTCAATAATAGGACGTTTTGCTTTTGCTGTATTACTTGCTAAATTTAAAATAGTTGGATCACCGTTATACACAGCGGTGTCAGTAATAACCTGACTATGGAACCAGCGATTACTGCGTGACCATGCATTTTTGTTTATACTATTTCTAGCAATTGTAATATAGTCTTGATTTGCAGGCAAATTAAGGGCTTCGTCATAATTTTCAACATCGTAATTTGTACTATCGTATGCAATTGATGTGTTGACAGTAAAATTTTCAGGTATTTGTAGTGATGTTGTTGGAATTAATTCTATAGCAGTACCAACACCCTCTACATAATATTCACCTTGCTTGTAACTTACAGGTAGTATGTCACCGCTGAATGCTACTTTTAACCCATTTGTAAATACTATTCCATTAGATGAAGTAAATGTTTTTTTGCCTAAAATTTGTGTTTCAACATTTAATGTATTAAGGTCATTATTTTCAATAAGTTTGATAATACCTACCTTATTAGGATTTATATTATCTTGATAATATAATGTATCAAGGGGAGCAGAAATAAAAGGTATCTGTACAATCGTATCTAATTTAACGAATCCAATACCAATATATTCTGAACCATAAGAAGGAATAATTTTTTTCTCAGAATCTATAATTGAGTCTTGTGTTAATATTATAATAGGATCTGCCGGACTAGTGATGTAATCCAGTGTAACCTTGTAAAAGTAATCTGATGGAAAAGTTCCTGACTCTGTGCCTTCAGGATTATAAAATAGAATATTAATTCCGTCTAGTGCTGTAACACCATCTATATTATTAACTTCACTTAACGGTTTATTTTGAATTTGTTCAATACTTTTGTTTGAAACAACAAATGCAGGCACACCGATTGCCGCATCATAGTTATATTGATTCATTGCATCTTTGGCAGGAACATTAAATGTTATAGTACCAGATGTTGCACCGTTATTAATCACACCGCCTAATTCCGTCAATCTAACACTAAAATTAGTTTGTGTTAAACTGGTTCCATTTATACCGGGCGCACCTTGAATCCAAAATTCTGAATCTTGATCAACCAAAAACGTATAAGTGCCGCCGCGTATTAATGTTAGAGTTGGATTGTCAGAATATCCAGTTGCACCTAACGGTTTTATTTGATATGTATTTTCTGCGCTTATTACATCGTATTCATTTTCTAAATAAACTACTTCATTAGTAACTGTAACGGCAGGAGGACCTTGTGGTAACCAGTAATATTGATTAAAGTTTATAATTTTATCTAAATCTGTGAAACTGTCCCAACTATAAAATTGACTTTCAAATAAATCAGCATTATTATTAGTCAATCCATATTGAAGTTTTAATGCATCTAAAATACCAGGGTAACTTAAAAAATCATTTGCTTTTGTTTGATTATTTTTTAAGAAGACAACACCTGGTTCTAATTGATAGTCAGTTCTAGTTTTTGTGGGTTCGGTAACATAATAATCGTTAGCATTAACACCGTAACCTATAGTGCTACCTACAAATCCCTGTATCTTTCGTGTTACAGGAGGATTGACCAATTGATCTAGTGTAGCCGATAAAAACTGATCGTTAGTAGGCGTTTGAAAAATTTCTGGTAAAAATTCTAATGTTCTTATGCGTGTCATTTTTATACTATTTGTAGTTCATTTGGAGTTAGTGCTGCGATAACTAAAATGTTTTCAGCAGTTGCGGCATTGACAAAAATTTCATATGGGGCACTTTTTATTTCATATAATGTTCCAAAAGGTTCATTAGGATTGTTTGGCACTAAAACTGCTGAACTTATTAAATCTCCTAACTGATTATGTAAGTAGGCGCTTAATTCTGAAAAGAAAAATGTATCGCCGAAATTCCAATTATTAATATCAAAATATGTGTTCATTGCTGTTAGTACCGCGCTACGTATTTCGCTATCACTTGCTGTTGTTGTGTTAGTTTTAATTACTTTAATTGTACCTCTAAGTGCTGAGTCTGCTTTGGGTCCAAATAAAGGTTTAAACACTACACTATTTAAGACCACTGAATCACTCAACATTTTGTAATCTTGAACTTTGCTATAACTTGCACTTAACTCAGCAATCGTAGGTGTCGCTGGTTTAGGAACAGTGTTTGTAGAATCCTGTATATAATTTTGGTATGCTGTATAGTATGCTTGTGTAACTACATATAAATCAATAATATTTGTAGTTGCAGGATCAATACGTGTAGTATTATTACTATTATGACGATATTGATAACTCAATCCTTGTCTACCGTACTTGATAGAAAACTGATCTTGCACTACTAAAATATAACTTAATGTGGTGACTGAAGTATCTTGAACAGTTTTATAAAAGACACCTTTTAATGTTGGATCAGACTCTATAGGTTCTTCATTTGCAAAAAATATCTGTCCTACTGGATATTCATACTTTATAACTTCAATTTCATTTTTTGTACTATATTGGTAATTAATTGTTCCTACTGGTACAATTTGAAGTCTTGTTAAATTAATTGGATCTTGAACTGTTTCAAAAAATACATAAAATCCTGCATTGTTACCATTTGCTGTTACGCCAGTAATTGTAGTAAAGAAATCAGGATTTAAAATAAGTTGTTTATTGTTAACATCTGTGGCGCTTACTTCAACTTCAAAATCATTTACATATCCATCAGTTTCTACAGTCTGTCCAATAATATTAACTTTATAATCTCTACCTAATGCATTAACAGACTCAGGCTGAGTGTTAACTCCCAAAACATTTACGTAATCTTGTAATATTTTGCCAGTAAATGGATCGTATACAATTTCGTCTAAAGCAAAAGTAAATCTTGTTTCGCTAACACTACCAAAATAATATTTTAATGATTTTACTGTAACTGTATATCTATTAATAGAAGGGTCAGAAGTAAATTTTACAAACCAGTTAGGATCATTAACTGGTCTTACTACCCATCTATTTTGATTTATTAATAAGGAATTATTAAACACAAATGAAAAACTTTGCTGTAATTCCATTTTAATTATCGCATCTTGTATTACTTCAATAGGTAATGAGTTATCAAAAGCAGGTATAATTTGTTCTAAAATACATTCTGCAGGAACATAACCGTTTAATGTTACTGGTCCGGTGCCGTTTGAAAATTGACCTTGACCTGCATTACTACCATCACCGATTACATTGAGAACAGTTGTCCATAACGTATTCGGCTTATTAGGTCCTGAAACTCCTTCAACCAATCTATTATTACTATCAAAATAATAGTTTGCAGGTGCTTTAAATTTTAACAATGCACCTTTGGTTACATATTTTGCATTCGTTGTAGAGAAAATGCCAACGTAAGCGGGAAGTTCTATACTTTGACTTAAAGTATAAAAATATCCTGTTTGACTATTTGCATCTACTGTGCTACTATTCCAATACATCACTTCAGAGCCAGTTACTGGATCTGACGGATCTGTTGGTAAATTAAATCTTTTATACCACGCTGTTGTACTGTCGCTAGATTGATTAATGTAATACTGATTAGACCTATTAGTTGCTAATACACTGGCTAGTGTATCTGATAAAAAACTAATAATATCGCTGGGTGAGTTATTAATTGAAAGTAATAAAACCGCATCATCATTATTTTCCCAAATAGCACCGTCATCAGCAAATGTGTTTGTGCTTGAATATTTTCCGGTAGGATCTAATAAATCTAAGTTTTTACTAACGCCTACACTGCTACGATTAATTGCTTTTGATTTAATAATAGAACTGTATAACGTGTATGGAAAATTGTTATAATCTTCACCGTTAACCATACGATTTTGTGTATAGTAACGTGTTGGAGCACGTTGCTTGATACTTGGTAAACTTTCTCTTGCTTGTGCATTACTTACTGGTTGTGTAAGTTGTAATCCTATGGCTAAAGTTTCTGTTTTTCCCTGGCGAGTAATGTAATTAAATGCTACAGTTATACCCTGCATTTCGCTAGGATCAATTGTATATGTTAGACCGTTGCTTGATCTTACATAGGCTCTGAATGTACCTACTGGTATATTGCTGAATACCCCGTCACCAAAATTATAAGTTACTTGATCGTTGAATCTTGAACTTACGCTGAATATACTTTTCTTACTTGTTTCTGTTTGCAGATAGGCATTCGCATAAACATTATCAACTTTATTCCATAACGTTCTAGTATTATTATTAAGATTTAATTGGTATAACCAAGTATCTTCATTATTAATACCTTGAATATCTATTGCTACTGCCTGATTTGCGATCTGCTGCTCAAGCACAAAATCAAAATTTGTAAGTGATCCTTGTTTAAAATAAAAAAAGTATCCTGTGTTTGGACTTGCAAAACCTAATCTATCGTTTTGATAGACCATATTAAAACGTCCTGTTGGTGCAGGAGGAATTTCGTAGAGATAATCTTGATCAACACTAGTAACACTTACCAATTCAAAATTCATGGTAATCCCATCAATAGTACTACTAAATGGAACAATTGGTAAACTTTCTGCAGGAATCTGTAGTGCGTATTCTGCTGTAGTTACACCTAAAATTTCTGCAATGTTTCCTGGTCTACCGATACGTTGACTATCTACTAGCGCAGCATTTATTATAGTGTTAAATTGTTCAAACCAATTTGGATTTGCTGGATCATTCCAAAGTACTGTTAAATTACTTAAGTTTATACCATTAAAATCTACTAAATTTTGTGTGGTCTGTATACTTGTTACTTTTAATAAACCTTGTGCTTCAAGGTTGCGTTTTGGAGTGTAACTTACAAGGTTAGCAAGTTTAATAACACTGTCTCTACGTTCAGCCGTATCAATAAAGTTTTCGCGGGCATTTAAGTCATTTCTAAATGCAAGACCCTGACCCATAAATGCCATAACGTCAAGTAGTGCAATAAATTCACTACTTTCAATGTAATCGTTATATGTTTCAGGATAATAAGTGCGTAGATAATCTATAAAACTTTTTCTTAGTGTCTCATAATCGTAACTCTGGAAATCAGCCTCACGAAAGGTTTGGTAGATTGCTTTCCAATCGTTAACACCAAACAAAGCACTTTGTCTAGAACTTGTAGCCATAATAACTCTCTGTTTTATTATTTATCTAACCATAAAAACTGTGTTTTTAAGCTAAAGACGCTGTATTAGTTGCTGAATTAAAAAATATGCTTAATAATGATGCTTGATTAAATGGTACAATAGCCATTTCAACTTCAAGAAGTATACCATTATCTCTTGGATAAACGCTTACATAATTTAACTGTATGCGCGGATCTGCGCTTGCAATTCGTGTGATTTCTTCCTGTAATGCTTGCTGAACTTCAGGAACATTAGGCTGAAAAACAAAATTCCACAAATCAGTACCGTATTGAGGTTGCCCTACTTTAGTTCCCCTTCTAATGTTTAATGCATTTAAAAAATCTTGAATTACAAGTTGCGTATCCACAAGACGGAATTTTTTACCAGTAATAATAGAATTTGTAACGGTACCTGTGCCTCCCTGATAACCTATGGGAGCACCGACCGTTTTTGGCTTGTTTGCATTAATTGTTGAAAAACCTATATACTCTGCCATAAAACTATTTATGTTCCTTTAGGTTTGACTTTACTGGTAGTAGTTGTAGTCTTTTTTTCTACCCAACCTACTTCTTCATCACCCTGTGCATTAGTGGCCCTGTACACAACTAGATTATTATCGGGAGAACCTGTAGTTACAGACACGTTACTAGGTTGTACACTGCGTTTAGTATTGTATAATGCGCTTTCATACGTTTCATCCGCTTGCTTTAATTCCTGCTCTGCCTTCTCTACTTCAGCAAATTTCTGATCCCTGGCTTGTGCTAGCCTGCTAATTGATGGATCACCCTGAACAAGATTTTTTTGTGCTTGGTCGTAGGCTTTTTGTGCTGCTTCAAATTCATCATACGCTGATTGATATTTGTTGTCTTTTTCCTGTACGATTTTAAAGAGTGATTTAAGTTTATCTTCATTTTGTTTAACTTTAGGTTCCAGTGCAGCCTTATTAACTTCTCCGTAAACAGGAGCAGGTATACCCGGATCTTCAAGCGCATCTTTTACTCCCGCCTCCACAGAACTTCTATCATTTGTATTAATACCTATTGATGGCATTTTAATACCACTTCCTTGTGATGTAATTGCAGATAATTGATTTTGTATTTCTGCGACTTTGCCTGCAGGTAAACCCGCATTAACCAACTTTTGTAAACCTTCTTTACTTGCTAGTGCCGTGACATCGCTAGCAGTAGCATTAATTAATTGTAACGTTGGGTTATTTCCTAACGTATTTTGTACGTTATTAATACTTTCTGCTGCACCATTTTGTATTGCTAATTTAAGGTCAGTAGTATTTGGAATATTTTGACTTACATTTGCTAAATTGTTAATAGCCGATATTGCTTCTTGACCTCCGGGCAAATTATTTACACCTGAAGCCATAGTGGCTGCAGTAGACGATACTATTCCAGAAGATATGGTTTGTGCTGCATTTTTTAATCCAGACAGATTATTTGTAGTAGTTTTTAATGCAGTTGCAGGATCTGTGATAGCCGAAGCAACAGTTTGTGATGTACTTGTGATATCAGCACTAGTATTTGTTTTAGGCTTTGCTGCTTCTATTAATGATGATGCTAAACTACTTGCTAAAGGAAGTACTATGGATGCAGTTAGTGGATCACTATTATTTCCAGATAATTTTTTAGCAACAGAACTTGATAATTTATCTTGTGCTATGTTTGTGCCGATACCAAATAATGTTTGCCCGTCATTATTTGTTTGACTGCCTATTGATGCAGCATTAGTTTTTTCTGATGCTTTCTGTGCCTCACTTGTTAAATTTTGAGGTTGATTTGGTACTAATGTAGGTAAGGAAGTTGTAATCGCATTAAAAGCATCTGCTATAACACCCTGCTGTGTAGGAGTAACTTTATTAAAATTAGAATTGTACAAAGCACTTAAAGATGTTTGTAATCCGTCTAAAGCACCTGCTCCTGTTTCACCTAATTTGCTTGCATAATTTCCCTGTGAGACATCAGCTAGAGTTTGGTCTAGTTTATCTGTAAACGATTGTGAGTTAGGTGATTTTGCAGGTAAAAAGTCAGATAACTTTGCAGTTTGCATAGTTTCAAGAACACTAGTTGTTCCGTTATTAGCAGCAGAAAGAATTACTCCCCCTATTGCAGTACTTGACTCATTTCCTGTTATTGCTCCTGCATTTTGCAATTTCGTTTGAACCACTTGTAAATTTTTTGTAAGAGATTCTTGCTGCGCACCTAAATTATTAACGAATGCAGACAAGTTTTCGGCTCCAGGTTTACCTGTAAACAATGAGTTAGGCATGGCTTCTGTGATATTTGATCCTGTAGCAATTAAACTATCTACTAGTCCTGCTGAACCCGGTTTTAATATTCCTGCTAACTCAAGTTGTTTAGGAGTTTGAGCGAATTGTCCAATAGCCAATGTGTTTCCGCTGCTGACATTGTTTACTAAGGCAGCACCCTTTTTGACTGCATCTGCTGCTGGACCAGCAGCAGCATTTGTTGCAATTTGTGCAGATAATGCTTGTGTTGCGTTTTTATCAAAAGCCCCGCTTATATTTTGACCTACTGGAGTTTTAGCAATTGTTGCATTAGATACGGGATTAGTTACACCGCCGGCTCTAGCAGCAGAATTTATTGCACTGGTTGCTGCATTTGGTTTAGCAGGCAGATTAGATCCTGCATTTAAATTACTTTTAACATCTACACCTTGACCTGCATTTGCCCATGGAGCATGTGCAGGTGCTCTGCTAGTAATACTTTTTAGTTTACCAGGTGCGGCATTGTAACCTGTAGATGAGTCAAATAAAGTGTCTGTGTGAAGGACTTGATCAATAATTGGCACCTCTTTAGGAGTCGTACCTGTCTTTCCTGAATTTAAATTCACTCTACTTCCATTTACAAATGCTTTAGCCGATGACGCCATACTAATATCGCCTGTGCTTTCTAAACTCATTGCACCAGACGCTTTTGCTGTAAAAATTGATGAAGTAAAAATACTTAAGTCTGCACCTGCTCTTAATTTAAATTCTTTGGTGCTTTGAACATGCATTGCTTCGCCTGCAAAAATATTTAAATTTTTACCTGCATGAATGTTTAAATTATTATCGGCATGAAGGTTAAGATCACCTTGTGTTCTTAAATTTATACTGTTGGTAGAATAAATGTCTACTGTACCTTCTTTACCTAATTCTACGTAACTTTGACCATTTTTATGAATAATAAAAATTGTTTGGCCGTCGTCACTCATAGTAATTTGATGTCCGTCAGCCGTACGCAATCTTATTAATTGATCTCTACCTATAACGTCACCGTCATCCATTACTATACTATGACCGGCTCTACGTGCAACAATTTTTAAACTATCTGCTTTATCAGGACCTAGATTGTCAATAACGTTGCTATCATTATAGCCACCTTCGTAAATAGGTCTACCAGGGGTACTAATACCGAAACCTACTCTACTAATATTTTCTCTTTGAGAACTTGAACTTATAGGGCCTCGTATAGGGTCGCGTAAAATTCCTTGCTGCCACATCGTAGCAGCAACATAACGATGTACTGGTTTTGATTCAGTTAAATATTTCCCTGTATTGGTAATTTCTTTGTTACTAGCATTGACATTAGTTACCGGCAAACGTGCCGCGCCGCCATACTTACTTGCTTCTCCTGATCCAGGTACAACATTAGTGCTTGCGCCTATAGCAGGAACCATGTGCAGTGCTTGCGGATCTGGAATACAACCTATATAATAACCAAAGTTTGAATCTCCGTTAGCAAATACACATAAGACAGCAGTTCCTATATCTGGTGGGCTAAACCACATTCCATAACTATGACTATTACCTTTGTAATTACCTTGACCTGTATTAGGAGCACTATTAATTGTTTTTCCATAAAATGGACTTAAAAAGAATACTGGTCTCCAAGAAGTACTATCTTCAGGATCAGTGCCGCTATTGTCAGAAATATAAACCCATATGCGCCCTGAACGTGTACTGTCACTGTTATTTTTTACAATACCTATTTTAGGAACTAATTCAGGATTTGATCCTCCGGACGTAGGGCTACTACGCTTTAGTTTTCCTTTACTTTTTTGTTCATCTATTGCCATTTTTAGCCACCACCATTTCTTACGCTGTCAAATTCATCAGGCATATAACCTAAATTAAATAATTCCGCGTCTGTTTTATTTGCTAGATTATCTGATTGTCTACCTTCTCCGCTCTTGGCTGCCGGTATTTGTTTTCTAACTCCAGTGACTTGGACCTCTTGTAATGCATCGTCATTTGCCGTCGCTGTACCCTTATTAGGATCGCTAACTGTTTGAGAGTTATTAGGGTTAGACGCAGGAGAACTTTGAGGAGGTGAGTTTGCAGGGGCAGTTGTACTACCAGGAAAATAGGGTTGAATTAAACTTAAAGTTTGTACGAATCTTCCCCTATTAAACAAACTGTCAACCTGTGCTACCATATATATAATTCTATTCTCGCAAATTTTTTGTACATAATCAGGATATTGCAAGAATAAAATATTATCATTAATGGTCATTAAACCATTGCTATCCTTATAGTCTACACCTTCTTTAAATCCTATTTCTACAAATACTTGTCCGCCGTTAGCATTAATAGTAAATCCATCTGTATTATAAAACTGATTATATAAACTATTAATAGTAGTAGTTGAGTCTCTAATTAAAAAGTCCGGATCTCCTATAATTTGTAATCTTGCTGTACTAAATGCTTGAGGATCATATAGATAAGTTGCTACTGTATTTTCTGCTTCTAAACCTACCCCTAATGAAGTGCTTTTATCAGCATTTGTAACAGTTCCCGGCATTACGGAAAATTCACCGCCGCCTGTAGCGTTTTTCACTGCTTCACTTGAATTACCTGCAACTTTTGGATCTGATTTTAATCCGCTTGAGTCAGAGGTTGTATTGCCATTGCCAGATGATGGTCCAGTACCCGGACGTTGCGCTGATCCAGTTTCTCTTGTTCCGGGTGACGAAGTACCTGGGCTTGCTTTTGACTCTCCATAACCCATTACTGAAAGAAAATAAGTATTATCAAGTGCAAAATCTAAATCTAATACCTCTGTGTTTTGACCGGTAAACCAGTAATCATATCTTTTATGAGGTCCTCTATATTTTGATGTCGTGCTATAATATGGAGTTTCCATACTAGGTATTTCATATACCTGTATTATATAAACTAAATCATATGCCCAATCATTTGTTTTAGGATCCCAGTCAACTTTTTTAATATCGCTGGTAACAGAGAACCATCGTAATGTTTGTGGCTCTTGATTAATTTGTTCGTAATTTTTCTGTTTAGGATCTGGAGCCAAAGAATTAGCATATACAGTGTTTAATGCATTTACTACATAACCACTTTTTTTAATAATTGTTTCTATAGCAGAAATGATTGATGTATCATGCGTGAAACTAAAAATTCTAGTTGTAGGATCGGGAGGTGCTTGTGCTTGCGTCTCGTTTACGTCTTTTGTAGTGTTCAGTAAAGGATCACCAAATCGTGCTTTATCCAAATCATTTTGATTTACCATCGGAGCCTTTTTAATTAATTTTTCTGCTTCTCCCATAAACACAACTTCAAATTTATTAGGATATGTGACGCTACCATTTTTAAGTTTATCTTCTTCTTTTTTATTTAGGTTTGTGAATAGTCCGTATTCGCCTATTAATGCATCCTCTACTGTTTTACCTTGTACTGTTGCACCTGTAGGTAATCTGCCTCTTTTTATTCCTAATACGTTTTGAGATACAGGAACTTTTGCGGTAACGTTATATGTTACTGTTTCACCTGTCAATCTAAATCTAAAGTCAGCAATTTGAATATCATAAAAATTTTCAAATAATCCATCGCCACCTAATGGATCTACCATATTGCCGTATAATTTGTCAGTACCTTTGATTAAATTACCATCTGCATCATAGCCATAATATTTTATACCAAGTATAAAAAATTGCTTGAACAATGATGTCATGCTTTTATAACTTGCTGAGGTAGACTGGCTTTGTAATTTTTTAACTGCGTTTTTCAAATCCGTTATAAATCTAAATCCATATGGCTCACTAATTGTAAAAGAAATTTCACTAACACTTGCTATTGCTGCACCTGTAGTTTTGGTGTTTATATATGATGTCATTCTTAAATTATCTATAAAATAATCTAAGTTACTCATTCTGTTGGTAGTATTATTACCTCCCGTTTGGGCTACAATAAGTGCCCCTCCCTCTACCGGAGGACTGCCTTCTCCTACTGGTGTTGCTTTTGATAAAGCATCAATCTTTTTTCTACCTGAATCAATAAATGCCTGATAAGCATCAGGACTTATCATATAAAGAGTGACAATATAGGAATAACTTGATAACTGTGCTAACGGATTGTAAGTGCGTCTACTTGAACTTGATTTTGAAGAAGTTTGTCCGCTTTGTTGATCTGAATTGCCTACCGAAGGTCCCCAACCAGTAGGATCAATGATAGTACCTACAGGTAATCCAAATTCATCTTTAACAACTTGATTTGCAGGAGCAGTACCGTCAACACTATTTACCTTGTTAACATTTTGATCGTCATCCGCAGCACCTACTAATTGTTTTTTATCTGCGTTATCGCCCGGAGTTTGATTGATTGTAGAAGGTTGTGGTGTAGGATTATTTTCGCTTGCAGGATTTACTGGCTCACTAACTTCATTAGTCGTTGTAGTAGTAACTTTAGTACCGTCCGGTAATGTTAAGTTTTCTGTTGAAGTTTTATTTCCAGGTAGTGTTCCCTCTCTTTCTCTTTCTTTAAGGGTTTCATCTACGCTGGAATATACTTCCTTGAGTGCAGGAAATCCTTTTAATTGTACTGGGAAACCGCTAGAGTCTTTGACTGTCTGTGTTGGTTGTGTTAAGAACTGAGTCATATAATATGACTGTTCCTCATTTAATCCAGGTACACCTCCTGCTGCTTTTACACCATTCCAATAATTTATATCACCTGTTAGAGTTTTACCGCCGGGCAATCTAACAGTCATTTCTGGTTTTAATGTTTTTTCATTTACTGTACCGGATATATTAACATCAACGAATTGACTAGATCCAGAACTTTTAGGCCATCTTCTAACTGTTGCATCTGGCCCATTTACATTAACGATTGCCATGTTATATACCTAAATATTGACGTAATGTTTCTAATTTTGGTATGTATATTTGTATGCCTGCTACAAAATCAAAATAGGGATCAAATCCTAAACGATTAGGATTCCTTGCTGCGAATACCCACCATAGCCTGCTGTCATTATATAAGTGATATGCTAATAAATCAGGACGATATTGATAGGCGATAGGTAACGTATAAAGAACGTCACTACTAGATGCTGGGAAAGGTCTGTTGACCATAAAGTCAAGAAATTTATTATTAAAAATTTCTGTATCTCTATAGGGACTTGTTGATGGATATATATTATTTTGTGACATTACCAGAATCCTGCGCCTTTACCTTTTCCATTGTATCCGCTTAATAATTTGCCGTTTGCATAATCTTTGAGGCTGAAGTAATTGCTGACATCTAATCTGCTTAGTACAGGCATTGCTGATAGTTGTATCTGCATTCTAGTTGGAACATAAGTTGGATTAGTAGTTTCCGCAGCATTAAAACCTTTAAAGCCTGAATATGTCCAATTTGCTTGTCCTAATTCACCGCCGGGTGTTAATACATTATAATCTTTGTTAAAATTTAAAAAATTGCCTATTGCTGCTGCACCTGAACTAAGTGTATTTTGTATAGTGTTTTGAAGTAATGTTCCCCAATTCCAATTCATAGATTTTTTAGGCGCCTCATTCGTTTGACTTTGACCTGCTGCTGCACCCAATGCACCTGCTCTGATATAGTCTACATCTGTAGGAGTAGTATATGTAAAATTAGTTATCACCAATGGATGATTATTAAACATAAATTGTCCGAATCCTGTTAGAAATAAAACAGGAGGGGGCGTACCTGCTTTAGGATTGGAGTCCAGTGCATAAAACATTTTTGTGACTGATCGTAAGAAGTGTATAACTGCTAGTAGGTAGTTTGCTTCAAAATTATCCTGTGCAGTAAAATCGCCTGTAATTGAAATGCTATCTATGGCACTGCTATCATAATATGGGTAAGCATAATTTGAGCCAGAAGGGCGATAGTTGCCGTATGACGCACTATAACCTACTTGTACGCTAGGGGTATATGGGAAAATGACCCCCTTTGTTTCTTTTAGTGGTTTTAATAACACATTTGAATCATCGTTATACAAATATGTAGCACCTGGACTTAATGACAACTTAACACGCCAGTCATCTCGTGCTGGAAAGTCAGTTTCTTGTCTTAGTGATGCTTGCTTTCTAGTATTTTGTACCGCACCTTGCGTAGTCGGTACCCTTCTGCCTGTAACTATGACTTCCTCTAGTTCAGCAGGATTTCTTTGGGCCGTAATAGTAACTTCTTCAAGATTTTCATCTTCTCCGGGAGTTATCTCACCTAAATTTAAATTGGGAGCAGTTACATCTATATTACCGGCACTTGTAGGAATATTGACATCAGTACCTTCAAGTTGTCCTGTATTAATACTTGGAGGACCTAATAGTGTAGGATCTAATGATGGTGTAATTAAATTAGGGTCAGCAACCGTAATTTTGCCATCAGGTATTTTAGTACCTACAACAGTAATTTCTGGCAAATCGTCTTGGGCTTGTGTGCCAGGAGTTAATAAAGTGTTATTATTAGGTACAATAGTAGTATTAGATGCGGGCGGAGGAGGTAAATTCTGAAAAGTTTGTTGTGCTACTTGTGATTTATTTTGTAAGGCATTTAATGTATTGTTTGCTGCTCGTATTGTAGGCGCATAACCAGTGACAACGCAATTCTGTTGACTTTGCTGACTTTTAATTGAATTTAATTGATTTAATAGTCTGTTTATTTCTGCATTAACCAAATTAATGCTATTGTTTAGACCAGTAATTTGTGTTTGTATTGCCGGAGTTTCTGAAGGGTTCCTTGTGTTAGGTATAGGTAATTTAAGAAGATTATCTCCTCTTATGATTGCTTGAGCCAACTGAGTAGCTGTTTGCTGTGCTTGTCTATCTAATTCAGCGCAAGTTGCCATTAATAACCTCTTATACGATACGTATAAATAGAATGTCTTTGTATTATTTATCGCCCTAAAAATCACCATTTTTGTTAAATTAGGCTTGACATATTCTGTCAGGTCATGTATCATTTTTACAACAAAATAACAAGAGGAACTATGTCTACAGCGAAAAAACCAGTAAACTATCTAAACAATAAAGATATTCTAAAAGAGATTCATGCAAGCAAAACCAGTTATTGCTGCTATAGTCGCCAAGAATATCATCAATATGATCTAATCATTGACATGCCGCAAAACTCATTAGAAAAGTCATTAGATCAACTTTCAAGACCAAAAAACATCAAGGCTGCTAGAGAAGCAAGAGCAGCAAGAATTCTAAACACAACTGGACAAGAAGTAAAACTAAAGGATATTCCAGTAACCGATCTAGTCTTTCGTGTCATGACTTGGGATCATATTCCTGTTAGCCCAAAACAACCACGTAAGGTTGTCAAGAAAAAGACTGCTAAAGACATATTAGAATTTGATGACATAGATGACGAAAATCTATTTGAAGATTTAGAGATTGAAGAGACCAAAGATGATGTAGATGACATGGTTCATGTCAAGGTCAACTTTCCTCCTTTCCAACATTACAAGTTAGATGAAAACAATTCAGCAGTATGTGTTGGCAAGAGTCATTGGAAAGGTGGTGTAAAGACGGGTGAATTCAGCAAAGATCACGGTAAAATCACAGACAAGTTAGCAAGAATGTTCATCATGCTTTGCGAAAAGTATGCTATGAAGTTCAACTGGCGTGGTTATACTTACAACGATGAAATGCGTAACAGTGCAATTCTTCAATTGACCTATGTTGGATTGCGTTTCAATGAAGCCAAAAGTGCTAACCCATTCGCGTATTACACAGCGGCTATCACAAATAGTTTCTGCCGTGTATTGAATACCGAAAAGCGTAATCAAAATATTCGTGACGACATTCTTGAAATGAATGGGTTAAACCCAAGTTTCACTCGTCAAATGAGTGGTACAAAGTTCAACGTTTATGAAGAATAACCAAAAAACTTTATAACAATCAACAACTTAGATAAACTATATTGATGTCTAATTTATTTAAAAAGGCAGCATTTTTTACAGATATACATTTCGGCTTAAAGTCAAACAGTCTTGAACACAATCAAGACTGTGCCGATTTTGTTGACTGGTTCATACAAACTGCTAAGGCTGAAGGTTGTGAAACTTGCTTTTTCTTAGGTGATTACAATCACCATCGTGCAAGTATCAATATTCATACTATGCAATATGGCTTACGTGCCCTTGAAAAACTAAATGATGCATTTGAGAAAGTGTATTTCATTCCAGGCAATCATGATCTTTATTATCGTGATCGCAGAGATATTCATAGCGTAGAGTGGGCAAGGCATTTGCCTAATATACATATTGTTAATGACTGGTATACCGAAGGTGATGTAACTATTGCTCCATGGCTAGTAGGAGATGAATATAAGAAACTACTCAAGATCAAATCAACAAAATATTTGTTTTCGCATCTTGAGTTGCCACGCTTCTACATGAATGCAATGGTTGAAATGCCTGATCATGGTGAAATCAATGATGAGCATGTAAGTAGTTTTGAACAGGTATATAGTGGTCACTTTCACAAGCGTCAAGCACGTAAAAATATTTGGTATATGGGCAATGCTTTCCCGCATAATTATGCTGATGCTGGCGATGATGCTAGGGGTATGATGGTCATAGAATGGGGCAAAGATCCAGTATTCAAATCATGGCCACAACAACCCACATTTCGTGTTTATAAATTAAGCGATGTATTAGAAAATCCTGACGGCTATTTGTTGCCTCGTAGTAGTATACGTGTACATTTAGACATTGATATTAGTTATGAAGAAGCAAATTATATCAAAGAAACACTTGTACCAAAACATCAATTACGTGAAATGGCACTTATACCTATGAAACTTGACCAACATGCAATTGATCTTGCTCCAGGTGAGTTGAAATTTGAATCAGTTGATCAGATAATAACAGATCAAATTAGCAACATAGAAAGCAATCACTATGACCCTAAAGTGTTGCTTGAGATTTATAGAAACCTATGATACAACTTAAAAATATAACATTAAGAAATTTTTTATCTATCGGTCAGGTTACACAGGCTGTAAACTTTGATAGTAAAGAACTCACACTGATTCTTGGTGAGAACCTTGATCTCGGTGGCGATGGTGCACGTAACGGTACTGGTAAGACAACGCTAATACAGGGTTTAAGTTATGTTTTATTTGGTACTCCAATTAATCAAATTCGTAAAGATAATTTAATTAATCGTACTAATGCAAAAGGAATGATGGTCACATTAGAGTTTAGTTGTAATGGTGTTGACTATAAAATTGAGCGTGGTCGTAAACCAAATATATTAAAATTTTATGTAAACAATCAAGAAGAAGAATGCGTCAATGATGCTCAGGGTGAAAATAAAGAAACACAAGAACACATTGAACGTGCTATAAACATGACACCCGATATGTTTAAGCAGATTATTGCATTGAACACATACAGCGAACCATTTCTCGCCATGAAAACCAATGACCAACGTAATATCATTGAACAGTTACTTGGTATCACATTGCTTAGTGAAAAAGCAGAATTAATTAAAGAACAAATAAAAACAACCAAGGACAAAATAACTGAAGAAGAATACAAAGTAAAGGCTATAGAAGAGGCTAATAAACGTATACAGGAACAGATTGAAAATCTAAAGCGACGATCTAAATTGTGGGATACAAAACACGATGAAGATTTAACTAAAATCAAAGACGATTTAATAGAATTACAAAAGTTAGATATTGACGCTGAACTTCAGGGTCATAAAGATTTAACTGCATACAATCAGCGTAAGAAAGATCATGCTGATTTAGATAAGGCTATATCAAGAGCCGAAACAGATTTAGAAAAAGAAACTAGGCAGTTGCAGCGTCTTGATCGTGAAATTTTAATGCTGCAACAACATAAATGCCATGCATGCGGACAAGATATACACGATGATCAACACAGTACATTATTAGCAGAAAAAGAAAAATCAAAAACTGATAGCAAAAAAATTGTTACGGATCATACTAAACTTTTATCAGAATTAAAAACTGCTAAAGAAGAACTAGGTAATATTGGAAAACAACCCAAACTTTATTATGATACCGAACAAGAGGCTTTTCAACATCGTAGTATGGTAGATAGTTTAGTAAGATCCATTGAAGAAAAAGAAAAGGATTGTAATCCTTATACTGATCAAATTATTGAGATGGAGAATCAGGCATTACAAGTTATTGACTTTAACAGTATTAATAGTTACACTAAACTTCTTGAACATCAAAAGTTTTTATTAGATTTACTTACCAATAAAGATAGTTTTGTACGCAAGAAAATTATTGATCAAAATCTCAGTTATCTCAACGCAAGGCTCACACACTACCTTGATAGAATCGGATTACCTCATCAAGTAATATTTTTAAACGATCTATCTGTTGAGATAACTGAGTATGGTCGTGAATTAGA
>Ga0129333_10000549_pt1 | contig 31104 bp, 7 predicted proteins | sample CPB6_08_DNA_FD_94474 | JGI IMG/M metagenome (GOLD analysis project Ga0129333, IMG submission 94474) | Freshwater to marine salinity gradient microbial communities from Chesapeake Bay, USA - CPBay_Sum_0.6_0.8_DNA | ecosystem: Environmental > Aquatic > Marine > Coastal | place: USA: Chesapeake Bay... | reverse complement strand
GCACCTGTTGCACCTTGTGGACCAGTGGCACCGCTATTTGCTGGTACAAATGATAAAACACCAGTTCCGTCGGTCTGGATAACATATCCGCTTGCGCCTGGAGTAGAAGGTAAAGTAAGTGTAACCGTTCCTGTAGTAGGCGATTTTAGTGTAATACTACCTTGTTGACTGGTATCTAAATTAATTGCCATAGTTTAATACTGTTATCCCAATATTTATTAGTTAAAAATATCAGTTAGTTACCTCGACTGTTTCTACTTTAGCCACGTATCTAATTGTATTAGCTCCGTCTCCCTTTGCTTTTACACTCAAGCCACCCAAACCGGTATCTGCTGAAAGTTCTACATCCCAAGTAGAAACTGAACAGAAAATCTTAGTTTTATTAGACATTCTAAGTACAGTAGATGAAACACCTGTATACCTCGAAATCACACCGTTAAATTCCCATGCTCCTTCATCATTGCTGGTTGTTGAACGTGCAGAAACTAAGATTTTAAATGCATAAGTTGAATTATCAGGCATAATTACCTGATTTGTTAAGCCGCCGCTGGCAGCATTTGTTGTCAATTGAGTAAGGAGAGCTGTGGTTACATTTCGTCTTAGAATATAAACACCAGATTGTGCATCACCGTCTGAAGCAAATGTGCCGTTGGCATAAACTTTTGCTGTCGTAATTCCTCTGTTTGTAGCACCACTGCCAACTACCAGTGTATTACCGCCAACATATAGGCTGCCGGAAATGCCTGCACCACCTGCTGAACGTAACGCTCCTGAACTTACGCTGGTAGCATCAGTATTTCCTTGGGCAACAATGTTATTTCCGGCATATATATTTTCTGCAACTCCTAAACCGCCACGAACTTGTAAAGATCCTGTTGCTGTTGAGTTTGACCCTACAATTCCATTGACTATGGTAGTTGCCGCTAATAGATTTAAATTACCGTTGCCAGAAACACCAGTTCCACCGCTGGACATAATTCTGGTATCGTAGTCTACTGCATTGGCACTACTATGGAAGTCGATAGATGGCTGAGTAGCTGTATCGTTTCTACCAATATCTAAAATTACATTAGTGCTTGATGTACCAAGTTTAGCTAATTGTAAATCAGGATTAGTTCCGTCTCTTAATTCTAAAACACTTCTAACAAATGCGCCGGTATTAGCGTACAGTTTTCCGCCGGCATACAGATCTTCTCCGGCATACACCGCTCTGGCAACACCTAAACCACCACTGGAAATTACAACTGCACCATTGGTGCTTGATGAAGATGGAGTAGGATTACTAAATGTTACTACAACGTTAGTCTGTGATCCTCGTTCAGATACACTTTGTAAGTTACTGGTGTTCCAAATAACTACAGGTCCAGATGCTTGGCTGACTGCTGTGTCAGTACCAGCTGTGATAGATCCTACACCAGCACCGCCTGTTGTACCTGTGGTAATAACGGCAGATCCATTGATGTACATGGATCCGTTGATCCATACACTACCCCCAACACCAATACCTCCAGCAACTATTAAGTCACCTGTCGTTGTGCTGGTTGCGTCAACGCCACCTGTTAGATGTAATTTACCAAATCTTGCTGTACCAAATGTTCCTGTATTAAGGAAAGTCGGAGTATAGGATTGTGTGCCGCCCGGATAAACATTAATCTTATAATGTAATTCTTTACTGGCGTTGTCTAAACCTAAGAACGCATGGTTGTCCCATGCAGAATTTGAAGTAGCGGTATTGCTGTAATGTAATACCAGACCTCTATCAAATCCGTCATTAACTGAAAGACTACTGTTGCCAGGTGCGGCGCCAAGTTCTATAACAGGATCTACAATGTAAGTTTGAGTTGATTCAACAAATGTCTGTGTACCAAACACCTGTAAGTTACCGTAAATTGCGGCATTACCGCCTACAATTAAATTCTTTGTAATGCCAGCACCACCAGTAACAACAACAGTTCCTTGAGTAGATGTGTTTGTATCAGCACCGTTGCTAAATGTTACTTGAACATTTGTACTACTACCTCTGCTGGTTACACTTTGCAAAGTAGAAATATCACTAATTGTAACGTTGCCTGTTGCTGTAGAAACAACAATGTCAGAACCGGTTGTTAAACTTATAACACCAATATTAGTAATTACAACTGTTGCCGTTGGGCCTAAAGTGCTGATACCAGTTAACTGAATGCCAGCACCAGCTGTAGGTTGGAAGGCACTAATTACTCGTTTATTTTGGTCAAATAATGCGCCTGCAAACAACGAACCTGCAACGCCGGCACCACCTGCAACTATAAGAGCACCGCTGGTAGAATTTGATGCAGGAGTTGTGTTTGTTACCTGAACACTTCCGCCAACTATGGATGTAATTGTTGCAGTCTTACCAACAAATAAGTCGCCTTGGATACCTACACCACCAACGACTTTAAGAGCACCTGTTGTTGTACTCGTAGCAGTGACAAACGAAGTAATGTTTATGGCATTAGTTGTCTGAGCTCCACGATCTGTAACTAACTGTAATGTATCAATACTTTGAATATTAACAATTCCAGTGCCGCCTGGCGGAGTTACAACTATTCCAGATCCGGTTGTTATTTGACTAACACCGTACTGACCTATAGTGCCGGTAGTAATTACTGCTGATCCATTTGAATAGATGTTGAATCCGGCAATATCGCCGTGTACATCAAGCCATACAGTTGGTGTGCTGGTATTAATACCTACAAAGTTGCTTCCAGTGCCAGCCTTGATAGTTACGGCATTGTTAGCACCGAACTGCATTCCTTCGTTGCTGTAACTATTAAGTTGATAGAAGCTTGCAGTTGTGTTCCAAAGTAAGTCAACACCTCCTGTACCAGTTGTCCAAGTTTGTAGATATCCAGTTCCCTGTACATCAAGTGCCGATCTCGAATTTGTGTTTGTAGTTGCGCCAACATTAATTCTGGTTTGTCCGGAAACAATTAGATTTCTGCCAACACCAACACCACCTGCTACCTGTAGTGCGCCTGCTTCAGTTGCTGTTACAGAGCTTGTGTTCAGGATGAATATAGCATTAGTTGTGCTACTACCTCTATTGGTAACGCTTTGGAAAGTACTGGTTCCACTAACTACTACAATGCCAGTTGTGGTATTAACACTGATATCTTCACCGGCCTGTATTTGAGTTACAGCTTTTAAAACAATAGTGTCTTCAGTTATTACTCTGGCATCCGAATCGTAAATTTCTTCAGCATAAATTCTACCAGCAACACCTAAACCACCTAAAATTCTCACAGCACCATTTGTGGTACCTGTAGAAATTTCACCGCTGGCAAAAGTTACTGTTGAAGTAGAAGTTGATCCTCGTTGCGTAACACTTTGCAGTGTGCTGGTATTCCAAACATACACTAAACCAGTAGAAGAACTTACTGCTGTATCAGTACCGGCATATAAGGCTGTTACACCCTGACTTGCTAATGTTCCCTGTGTGATAACTTGACTGCCATTTGAATACATATTCATGGCAAACAAATCACCCTTAACGCCTACACCTCCGTTAACAACAAGAGCTCCGCTATTTGTTGAAATAGCAGTAGTTGTATTCATTATGTAAGTAGTAGCTGATGTTAAAATAACTTTTTCAACACCGTCAATTCTAAATGCACTTACACTACCTGTGGTTAATACCTGGAATCGTTCTATGAGGCTACTATCTCTAAATGTGATAGCAGTAGTCGGTCTTGTAGACCCCGGAACAATGACACTTGTACCGGTATCAATTAAATTAATAAACGGAGCATCTCCAACCATTTGGAGTTGCTTGCCCATACTAATATTAGCACTGACATTTAAATTTTCTTGGATTGCCGCGCCGCCCTTGACAACCAAGGCACCTGTATACAGGTCTACAGAACTTGCTGTAGATTCTAATCTTAATTCACCTAACCTGGCATTACCCCAATTACCTTGATTAGCAAAACTTGTAACACCGACTGCATTTCCACCTTGTCCAAAATCTGTTTTAAAGATAAGTGTCCTGGTAGCATTGTCGATACCAATAAATGCATTTGAAGCAAAAGATACACTCGGTGTTGCTGTGGTGCTATAGTGTAGTAATAGACCTCGGTCTACACCATCGTTAACAGATAGTGTTGTATTATCCGGGCCGCCGCCAAGTTCTATAAGTGCATCAGTGATGTAGGTGTTAGTTGAATTTACATAAGTTGTAGATCCATAAACTTGAAGGTTGCCATAAACTGCCGCACTTCCGCCTACGATTAGATTTCTTCCAACGCCAACACCACCTGTAACAACTAAAGCACCTTGTGTAGAGGTATTACTTTCTAAGTTGTTGGTAATTGTAATTACTTGATTAGTTGAACTACCTCTGCTGGTAACACTTTGTAGTGTACTGGTGTTCCAAACTACAACAGGGCCTGTGCTGGTAGAAACTGCTGTATCTGTGCCTGCTGTTAAATTACTAACACCGTAATTTCCTAATGTAGCTTCTGTAACGACACGGCTGTTATCATCAAATATTCTGGAACCATAAATTGTTCCACCGACACCAAGTCCGCCAGATATTACAATGGCACCAGTTATTGTTGATACAGATTCAGTTGTGTTTAAAAACTTTAAAGCAATATTTGTAGTTGTACTACGTTCTGTAATGCTCTGTAAGGTAGCGGTACTCCAAATTAAAATAGTACCTGTACTTTGATTAACTGCGGTATCTGTACCCGCAGTTAATGTTTGTACACCAAGATTAGAAATTGTAAATGTAACCGTAGAGCCATTACTTTGTAAATTACTGACACCAATGTAAGGACCTTCAGTTGGAGTAACATTTACAACTACTCTTCGTTCCTGGTCGTAGATTTCACCTGCGTAGAGTGTTCCAGTAATAACTGCACCGCCAAATGTTCTAATGCTATCCGATGCAGTACTCGAAATATCAATTTTATTAGATACAAATAGATCTTGTATAGAAGCAGTTGTAAAGACACCAGATGTTGCAGTTACAGCATTAACATTTAAAGAACCACCAACATATAAATCTTGAGCAATGCCGACGCCGCCAGCAATTCTTACAGCACCATCAGTAGCACTTGTGGCATTAAGTGTATTTGTCGAAGTGAATATGGCATCGATAATGCCAGTGTTCATCCTAAAATCGCGAATATATCCAGTACCGCCAACAATGTTCTCGATAGTACCAGTTGTTTTAACTGTTATAGCGCCGCCAACTCCGATACCACCTGTTACAACTAAAGCACCTGTATCAGTACTCCAAGATTGTGTAGGATTGGTAATAGTGACTACTCTATTAGTACTCGATCCTCTGCTGGTAACACTCTGTAATGTGCTGATATTAGTAACAGTAACTATACCTGTAACTGTGTTAACACTGATATCCTCTCCGCCGTATAGCTGTGTTACACCAAAATTACCTAATGTTGCCTGAGTAACTACTCGTGAACCATTATCATAAACTTGATAGGCATTTAATGCTCCGCCAATACCTACACCACCTTCGACTATCAATGCACCGGACTGAGTACTTGTTGACGAAGCTGTACTTCTAATATTAACATTTCCGCCAACAAACAAGTCTAAATTAATCCCGGCCCCGCCTTGAACAATTAGACCTCCGGTATTAGTTGAAGTAGAATTTGTCGAAGTTGTGACAATTACTCGGGCCGCAGTAAAAGGATCATAACTGGTTACTGATGTTTGAAGCTGCCATGCATAACCATTCCACACCCATGACCTATTGCCAATGGTATACACTGTGCCTGTTGATGGGTTTGATGGGAAGTTTAAATTTGGCATATCATTTCTATTTAATTAAACACTTACAAACTGTATCCAGTAAAAATTACTGCCGTCTTGAATATATTGATATTCAACACCCGAGTTGACATCAATCCAAAAATCTCCCACTCGAGGATTATTGTTTGGGGGAGCCGAATCCAAAGTTACCCTTGGTGTATATAGAGGCTGGCCACCTAAACTATAAACGTTGCCCCCCACATATAAATCTCTTCCGATGCCAACACCACCGGCTACAGTTAAAGCACCCGTAGTAGTTGATGTTGACTCTGTAACAGACGGAATATTAAAATCACCAGTAAAGGTAATACTACCATTTACCTGTAAATCACTTTCAATTAATGTTAAAGAGCCTGCAGGATTGAGTTCTAAGTTACCGCTAACTGTTTCGATAGAGTTAGATGAAAGTACTAATGAACCTACCTGAATACTTGTAGGCTGTAAAATACTGGCGTTGACGCCGTCACTGATTGTTAGACTTGATACAGGACCTAATTTGAAGTTTGCTGTACCAAAGTCAGCATTGCCTGTTCGCTGATTAATTCTAAATTGATCACCTACTCTGAAGTCGCCAAGGTGGTCAACAGTTTGATAGTAAACTTTAGCACCGTTTAATTTTACGATTTCATTTACTTGGATAGCTGTAGTTGGGTCGTTGCTGAAATCTTTGCCCGAACCAATATAGCTCATGTTATAGGCAATGGCTTTTAGGTCAATGCCGACACCGTCAGCATAGATACCATACTGACCGTAACAGGCTGCAGAACCGATAGACCTTAGTTCAGCACCAAACTGCCTATAATCTGCAAGAATGATTTGTTTAGCAGTGGCTATTTGAGTTGCTGTAGATGAACCGGTAGTAGAGTAAACAATTTGTGTACCTAATCCATCATCGGCAAATGCAGTTGATCCATTGGCTCCGTCACAGTGTAGTAAAACTATGGTACTTAAATCACTGTCAAATGCATTTGTTGGAACTGAAAAATTAGCGGTATATCGGGGAGTTGAACTAATTCTAACCTCATCAATATAACCTTTCATGCTGTTAGTGCCTAAGTCACCGTCGCCGCCAATAGTTAAAGAGTCACCGTTGGTTACATTCGCTGTAGATGTTGTTACAGCTTCAAGTTGGCCGTCTAAGAAAATTCTAACAGTATTAGCAGTATCTCTGGCCATAGCAATATGATGCCATGTACCTGTTGTAATACTTGTAGTACCTGTACAATAAGCACCGCCATGTTGGCCAGTTAGTTTGTTACTTGCATCCATATAGAATGCAAAAGTTGAAGCACCGATACTGCCTTTCTTAAAGAATGTCATCTTACGATTACGTTCTGTAAGATATATGAATCCTTCTAAGCAATATGCCGCACCTTCAAACTGTAAATCAGCACTGCTGATTAATTCCAATAAGTCGCTGGCTGTAGACAGGTACGCCGCACCTGTGCCAAATTTTCTTTCAAACGTACTAACTTGTGTAGTACCGTAAACGTTTACAACCTTTGGTGTTCTATCAGCTACTTCTTGGAATCCAGTTACCTTACCATTCATGTAAATGTAACTGCCGTTTACTTCGCTAATCACTCCACCGTGATAAGTGCCGGTGGAATCTATATACCAAAGAGTATCGCCTGCAACAAAAGTTCCTGTGGTGTTGGCTAATTTTAATCTTGTACGGCCGGCTCCGCCCCAACCAGTGGCGCCGCTTTCGGCAAAAATTCCTTTTTCACTAAAGTAATTAAAACCGTTTAGATATTCAACACGCACACCATTGGTCATGTATAAACCAACAGAGCCCGGCGTAATAAATGTTGCTTCGTTAAACAACATACTGGCTTCAATACTGGCTGTAGTTACACTTGAACCGTCTAAGTATGCGCCACCACCTGCGTCATTGGCATCATAACCAAATGGATCTGCGGCATTCCAAACACTGCCGCGAGTTAATACGGTAAATCTTTCAACATAAGGTCCTCTACGACTAATTGTAGCGTTTGGAGCATACTTGAAAGCATAACCAGGCTTATAAAAATTACCTACAGTGAAATCACTGATTGTTGTGTCACCGTTTAGTAAAAATGCTGTTTGTGTGTTTGTAGCAGTTGTTGGTTCTACAAATACCTGTCGTAGACCACTACCTTGCACAGACACATATTGAGGAACAGTGATAGGAAATTCTTCTACGTAATCTCCTGCTAAGATGTAGACACAAACTCTGTTACCAATTGCATTGGTTAAAGTACTGGCAACATTGAGAGCGTGTTTAATTGTTCTAAATGCCGCAGGTTCGCTTTGCCCGTCAAAAGCATCATTACCATTTTCGGACACATACAAAATATGTTCGTCTGTGTTTAGTAAGTTAACACCATCACTTCTATACAGACTTGTAACTGTAGCGGTACCTAAGAATCTTGCATTTTGTGAAACAATGTCTGCAAAATAATTTGAAGTACTACCAATACTAATCTGATTAGCTGACTTTGGTAATATGTTGGCTATGATTGGGCCAAGATTTACATCGCCGACAAGCGTTGACGTCGAACCTACAGTTAGTGATCTGGCAATGCCAATACCGCCCTGTACTATTACAGCGCCGGTATTGGTGGATATTGAATTAGTATTATCGCCTATGAATAAACTACCGGCACCTATCCCTCCTCTTACACGGAGAGCGCCAGAAGTGGTACTGGTTGAAAGACTTAAATCAAGGATATCAACGGTACTGTAGGCATTGATAGTACCGGTAAAGGCAGTGTTACCTCCAATATTAACATCTTCAGTGATACCCGCACCGCCAAAGACAATTAATGCCCCTGTATCAGTGGTCGTAGAAGTCGCTGTTAATTGGTTAAGAATGGTAACGCCATTCTTAACGACGAAGTTAAACTCTGCCATTCAGATTCCCTTTCCTCTTGAAGGCTGTACGGTTATTTATGCAGAAGTAATGGCAGTTCTTAGAGCCTGTACACTCATATTGGTAGGAATGTAATTAGGACTGAATGTAATTCTAACTAAGCCCCCGTCGTATACCGCATTAAAGTTACCCAATTCTCCGTCATTGGTAATAATACCGTATTGAGAAATATATGTACCGTTAGAAGTTGCACTTCCGTCATAGGCAATCATCATTTCTACAACATGGAATTTGTTTGGTATAAACCCAGAATCAATTACCTGTATAATGTATTTTGCAGTTCTAAACGCACCACCGTTAAAGCTATCAATTGTAATTTCGCTACTTGATGCAATACCGGTTGTACTTGTAGATGCAATTTCATTACTTACTACTTGAACTGTATGTGCTTTAACTGTACCGCCAGCGGTTATGTTGCCGCCAACGCCCACACCGCCTGCTACAACAAGAGCACCACTGTTTGTTGTTCCGTTGTTAATTGAATTTGAACCAATTTTAACTTGACCATTTTCAATTAATAGTGCCCAACTATTAGCAGATGCCGCACCGCCAAATAATGTAGGTGCATCTTCAATGTATAATGTAGCAACATCTCTCCATGTTGGATTTAGGGTTCCAACAAGGGTAGGTTTGTTAATGCTATGGATTACTGCTGTACCTGCATTTAGGCCAACTGAAGTAGCATCAGTATACGTGCTTGTAGATAACTGCAAGCCAGGACCGTTAATTGTCCATTTATCAGCAGTTAGATCGCCTACTCGCTTGACGCTGCCAGCTATCTGTAAACCACCGCCAATACCAACACCGCCCCAAACTTCAAGAGCACCAGAACCTGTTGTGCCAGTTACAGATGCAGTTGAAAGGACGTGAAGTTTCTTGTCTACCCAAACTTCGCCGCCGATTCCGACACCACCTGCAACAACGAGATCGCCGTAGGCAGTTCCCGTAGAAGCTGTGCCGCTGTTGATGCTGGCTGTTTGTAGTACGGCACGAGTTGCGTGTAGAGTTTCAGCAATACCAACACCGCCTGCTACAATTAATGCGCCGGTTGTTCTTGATACTGCATCACCAGTTCCGTAGATAGTCGCACTGTTAATAACACTTAAGTTTGTACCAATTCGAGCACTTTGCCCAACATCTAATGTTCCACCTAAGTTAACATTTCCTCCAATACCTACACCGCCATCAACAACCAAAGCTCCATCAGTTGATGTAAAGTTTGCCGAGGTGCTGTAAATTCTTGTGTTGCCACCAATGTTTAGACGCTTGCCAATACCTACGCCGCCATTAACAACCAATGCACCAGAATATGTATTTGAAGATTCTTGATCAGACCAAACATGAACCGTACCAGTACTTACAAATGTACCGCCGACATTTACATTTCCACCTACACCAAGACCGTAGTCAATAACTACGGCACCTGTATCGGTGCTCCAAGATTGTGTGATGTTGGAAAATCTAAAACTGTTGGTAAAGATACCACCGATGTCTTGATTAACGGTACCTGTTGTAACTACCGCCGCGCCATTAATAAATGCACCGTTAGAAACATATAACCATTGAGCACCAATACCGCCATAAGGCACTTCAACCGTGTTACCAGTTGTAGTCGTAATGCTGTAAGTTGTACCTAAGAATTTAGTATCTGTACCGAAATAGCTCTTACCGCCTACACCGATACCACCAGCTACCTGTAACGCACCGCTGCCAACACCTAAACTATCAGTAGTATCATGTAAGATTAAAGATCCGGCTTCAAGAGTTGACCAGCTGCCTGTTGTGTAAAGATTACCTACATCAACTTTACCTTGACCGTCGGGCTGAATATCTTGTTTAAAGAAGAAATTCTGATTAGTTTTATCTAAACCGACAATAGCACGCCAATCTGTAACGGTATTGACTGCATATTGATAATGAATTAATAGTCCCTTGTCGTAAATGTCAGGTACATCTAAAATTGCACCGTCTACGCCGCCGCCAATTTCAATTACTGGATCAACAATATATGTTTGAGTACTGTTAATTACAACTTGTGTACCTTGACCAAGTAATAATAAATCTCCCTTAACAACCAGATCATTATCAACAGTTAAGTCTCTACCAACTGCTACACCGCCTGCTACAACAAGAGCATTAGTGGCAGTTGTCCCAGTTGAGCTGTCTGACGAACCGATAATTAAGTTTCGGCCAATGCCCATGCCGCCTGCTACAACAACAGGGGCTGTTGCTACATCTGTTGCATTGGCAATATCGGCTACAACAACTTTCTGAGCATGTAGTGTTTCTGTAATACCAACACCACCAACTACAAATAAAGAACCGCTGGCTGTGTTATTTGCATCTACGCCTGCATCGATTCGTACTCGTCCTGCAATATAAGCAGATCCATCTACACCAAGTCCACCGCCATTGGTAACTTGTAAGCTATTATTGCTGACACCGTTTTCGTTATAGGCGCCAGAAACAAAGAAACCATTTCTGGCGTATAAATCTTGACCTACACCCAAACCGCCTTGTAGTGTTAATGCACCGGTGCTTGTACTGGTAGCATTATTAGTACCAAGGAAAGTACCAGTAGTTAGACCAACAATTCTTCCGCCAACATAGATATTTCCGGCAATTCCTGCGCCGCCGTTAACTAATTGTAATGCACCAGTACTGGTACTGATAGCTTCAGTATTTGTTAATAATCTTAGTTCGTTAGGAAAATCTTGAACGCCGACGTTGGCCGTGGCTCTTGTAATAATTTCACTGGCATTAATGAAATAAGTACCGCTAAAACTACCACCGCCTTCGCCGTAGATGCCGTTTTTAAATCCAATGCCGCCTTCAACTTGAAGTGCTTGTCCTGCAAAGGTGTTTGTTGTACCTCTGGTTTCTCCCAGATACATTGTACCTGATGTAATGTAAACAGAGAAAGGATTAATTAAATTTAAATTTGTACTGGCTGTACTTGGAGCGCCGTTAACAAAAATTGTAGCCGCGTTTGTAACAGTTACATTCGTATTTGTAGTGTCAATTAAACTTTGACCGAAATAGTTAATTACATTCCAATTAACTGTGCCAACATTGGCAGTATCAGTATAGGTAGCTGGGCCAAGTTTAAGTGCCGCACCGTTAGTAAAATCTGTTCCGCTTACTGGTCCTAAGCGAGCTATATAGCCTTGAACGTTAAGATCTCCGCCAATACCTGCACCACCAGCAACAAGCAACGCACCCGTTGAAGTGTTGGCGCTAACCGCAGTACCTTCAACTTGCAGGCCTTGTTTGACTATAAAATCTTTATTCAATGCCATTTCTTATTCCTTTATTACACCGCCAGGCTTGTTCTCTGTATTTTTACGGTCTTGGCGCTGGGACTATCTGCTCTAAACAGTAATCTAACTAAGCCATTTCCCCCCACATTGCAATCCACGTCAAAGGTTCCTTTCTGCCCGCCCGTTGTAATAATACCGTACTCAGATTTGTAAACTTGATTACTATTATCTCTGAGTATTACTATTTCTACTACATGAAACTTGGCTGTAGGACCTGTACCATCTGTTATTTGAACTAAACTCTTTGTAGTTCTGTAAGTTAATGCAGGCCAACTGTCAACTACTGTAGTAGCTGTGTTATTTATGCTGGTGGTGCGTGTAAACAACTGGGCATCACCAAATTGGATACTGCCATTAACCTGTAACTTATCTATTCCGTTATCTGTTTGAGCACCTAAAAGTAAATTACCTGTAGATTTTACAACTGCTAATCTAAATGTGTTGTTTCTATCATCGTAAAGTGTTAGACTGCCTTCTCTTAAATTTGTACCAGCCTGTCCAGATGAATTATTCCCGCCAACTTCCCAAGTATAACTTTGTCCGTTGGTAGCGGTATTTCTCATCCTAAAATAAACACGATCTACTTGATTAGGACTTTCAAGCGTTAAACTCTTGCCAATATAAACATCACCACCTATGCCAACACCACCGAGAACTTTTAAAGCTCCTGTATAGGTATTGAATGCGCCTTCAATGTTAGCAACATAAAATGGATCAGTGATTTGTCCGCCATTCCAGTAAGGATTATCAAGAGGAACACCGTCAACATACACTGCTCTTGCGTAAACTGCTCCATTTACACCAAGACCGCCTGCAATCTGAACAGCACCTGTGAACGTAGAAGTAGCACTGGTAGCATCAACAACAAATGTTTGTCCGTAAAAATTTGTTGTAGTATTAAAGTTTGACTCGCCTTCTACATATAATTTGTCGCCAATTCCTACTGCACCAGTAACTACAAGAGCACCGTTATTGCTGCCTGTACTGGTAGCAGTGCTTGAAACTATAATAGATTCTTGTATACTGGGTCCTGATTGAATATTAGTAAAATAACCTACATCAGGAGTTACATTTCCAATAGGTGTAGCATTAATAGTTTTATTGCTAATATCTTGATCAGTTAATGTATCGCCAATAATCTGATACCAAAATATTGGAGTTACATTTAATATATCTTTAGAAGTAAAATCAGTAAAGAAGTATCTTCCAACGAATGCTGTTCCTGAGCTAACAGAAACCAATGCTCCACTCATATCTTCTGCGGTATCGGCGTCTGTAGTTCGTATCCATGTACCATTAGCACCATTACCAAGGAAGCTAACATAATAGATACCGTTCTCGGCAGGATTTGCTTGAGCTCTTACAAGAACTCTATCCTCTCTTACTAAACCATATCCGCTTACAATAGTAGGTGCACCGCCAACGAGTACAATGTTAGCTGTAGTTGCGGCTTTTACCGGGCCTTTGAAGGCTGTGTTGGCCTGTAGTTCCGGAATAAAAGTAGGTCCAAGAATATAGTTCGATCCAGTACCGTTAGACTTAAGAATATTACTGCCGTCTACTAACTGCGTACCAAAGATACTTGCAGTATTTGTATAGGTAAAATTAACTTCGCCAATGCTTGAACGATATGAAGTTACACTGTTTACGGTTACAACAGTATAACCTGTGGACGTAGTAGGAGTGTTACCCAGCTGTTGCTGTGTTTGCCCAAGACCAATGTATCCACTGGGTGCGCTGGCGTTCTTAGTGCGGCCGCTTAATAGTAATGCCATATTATGCTCCCACCACCAAGATAAACGGAGTCATCTGTGCGTACAGACTCTTCTCAAATGTTCTACCACTTAGAACACCAGTTGCCTGACTGATAACCAGTGTAGGTCCAATACGGAAGTCACCGTTTTGGTCTGTTGATGTAAAGAATACTTTACCGTTGTTAAGCTGTACAGTTTCTTTGCCCTGTACCGGATCAGCCTTACCAACCTGAGGTAGAGCACCGTATTGTGTTCCTGCACCCACATATTCAAACAAGTAACCAGAAGCAGAAATATAACTCTGTTGATAGAAGTTTACACTTGCTCCGTCAATAAACAGAGTAGGATCTGTTACGTTTTGCTCGAGCTTCACAATGTGGTACTGTCCTTTTCTACTGAAATAACCTTCACCAGTATTTACTGAACGATAATTTCCACCGTAAATCAGGTCAAACACTACAGCGTCTACAATAGCACCTGTATCTCTATAGCACTTGTTCTTGTCATAGTTGCTGGCACCTGTAAACTTATTGTCAACATAAGCAACAACTTCTGCGGCAATAAAATCTCTGTTAGCTGTTAACATATTAAATGCATTCAACTTAGCGGTACTTGTAGAAGCCGCATATCTAATTGGTTCGGGTTCTGGTGCAACACCAGGACCGCCGTTAATGATATCAGTTATCAAATCAATATTAGTCTGTGCTGAGGTAATTTCTGCACTGGTACCTACCGGTAAATCTGTGACCTGTTTGACTTTCTTTTGATAGGTTGTAGTTAATGGTGTACCTAAGATAATGCTTGGTGTAATTTCTCTAATGTAATCATATGCCGCAGTAGTCTGTGGTATTTCATCTTGAATAGCTGTACTGGTAGCATCAAATCCAGAATAGTAAACACCTGCGTGTACGCTTTGACGATTACCGCCATGCATCATGTCGAAGGCCACGCAGTCTAATACATAACCAATGTCACGACGACATTTTACAGTGTCAAACTCCCATCCATTATTATCAAATTCTATACGTTTAATGACTTCTTCTTTGATAAAGTTTGTGTTGGCAACTAATGCATTATAGGTTGTAGCATAAGTTGTGCTGGTTGTTAGTGTACCGTTAGGAACAATAATGTCAGTTACACCGCCTGTGCCATTTTGTAAGATGTTTAACACAACGTCCATGTTGTCATTGAGATCACTAACTGCTTCAAGGTCGACACTGACGTTGGCAACCTGCGTTAGAGTATTGCCTGCAGATTTTACCACAGTTTCATTTTGAGCTATCTTGCCCACAATTTCCTTCATGTAACGGAAGGCATTGGTAGTTGTAGTAATTTCGTTAGCAATATCACCGGTGTAGCCATTTTGATTCCAATACTGACTGCCCGCAAATGCACTCTGAGTGTTGCCTTCGTGTAGAATATCAAGAGCAATACTGTCCACAATCAGTCTTGTGTCACGCTTGCACTTGGTCTTGTCGTACAAGAAACCAGTGTTAAATCTATTGTTTACATAGGCAATTACTTCAGCTTTGATAAAGTCTCTGTTGGCATTTAGAAGTTTTGATCCGCTACGCACACTTACACTGTCAATTTCATCGAGTGGTATTGGAGCGGCTTCTGGCGCAACTGTTGGACCTGCACTGATAATGCCTGTTATAATATCGATGTTATTTCTAACCTGAGCTACGTCTGTGCTGTCGCCAACCAGATATTCATAGTTCACATAGTTAATGATTTCTTCTTGAATAAATGTTCTGTTGGCTTCTAACAAACTGACTGCGGCCGACACAGATGTGCTGGTTGTAGCAGTTAGACTTACAGGAATTGGCTCATAACCCTGGTCTGGACCGTTGGTTATGATATTTGTAATTAGGTCAACCATGCCTTCAATGTTGGCAACTTCTGTAACAGTAGCAGTGGTAGTACTTAATACCTGTGTTAGAGTATTGTTTCTTGACTTACTAATAGGTGTGTTAGTTACAATATCTCCAAGTATGTCTCGCAATCTTGCATAGGCCGCAAGTGTTTCTTCCTTGTCATTAGGAATAGCACTGCTTGACGAGAAGTCGTAATAGTAAACACCACTGTGTATGGCCTGGCGGTTGCCTCCATACAATACATCAAATGCCACACTGTCAACCATGTAGCCTACATCTCTGTAGCACTTATCGCGGTCAAAGTCAAAACTTGACGACTTGTTGAGTTCTACCCAAGCCAAAGTCTGCTGTTGTAGATAAGTCTTGTTGGCAATTAAGATATCATAGGCACGCTGACTGTCTTCTGAAACTGGTGAGCTACCGTTGGCCACTAACAGGTCTGTGACTCCTTCTGTACCATTTTCAATGATGTCTGTGATAACCTTAAAGTCCGCCTTGACTGCATATAGTTGAGCGTAGGTAGCAGTGGTTAAACTTATATCTTGTGTAGCAGTGGTGTTGTAGCGAACTACACCACCGCCTGTGTTGTTGACCACAACCTGTTGTGCCAAGTTGCTGAGATGTTTAATAGCGTTGGTGGTAGTTGTAAGTTCACTTTGAATTAGACCAGTGTAGCTACCTTGGTTCCAATACTGTAGGCCGGCAAAATTACTTTGAGTATAACCATTATCAGTGAACAGCAGGTCTGTGACGAAGCCATCTACAAGAATACCTGTGTCTCTAAAACACTTGCTTTCGCCATAAGTGTATCCTAAATTAACTACTTGGCTTACTACAGTTTGCTGAGTAGCTGTGATTGCTTCACCTTTGATAATTGGCTCAACAATATCTTTGATAAACTCATAGGCCGCGGTGGTCTGTGGTATCTCATTTGGAATAGCAGTATCTGTGGTGTAGTCATAGTAGTATACACCACTTTGAATAGCTTGACGATTACCGCCGTAGCGTAGATCAAAGCTGACGCTGTCTAACATATAACCAGTGTCTCTAAAGCACTTGTCCTCATCGTAGGTAAAGCCTGTGAACTTGTGATTTACATATGCCACAACTTCATTTTGAATAAATGTTCTGTTAGCCAATAACAAATCAAAAGCCTTGTCCACATTCGGCTGTGTATCTGCTGTTAGAGCAATAGGAGTAGGCTCCTGTGCCACAGCAGGACCGTTGTTGATAATATTTGTTATAGTTGTAATGTAAGAAGATACACGATTAACTTCACTTATTGACGCAGGGGCCATGTAAGTTACCTGTGTAGCAGTATTACCCGGACTCTTCGATACGGTGTTACCTAACAAAATATCTCGAGTAACATCTGCAATTCTATTGTAGGCCGCTGTGGTTTGAGGTATTTCATAGGCCACTGCTGAACTGGTGCTTAGATAACCAAAGTAGTAGACACCACTTTGAACACTCTGTCTATTGCCACCATGTACCAAGTCAAAAGCTACACTATCAATCATATAGCCAAGATCTCTAACACACTTGTCTTGGTCATAAACAAAACTTGTTTGAGTATTGATATAGGCTATAGTTTCGTTAATTAAAAAGTCCTTGTTGGCTAATAATATAGTGTAAGCTCTATTGGTAGCAGTGATATTACTTGGCTGGCCGTTCGGTACAATAATATCTGTAACACCAGCTGTGCCAGTGCTTAAGATATCTAAGATAGTTTGGAACTTGTAGCCAATTTCACTTGACTCAACAGGTGTAGCCGCAGTCAATGTTGTAACTTGAGTTACTGTGTTTTGATATCTTGTACCGGTAGAATTAATAACTACCTGTTGAGCAAGTCCACTAAGATAACTAATTGCCGCAGTAGTTGTGGTCAGCTCTCCGGGAATAATACCTTCTGTAGTAGAACTTTGATCCCAATATTGAATACCTGCAAAAGTTGACTGACTGTTTTTAGCTGTAGGATACTTCAAATCAAAAGCCACAGCATCAACAATTAAACCAACATCACGGAAACACTTGGCCTGATCGTAGGTAAAGTTGCTGGTAGAGTTGACATAGGCAACTACTTCTCTACGGATGTAGTCCGAATTCTGATGTAGTAGGCTGTAAGCATTGCTTACAAATACATTAGTACTTGATGTTAAACTATTAGGTAGAATACGATCTGTTACACCTTCAATGCCATTCTCAAGAATATCTACAATTAGATCAAAGTCAGCAATCACTGTGTTGATCACTGCGTTAGTCACAGTGTTTGTAGAAGTAATCTGGAATGGCTGTGCCTTGAACGTTTGATTGATATAGGCTGTAACTTCTGCCTCCAAGAAATCTCTGTTAGCAATCACAATCTCACTTGCGGCCAACAATGAAGAACTTGTAGAAGGATCTAATGGAATTGGACTTGGTGTGCTGGCTACCCCCGTACCGCTACTGATAATGTTAGTAATAGTAGTAATGTTTTGCTGAATAGCTGTAGCATCTGCCAAAGTACCTGTGGTTAAATTAATAACCTGCGGTATGTTATCCTGATAGGTACTGGTTGTAATACCCCTCACAACCCAAGGCATCAATGAACTTAGATATGAGTAAGCACCCAATGTTTCTGTGATTTCGCCTGGAATGTTAATATTTGTTGTGGTAAAGCCATAGTAGTAAACACCGCTCTGCACTGCTTGGCGGTTGCCTCCGTGTAGTAGGTCAAATGCCACACTGTCAATCCAGAAACCTACATCTCTAAAACATTTTTCATTGTCATAGCTAAAGCCAGTTGTGGTGCTGTTAATATAAGCAATAGCTTCACGTTGGATATAGTCGCGGTTGGCCAAAACTATGTTATAGGCATTCCAAACATTTGTATTTGTACTGGTTGAAATTGAGTTGGGAACAATAAGATCTGTACTGCCTGCTGTACCATTGGCAATAATATCAGTTATAATCTTAAACTCGCTGGCAATCTTTGCAGTTTCTACACTTGTACCAGTGCTTAGACTTACGTTCTGAGTAAAAGTGCTTTGATATCTTGTGCCGGTTTGGCCTAAGATAATCTGTTGTGTTAAAGAACTTACATAGTTTATAGCATTGGTTGTGGTTGTAACTTCATTAGGAATTGTAGTTGAACCCTGTGCCCAGTACTGTAAACCGGCAAATGTGCTCTGACTGCTGGTTGAATACAGTGCATCAAATACTACCGCATCAACAATTAGGCCAGTGTCACGCTTACACTTTATGCTGTCATACTTAAATCCCGTAAAATACTTGGTTCCAGTGGTCTGATTACGCAGAACTCGTGCCGCAGTATCACGCAAGAATCGCACAGCATTGGTAGTTGTTGTTTCTTCACCGGCAATTACTGTGCCATCTTGGTTCCAATATTGAATACCGGCAAAGGTACTTTGACTACTGGTGTTGAATAATAAGTCTTGAGCCAGAGCATCTACAATTAATCCGGTATCTCGAGAGCATTTAACTGGATCATAGGTAAATTTACTTGGCCAAATTGCATCAACATAGGCTACAGTTTCTGCTTGGATAAAGTTACGATTCTTTTCTAACAGACGTTTAGCGTCTTTGAAACCCTGAGAAGGCTGTAAGTATTGTCTCGGAGGAACAACGTCTGGTCCGCTGCCGCTGCCTCTACGAACAATATCAGCTATGATAGTAAACTTTTCTGCTACACTGTCTGTGGCTTCTGCTCCTTGACTATATTCTAAGTCAATTGATTGCAACACATCTGCCTGATAAGGCGTAGCAGTAGTATTTGTAATGATTTGTAAAGCTAAATCTTTGGCAAAAATTATAGCCTGGCTGGTTGTACTTTCTTCTCCTGGAATCAAAGTGCTCTTCGTAGTAACTGTAGATCCAAGAGTTTTGTCAACCACACTTGATAGGACTGTGTAATAAGCATTACCACAGAAGAATAAGTTTAAGAAATTAGGATTTGTTGAATCACCACCACCATTTAAGATAGGACGATCTAATGTAATACTTTGATAGTTAACATCAACTACTTGAGTTCCTGTTGCAACATAGCGTAGTCCTGGTGCAGGACCTTCTTCACCGTAGATATCTCTAATATAAAGGTTATGTCCTACAGCAATATTAGTAACATCTATGCCATCAATTGTATAACTTCCAGTATTAACTGTTCCTGTATTAGAAGTTACCACAAGGTATCCTGGATAGCCTTGTTCATTAACGTAGGGAACACGACGTCCTTCATAGTCTATATAGGTATCTGGAGCTTGAACTTCCATAATCAAACCAATGTGTGGTCTGTTTAGTGTATCAGGAACAAATACTTCCATTTGCTGAGACTTAGGCCAGTAGCCCAATGGATAGAATTCAGAATTTTCAATATTAGTTGGATAAGCCGGATTATGAATGATACCGCTGAATTCCAATGCTCCGATACCTTTAGCAGTCAAACATTGGTTACCGAAGTTAGCGTTAGAGTTAGTAATAGAAGCGATTCCACCATTTTCTACAAGTACGGAATATGAGCAGAAGATCGTAAACACAGATACTAACTGAGCATAACCGTTATTAATAATGTGTATACCGATACCGCCTTGATTCAACTGCGTGAATGCATCAAACACGAAAGATTGAATTGGTGAACGCAATGAAGGAGCATTTCCGTCAACAAGAGCTCCGCCGCCTGAACCGTTAGGATCAAGTCTACGATCGGCAAAGATGCCGTTACCATCATCTGCGGTCCATTCTGCAGGTATTTCATCGTCCAAGAATGGGTAAACTGAAGTATTACCAAAATACAGTGTGGCATTATCGCTGGCCGAAACAGTAGGTCTGTTTAGAACAACTTGGAATGTAGTTGTGTTAACTTTTGAAACACTCATTACTACAGAAGCGGTGTTAACTTCGTTAGGACTTAGACCGCTTGGTACAATGAGAGCATATATATCATCTATTGTTTCTGGTGTATTATTAGCGCCGCCACTAATTATAGAAGTTATAATGTCATAATTTTCATTTAGGCGTGTACTAACTACACCGCCTTTATCATAACTTGGATTAATAGTTTGGCTAACATTAGACTGATATGTAGTTGTTACAGCAGTATTAGTTACAATACTTTGGCTTAACGACTTAAGATAGTTAATAGCCCCAATTGTTTCTGTCTGCTGGCCTTGAATTAGGCTGCTGTTTCCTGACCAATAACTAAGACCTGCTTCGATACTTCGTTTGTTACCGCCAAATCTTGCATCACCGGCTACAGCATCAACAATTAAACCAACATCTCTAAAACATAGATCTTGATCGTAAACAAAATAATTATTATTCAAGTAAGCATTAACTTCTGCTTTAATAAATTCTCTGTTAGCTTTAAGAATATTAGCCGCATATTGTCTATAAGGATCATTACTCTTAGTTAGACTAATAGGAGCAGGTTCTTCCGCAACTGTAGGACCATTTTGAATGATATTGGTAATTGTACTAATAACACGTTTAGCATAATTTGCCGCGGCAATATCGCCGCCTACAATATCAATTACTTGAGGAACTACATTTTGTTGAGGACTAATTGTAGCACCTGTTATTACTGCCTGACTTATAGTTGCAATGAAATTATATGCTTCTATAGTTTGAGGAATTTCGTTTGGAATTGTAGTGGCAGTTGTGTAGCCGTAATAGTAAACTCCACTTTGAACTGCCTGACGGTTACCGCCATATAACAAATCGAAGCTAACGCTATCAATCATAAATCCAATATCTCTAAAGCATTTTGCTCTATCAAACTCAAATTTACTGTCATACTTTTGATTGATATAGGCCACAACTTCACTTTGAATGAAGTTTCTATTAGCTTCTAATAATCGAGCCGCATCATAATCGTTTACATCTGTACTTGTTGTTAGGCTTATTGGAACTGCTTCAGCGGCTACATCAGCACCATTTTGAATTATATTTGTTATGGTGCTGATTAAATCATATAATTCTGCACTTTGAGTAACTGTCGCTGTATAGGCCTTGAATACTTGTGTTACAGTATTTTGATAAGGAGTTGCAGGTACATTTTGAATAACTTTCTGTGCCAAAGATCCAAGGAAGTCAAATGCATCTACAGTTTGTGGAATCTCGTAAGGAATAGCTGTAGAAGTAGTATAACCAAAATAGTATACACCGCTTTGTACTGCCTGCCTATTGCCGCCATGCAATAAGTCAAAACTAACGCTGTCCAGCATGTATCCAATATCTCTGGCGCACTTAGTTGCATCAAAAACAAATCCCGGAGTCTTAGTAGCATTTACATAAGCAATACCTTCCGCAATTATATAATCTCTATTAATTTGTATTAAGTCGTAGGCACGATTAACATTTGTTACAGTTGAATTTTCAATTCCGTTAGGAACAATTATATCAGTTACACCGTTAGTACCGCTGGTCAATATATTAACAATAACATCAAAGTCATTTTTTACAAAAATAGATTCGCTACTACCTGCTGCCGGTAGTGCTGTAATTTGAGTAATAGTTGCCTGGTAGCGTGGACCTACAGTGCTGTTAACTACAATTTTTTGTGTTAACGAGCTAACATATGATATAGCATTAGTGGTTGTAGTAAACTCACCCGGAATAATAGCATTGGTATTAGTACTTTGATCCCAATATTGTATGCCTGCAAATGTAGCTTGGCTGTTACCCAAAGTTGGATACAGCAGATCTAATGCAAGAGCATCTACAATCAGACCACTGTCTCTATAACATTTGGCTTGGTCATAGCTAAAACCTGTCCGCTGTGTTTCTACATAAGCTAACGCTTCGTGTTGAATAAAATTTTTATTAAGTTGTAATAAATTATATGCGCCCAATACATTAGTGCTACTACTTGCTTCTACACTGTTTGGTTCAATAATATCAGAAACACCAACTGTTCCTCTATCGAGAATATTGAGAATTACATCAAAATCTGTACCAATTAATTCTGCTTCTTCTGTAGTACCCAAAGAGCTTGTTGAAATTACCTGAGTAACTGTGCTTTGATATCGTGTTCCTGTTGTTTTAGTAACTACTTGAGTAGATAACTCTTTAACATACTCAATAGCTTTAGTGGTTGTAGTAATCTCTCCAGGAATGGCTCCAACATAACCATTTTGTGCCCAATACTGGATACCTGCAAAATTAGCCTGTGTAAATCCGTCAAACAACACATCTTGTGCAATAGCATCAACAATTAATCCTGTATCACGAGCACATTTAATTTCGTCATATGAGAAACCATTATAAGTTGTATTGACATAAGCAACAACTTCATTTTGCAAGAATGTTTTATTAGCTTTAAGCAACAGTTGTGAATTTCTATAACCTTCATTGCTACTGTCGTTAACAGCCATACCTACTTTAATTGTACCTGTTACTACATGTACTGTAAGGGTATATTGATTTGCTACCCAAGTGGCAGTTGCCGCAACCGCAGGTATCTGCACAGTTTGATTAGGTACAAACATTGTACCATCAAATAACCAGGGCCCTGATTGGTTAGTACAGTTTTGAATATATGGCGAGTAGTAAACGTCAATTGGGTTTTCTAAGTTTGGTGGAAACGCTGTAGCATAAGCACCTGTTGTATATGTTCCTGCGCCACCCGGTGCGTAACGCTCTACACTACCTCTACGTAGATTACGCATCTGCATCTGAGCAATGTAAACGCCAGAATTAACATGGAACAAATCTAAATCTTTGTTTAAAGGTTCAACGAATGTTGTTCTTAGATCGTTACCAATAACAGAAGTATAAGGTTTTAAAGGAATTGGATTGTCTTCGAAATAGTGGCCGGCCGCTACACGAATTGTAGTGCCTGGTTGATAATAAGGACTTCTAATAGCACCGCTGATAGTACGACAAGCACGGCTCTTGTCCATTGCTCGACCATCGTTGTTGTCATCACCGTCTTCGGTTACATATAATGTATTCTTTACAAACGGAAATGTTCCTTCTGGATCTTCTCCAAGAACTCTAATCTTGCCTCTAATTAAGGCATCGCTGGTAACATCAATCTTACCTGTAATTTCAACTGTTTCTTGCGGTGTTAAGACAATATCGCTGCCGCCAGAAGTTCCATCAATAGTGATGTCTAAACCATTTTGTGTAGGTGTTATAGTTTGATTATTAAACTCTAACTTACCTAATGTATTATCAAACTCTGTTATGCCCTGAGCATTTTGTTTTAAGGTATAACCGGTATCATCGCTGGGAGCTCTGCCTAAATTAGGCATAGCATTTTCTAATCCCAAATATTGCCAGCGATCGCCTGGCAATTCATCTAATGGGGTAACCTTTTTTCTATTACTCAGTAAACGTGGCATTACTATCTCTATTAGGTGTTAGCTGTCTCAAGAATACTTAAAACTAATTTCATTGTTCCAGTTGTACTGGCATAAGCTCTTATACTATCTTGACTTTCTAAAATCATTTTTCCTGTAATAAGTGCCGCACTGTCATTGGCCGGAATTTCAAAATTCTTTACAAGTTCAGTTGTAATATTAGGATCCTGAGAGTTGTTACCTTGTGCGTCTGGCAACACTCTAAATCTTCTGTGGTGACTAAATGTCACTGAATGAGGATTTGATGGATCTGTGTTTGACACCTGAGCCATTAGTATAATCGATGTAACACCAATAGGGGCTACATATGCTGTAGCAGTTGTATTAGTATCTAAAACTTTTGTCTTTGTCTTAAACGTGTTTAATGGAATTAATGCCATTTATATCTCCTTGTTAGCCGGCTTCAACCGCTAATATGAACGGTGTCATCTGAGCAAACAAACTTTTCTCAAAAGTTCTTCCACTTAACACACCAGTTGCCTGACTTATAACCAATGTAGGTCCAATTCTAAAATCTCCGTTCTGATCTGTTGAAGTGAAGAACACCTTACCATTATTTAACTGAACTGTTTCTTTGCCTTGAATTGGATCAACTCTACCTACTTGAGGCAGAGCACCGTATTGTGTTCCTGCACCTACGTATTCAAATACATAACCCGATGCACTCATATAACTTCTTTGATAGAAATTAACAGTGCTTCCATCTATGAACAATAAAGGATTTCTAACTTGATCTTCGAGTTCAACAAGATGATATGTTCCTTCTCGTGTATAATATGTTTTTGCCGCTTCAACTGCTCTAAAGTTTCCGCCGGTTTCTAAATCTGCTTGTAGAGCATCAATTAATAATCCTACATCTCTGCGACATTTCTGTTTATCGTAATCAAAACCGCCAAACTCATTATCGACGTAAGCAATAGTTTCAGCCTGAATGTATGCTCTATTGGCCAACAACAATTTGAAAGCATTTTGAACATTTGTATTTCCAGAATATGTCAGTGGTATAGGTACCTGTGCCGGTGCCGCATCTGGACCGTTGTTTATAATTTCAACAATTAAATCTATTTTTTCCTGCACTCCGCTACCTTGTGCTTCAAGGCCAGCAGGTAGATTTGTAACTTGAGTTATTGTATTTTGATATTTTGGACTTGTTGGTGTTCCTGTTACAATATCGGTGACAATTGATCTAATAAAATTATATGCCGCAGTAGTTTGTGGGATCTCTCCAGGAATTTCAGTTACTTCGGTATAACTGTAGTAGTAAACTCCGCTTTGAATACTCTGCCTATTACCGCCATGTAATAAATCAAATGCTACACTGTCTAACATGTAGTGAAGATCTCTTGCACACTTGGTTTGATCGTAAGCAAAACCTGGATAGGTAATATTAATATAAGAAATTGTGTTATTAATAATTGTACCGGTACTTGAAACTAATGCGGTATACGCATTGATTGTCTGTGCATTTGTACTTGCTTGACCGTTTGGAACAATAGCATCAGTTATTGAAGCAGTACCGTTTGCCAATATAGTTAAGATAGTATTAAAATTATTGTTAACAGAGGTAGGAGCACTACCGTATCCTGTTACAATTGCCACGGCAGCATCTCGAGCATATTCAATTGCGGCTGTTGTAGTTGTAAGTTCGCCGGGGATAACGCTTTCTGTGTTACCAGTTTGACTCCAATATTGTAAACCAGCAAAAGTACTTTGGCTGGTGCCACCGTATGCCAAATCAAAAGCAACAGCATCCACAATTAGTCCAGTATCTCTGTAACATTTTGCCGCATCATATGTAAAGCTCTTATAAATTCCATCAACATACCCAACAGTTTCATCTTTGATAAATCTTCTGTTACGTTCTAATAGTTCTATTGCACTGGCAGATCCAGAAGGTATTGTTCCTGTGGTAGAAATTTCTGGAGCATTTTGAGGACCTTTTAAAATTACTCCTGTTACAATGTCTAATCTATCACTAATAAATGTGTTTGCGCCACCACCGCCACTTAATGCTCCTACAACAACCTGAGAGCTTGCAGTGGTATATGTTGCTGTCATTAATATATTAGAAACTACATTTTGACAGACAGTCTTCATATAGTTAATTGCGTCAATTGTTTCGTTCTCTTGACCTCTAATTTTACTTGAACCAATAGAATTAGGAGGTGTTACTGTTTTACTGGTTAGCACAGTATAGTAAGCATTACCGCAGGCATAGAGATTGAAATAATTTGGACTACCTATTTCAAATCCTGTTGCTTGAATTGGTTCGCTAAGATATATTGTCTGATATGTGATAGACGTGACAAATGTTGTAGAGCTAACATATGGTGTGCCGGTGCCGTTCATGTCAGCTTCATAACCATACTGATCTCTAATTCTAATGTTATGTCCTACGCAAATTCCTGTTGTGTCAATGCCGCCAATTTCTAAACTTCCTACATTTAAAGTGGCAGTATTGCTAATAGCATTTAAGAATCCTGGGAATCCCTGCTCATTCAAATAAGGAACTACATTACCGTCATAGTCCACATATTGGTCTGGGGGGACAACTTCCATGGTTAAACTAATATGAGGTCTGTTTAGAGGATCTGGAACAAACACAACTACATTAGCGTTCTGCGGGAAGAAGCCTTGTGGATAATTTTCGTTTTCTTCAAACTCATTTGTTAGTTCATTGTAGAATACATTTGAAGGATTATAAATTGTGCCGCCAAATTCTCTTGGTCCATATCCTTCTGCTAACAAACAGATATCACCAAAGTTAGCGTTACTGTTTACAATAGATGCAATGCCACCCGATTCTACTCTGACACCATAATCACAGAAAATTGTAAACACAGATACCAACTGTGCATAACCTTTGTTAATAATATTAACTCCAGTTCCACCCTGGTTTAGTTGAGTAAACGCATCGAAAACAAAAGACTGAATTGGAGATCTACGTGAAGGAGCATTACCGTCTACAAGGGCGCCACCGCCTGAACCGTGAATATCAATTCTTCGATCTGCTACACCGTTTGGCCCCCATTCGCCTGGGATGTTCTTATCTTCAACAGGATAAACAGTTACTTCTCCAAAATACATTGTATCATGAGTACCGGATGATATTGTAGCTGTGCTAAGTGTAACAATAAATTCTGTAAGTGTAGAATTAGTGCTCAATGGTGCATAGTCTGGACCAAATTCAATGATAGTTGTAATTGCATTAAAGTTTTTCTCAAGTAATTCGCTGGCAACACCGCCACCTTGCAATTGTGGGTTGATATTCTGAGTAATCAATGTAGCTGTAGTTGCTGTCTGCTGACTATTAACAATTGGATTGTTTGCGATTACATCAAGGGCAACTTGTTTAGCGTATTGAAGTGCGCTGACCGTTTGTTTAATTTCGCCTTCAACTAAACTTACAGCTCCGTCCCAATATTGTTGACCTGCATATATACTTCTAACATTTGACCGCTTAGTTAAATCTTCGGCCATTGCATCGACAATTAAACCAACATCTCTAAAACACAAATCTCTGTTATATTGGAAAGTATACGGATCAATAAATGTTTTATTAACATATGCAACAACTTCTTTAGCAATAAATGTTCTATTTGCCTGTAACAAATTATAAGCACGAACTAAATTTGTAGAAGTTGAATATGCCAACGGTAGTGGTTCAAGATTTCCTGCCGCAGAAGGACCTTGTCGTATAATTTTTGTAATTAAATTAATACTACCTTCAAGAATTTTTACTTCATCGTCAGTTGCTGAAGCTAATTGTAATTCTTGAGTTACTGTTTCTTGATAAGGAGTAGTAACTTTAACACCTCTAACAATTTTGTCTACAAGAAACTTCATATACTTGTAGGCCATTGTAGTTTGAGGAATTTCATTTACTAAGACAGTACTGGTGCTGTCATAACCATAATAGTATGTTCCTGCTTGAACACTTTGTCTATTACCGCCTCTTAACAAGTCAATAGCAATACAATCAATCACAAATCCTGTATCTCGACGGCATAAAGTTGCATCGTAAGTAAATCCGGGAGCCGCGTTAGAATTTACCCAAGCAATAACTTCTTCTGTAATAAAATTTTTGTTAGCAATTAATAAATCATAACCTGCTAATACCGCAGGATTTTCTGAAGGGTCACCGTTTGGTTCAATTAGGTCTGTAACGCCAGCAGTACCAGTTGATATAATGTTAACCACCACATCCCAAAGTCCTGCTACAGTGTTTGCCACTGAAACATCACCAGTCGAAGTAGAAGTAACCTGAAGCACAGATCCCTGTAAAGGACCTACTAAGATACCTCGAACTATAGATTGGCTAATTGTTTTAGCATATAAGAATGCATTGGTAGTTGTAGTTTCTTCTCCAGGCACTGCTGAACCAGACTGATCCCAATATTGTAAACCTGCAAAAGTAGCGTTAGAGTCACTTTGATAAATCAAATCAGTTGCAATACTATCTACAATTAACCCAGTGTCACGTTCACACTTTACTGCATCGTAAGTAAAATTAAGAGCTGTAAATGATGTGTCTACATAATTTACAATTTCGTGCTGAATAAAAGATTTGTTACCTTGTAAGACATTGAAAGCATTTACAATACCAACGACAGTACTCGATGTTGCACTGTTAGCTACGACTGTTGGGGATGCGTCTGGACCTCTCTCAATAATATCGCACAGGATGTTTATGTTTCTTGCTACTAATTCAGCGGCCGCATTAGTTCCAGTAGCAAATGTAATTGTGTTTTGAGTTACAGTACTAACATAAGGATCAACTAACTGTTGATTTAAAATCACAGCAGATGTAACTTGTTTAAGATATGTGTATGCCGCAATAGTTTCTGATATTTCGCCCGATATAGTGCTGGTAGTTCCTGCCCAATATTGTTCCGCGGCTAAGATTGTCTGTTGGTTACCACCATATATTAAATCGTTTGTGAGAGAATTAATAACAATGCCAACGTCTCTAAAACACTTACCTTTGTCGTAAGTGAAACTATCAACAGGTAAACCTACAAAGTTTTGATCAACAAAGCCCACTGTTTCAGCTTGAATTAAACCACGATTAGCATTTAATAATGCGGCGGCATTTTCATAACCCTGTTGGTTGCGCAACACATCTTCAAGGAGCTCAATAGAATCAAGTATGTTCGGTACTGCTACAGTTGCACTGGTTAAATTTAAATCAAAAGTTTGAGATTCTGTATTGCCGGGAGAAGTTGTAATTGGAATATTATCTAACACATTAGACATCAACGTGCCAAGATAATTGTAGGCTGCAATAGTTGGTTCTAATTCTTCTCCTAATAAATTTACATTATTTTCAAAATATTTTTTGCCGGCATAAACTATTTCTTGATTGCCACCAACAATTGCGTCATGAATAATTGCATCAATTATAAATCCTGTATCTCTATAGCAAAGGCCTTCATCGTATACCAATGACGGATAAGCTGAATTAATGTACGCTACAACTTCTGCTTGCATAAAGACTTTGTTATCTTCTAATAGAGTTCTTGCATTTTGAAATCTTATATCTGGATTAATAATATCTGTGATAGTAGCAATTGGCAAATCTGGATTTATTCTAATTCCGGCGCCATTGGCTGCTTGACCGACCTTAAGCATATCACTGCTTAAAATATTGTCGGTATAGATATACAATGTTGTTGTGTTAGCTTCGTATGTGCTTGTTCCAACAACAATAGGAACTTGAACAGTATTATTGGGCACAAACATTGTGCCGTCAACAAGCCATGGCCCTGACTGATTAGTACAGTTCTGAATATAGGGGCTATGGAAAACATCAATTGGGTTATCTAACTTTGGAGGGAACGCCACACAGAACGCACCTGTAGTATAAGTTCCAGCACCGCCCGGTTTGTATCGTGTAACTTTGCCTTTTCGAAGATTCAGCATTGTTACAAATGCAATATAAACACCACTGTTTACATGGAAAATATCTAAATCTTTATTCTTAGGCTCAACAAATGTAGCTCTTAAGTTGTCACCGATAATAGAAGTGTAAGGAAGAAGTTCAATAGGATTGTTTTCTTCGTAATACCCTGCGGCAACTTTAATTACAGTGCCTTGTTTGTAATACGGACTGTTTACAGCACCGCTAATTGTACGGCATGCTCTGGTAGAATCCATTGCTCTACCATCATTATCATCGCTGCCATTTTCGTTAACATACAATACGTTGTTAACGACTGGATATGTACCAAGAGGATCGTTACCGTATACTCTAATGTCACCGTTTACTGTAAATGTTTTATTAACTAATCTTTCTAATCTTGGAATATCTGGAAAAACTTGTAAGTCTGTAGCAGTAGATCCAAGTGTATCAAGTTTGTTAGAGTATAAATCTTTGATAAATCCAGATACCCACCATGCACTGGTAGTACCAAGACTGAAGTCACTTTGCAGAGAAGTATTAGTTGTTACAATACTTGCAGTTCCTGTACCAAGCGTAGTTGTAGTGCTTATCCAAGGTACAAGATCTGATTTAATATCAGACTCAAAAACAACAGCATCGGTAGAAGTGTTGTCACCTAATCGTACATCACCGTCTGATGTAATGTTCTTGGTAACATGAAGGTTACCGTCAATTAATGTATCAGCAACAATGGTCAGTGTTTCATTACCGCCCGGTCTAATGACCATAGGTCCATAGGTAGTTTCAATGAAACTGGTGCCTGTTGTGCTTGATGAAATTGTTACCAGCGCAATGGTGCCGGTATTGTCTATTAGTAGCGTTTGACCGTGTATTGCACCGGAAACGTCTAAGGTGTATCTTGGGTTTTGGTTGCGAATACCAATGCGTTTGCCCTGAACACTTAAAACTAATAAGTCGTTGTCAAAACGTAAATCAACTCCATCTCGTACGAGATTTTCGTTAAGCAACGGACCGGTAATACGACCAATGGCCATTTTCGCTCCCTAAACCCCGTGTTTCACGGTTAACCAAATTCTCATCCCTTGCGGGCTCTTTGCTGGTTTACCACAGTATAATTCTGCCGATTTCTCGACATCGAGTGTATTTAGTTAGGTTTGGAAAATAAACCCGTATTGGGT
>Ga0129333_10000547_pt1 | contig 31122 bp, 32 predicted proteins | sample CPB6_08_DNA_FD_94474 | JGI IMG/M metagenome (GOLD analysis project Ga0129333, IMG submission 94474) | Freshwater to marine salinity gradient microbial communities from Chesapeake Bay, USA - CPBay_Sum_0.6_0.8_DNA | ecosystem: Environmental > Aquatic > Marine > Coastal | place: USA: Chesapeake... | reverse complement strand
GTGCGAGGCAGCAGTCTCAAGAAAGTCCCAATGAGAACCCAGGCCAGCACTGAACGGAAACCCTGATTTTTTTGAAATTTCAGGCAGCAGGAGCAATGGACCCCTGCCGCTGGGGAAAATGGCGATTTTTCCTAAAATGTCACTTATTCATCTGAAGTGTAGGAACAGGCATACCACCTTCGGTAGGAACGTAGATCGTCACGTTACCATTCTTGCTACCATCTTCAAGACCAGTGATATACAGATACTGAAGATACTCACGATTGTCCTTTAGACTATCACCGATGATTTGGTTTGCTTTGGCAACACCAGTAGCACGAATGATCTCAGCATCAGCAAGTTGTTGAGCACTATCTTTCTTTGCTTGTGCTTCCAACACTGCTACCTGACGAGTATATTCCGCTTTTTGTAATTCTGCTTTACCAGCAAGAGATTGTTGCCACACATTATATTGTGGACCACCAATAAAGATGAGACCACCAACTACAACTGCACCAACTACAATAGCGGCAACAGCAGGATCAATAAAACCGTTTTGTTGTTTCATAATTTTACCTCAAATAAAGTTCAGGGAGTAATCCAATCGTAACTATCAGGAGATTCTACACTCTCATATCCATCATACTCATCAATACGATAAGGACCAAAGACCTCATCAATAGCAAGTTTAGCACATTCACCGTTTGCTTTGTCACCCAGTTCTTCTACAACTTGAACAAGAATAGGATCGTGACGGGAAATATCACGGTGATACCAAGTTTGTTTTGAATACCGTTGATTGAAGTCAGTACGTTCTTCTTGGGTCATAGAACGCCATTCCTTTTGGACTACACGTTCTTCAGGTGGAACCAACCAAACATTGAATCCCCACGTAGAATTTTCAAACCAAACTTGTTTGCCTTGAAGTTCCCAGTAACGCTCACACGCTTCACGGGACAGACCGAACCCACCGTAGCAGGCATTATATACTACTTTAGTCATTTGGAAGATACGTTAGATTTGAAAATAAGATTAGCAAGGAAGATGATGGCAAAGTTCTGCCAAAATGATAGAGTTACACCAAACCACGATAGAATGAGTCCAAGCAACCATGCCTCAAAGAGAAGACCAGCAACAGCAAGAACAATTACACCAAAAGCAAGACCAAGAGCAGTAGAAGATTTCATCGTTCAATTTCAATAGTAGATTTCAAGAGTTCATTATCGCGTTTGTTCCTATAATAATTGATAAAGATATCACAAACGCAATAACCAAAGGCAAAACCTGCCATAATCGTCGTAATCATACAGCAAGAGCACCAGAGGGGATTTCAACGATTTCGGGCAGTTTGCTATCATCAAACTGATGCATATTATAGCACACCCACTCACCGTTGCGGAAGACATAAGCATACTCTTCGCTGTTATCGGGAAGAAGATACTCACACAGGTCAGCATCAAGACGAGGAGGGCATTCTTCACCACGGGCAGAGTAATACTCGGGTTGATTGTCATCATTCCAAGCAACCGACATATCTCCACCGTCAATCAGTTCGGCAGCAAGTTCTTTGCTGTTATAGTGAGTCTTCAGAATGCGACCCAACCAGGACTCATAACCATCCCAGTGGTGGTAAGCAGAGAGAACAGATCCATCAGCAAGTTCAAGACCGATGCGAGCGCGGGTTGCCATTTGGGCGTTTCGTTGATTACCTTGTTATTATAGGGCACCCACTAGGGCATTCTGGGTGCCTTGTGCCAGTTCCTCAAGTGGCACTCAGGAAAAAACGTATTCTCTCCATTCACTTACATTTGATTTGTATAATGAAAGAAGAATTTTATTTGCAGGTGGTTTAGGAGTTCTGAAAAGTTTCATCCCAGTTTGCTCCAATAATGTATCACCCTTTTTAGTGTTGCAAGAAGAGCAGGCAACTACCATATTTTCCCAAGTATCTTGACCACCACGCGATCTTGGAAAAACGTGATCAATTGTCAATTTCTTAGTTGAACCGCAATATTGACAAGTATGGTCATCTCTTTTGTATATCATAGAACGTGATGGTTTGCTAATACCATAACGTTTTACGGGAAGTTTAATATAATCAAGGAGACGAATTACTCGTGAAGAAAGAACCTGAGCTTTCTCTTTTAGAATGAGAACAACTGCCCTTTTCCAATTAGTAAAATTAATCGGTTCATAACTTGCATTTAATACAAGTATTGTCTGATGTGGTTGTATTTCTAAGTAATTCATCGACCTTGTACATTTTAACTATCTATTGTGCTTTTTGAACCTGAGCAGGAACTGCTTCTTCAGTCTGCATATCATGTTGCCATTTGGATCCTTGAGCAAAACCAACCCCACCAACAGTCAGAGCAGATGCAAGAATAATTGCCAATGCTTTGTTGTTATCATTGTCACAAGCATCCTCAACTGAAGTTCCACAGAGTTTCTCTGCAATCCAGGTTGCTCCTGCTCCACCAGCAAGCATTGCAATCCAAGGAGTCAGAAAATACCACAGAGCAAGAATTGCAACAATTCCAACTAACCAACCTCCACCTTCGATAGAAGTTCCACCAGAAGAACCACCACTTACTTGACGAAGATTACAAATATTGTTTTCTTCAACATCATAGAGATTCATAATCTGTTCTTTGGCACCATAACTGGTGTTAGAACTTACTGTGATTTCTTGACGTCCAGAGGCAGAACCCAACCAGACATCAGCACGATATTGAGGCATTGATCTTTTATTGAACTGAAAGTATTATACTACCCCTTTGGCGGTTTTACCAGGTGCTGTGACAGTTACAGAACCGTCTGGACTCGGAACTGTGTCGATATATTCCCAACTCCTAACAAGAAGTTCTGTAAATCGCTCCTGCTTTTCTGGAACGACTGATGCAGGATACTGTGAAATTGCTGCTCGTAGATCATTCAGCTCTTTCCACTCTTCTTGTGTCATATTCATTTTGGACATATTTGTTTGAATATCCTAACATTATATAGAGCAAAAGTTGCATTCCTTAATATTGTTTTAAGGGTTGAGTAATGAAACTTAATAATCAATCGGGGTCAATAAAAAAGTCATTCCAAACACCTTTATCACCTGGCTTTCTTGTTTCAAGTTTATCAAGAAGTGAGTCCGTCGAAATTAAAGTATCAATACGTTGAATTAAATTTGCAATCACAGAGGTTACCATAGGACGTTCAGATCGAGCAGCATATGCAAGAGCATTTCTCAAACTCGACTCTGCATCCTTTAGCGACTCTTCAACTTGTTTTGCCAGTGCCATTAAATCACTCCTTAATGTTATACTCTTTTATTAGTTCTTCTGCAATCTTAGCATATTCCCGCCTTTTAATCAAATTGGTAATGGGATTGCGAGGATGATACTTAATCATCCAAATTCTTTTAGAAACTTCGTTCTTGAATACTTTTGCTAATAGATTTATAAAATCTGCTACGTTTTGGTCAACAATGACCATATAAAAAATAATTCCAAATATAAGCAGCAAAGATATTTGAAAATTAGTCATTAATCCCACCAGTATTGCAAGTTATAGACACAAGAATATAAGGAACTATAAGGAGCAAAGTGTCCGTAAGTAATTCCCCGTTTTAGGTCTTCTATATATGCGATAGTCCCTCTGGTAGCAGGATTATCTTGAATATAATCTCTTAGTTGGAAAACATCAAACTTCTCATTATAAACAAGATGTGGAGATTGATATTCCCAAGCCTTGAAAAAGATTTTATTTCTTTCCGCATCAGAGTGTTCTTCAATGTTTTTTAGAAGATACTCATCTGCCTTTTCTTTATCTTTAGCAACTAATACTCTTTTCCACTCAGCAGACAGATCAAGACACATCCCCTTAAAGTAGTGGTCGTGTGCGGTGAATACTAAATTATAAACAATGTAATCCCATTTACCATACTTATTATCATCAGAAGTTGTCTTAAACCTATACGAATGATGTAAAATTGTAAATTCCATACTCATATTACTCCAACTACTTTGAGATATTGGAGGGTTTCTTTAAGACTTCCTATGTGCTTATAATCAATTGCAACCTGAGGAAATTGCGCATTGTTACCAAACTCAGCACAAAACTGTTTTTCATTATAGTCACTTCCCAACTTATATTCTAAGTGAGAAACACCAAGACTTTGAAGCAATGATCTTGCCCTATCACATTCCTGGCAGTTTTCTTTAGAATACAATACAGCTTTCATCAGTCTCTTTGCCTCCAATCGTCAGGTTTATCTTCTGTAAAGAAATCTATAATATCATCAACACTATTAAATCCACTAATACCTTTTCTTTCGTTCCCTAATCCACCAAAATCAAGTTGGTTCAAAAAATCATCCATATCACCCTCTTGCATATTAGGATTTTCTGCCCTTCTTCTTGCTTGACGAAGAATTGTCCCAGCACTACGATTTGCTTTCGCAAGTTTTTCTGCCCAGATCATATCTTCTAAGGCAACAGGTTCGTGCCTTGCGATACGATCACAAATTTCTTCAAGTCTCAACCGATATTGTGTTGATAGCATCTTCGGTTTTCCATATAAATTTACAATATTTATTTTCTTATTGTCTTTAAGTATTCTAACACATTCTCACGAATATACATGAGTTCGTTGTAACATTTTTGATTATGAGCACATTGACGAAGTTCAGGATCTGGTTTCAATACACTTTCCTCAAATAGAGTAAGTCCACGGTTCCATTTATCTTCTTGTGTTTCTTGTGTCATCTTCTACTATTTTAATGGGACAATAAGGAATAGTCTTACGAACCTCCTGAATAATTTCAGTTTTTTGAGATTCAGTTAATCCTACTACATTAGTAAGGCGTTGAATAATATTCATTGCCTGAGAACAAGTAATAATAGTTGTTGATAGTAATACAACCATAACTTCTTCCTCAATTCACTACTATTTAATAAACTTTTATTAAGAGATTAAATCGTGTCGAATGCAAACTAACTTTCCAATCAATGCCCCATAATACAAGAGAGTTTCCATATCCCCCTGATGCTTTATAGATTCTTCCTTACAGAGGCGAATTAATTCAGTGATATCAGTGAGATCTAGATCAGTTTCGTGTATATTATGCTCCGTGACTTTCATCCCACGACCCTCCAACACACAGTGGCATTACCTTTACTTGTAGAGGCAATATGCGCAAAAGCAGCATAACTTAAATCAAGATCCGCGTGAGAATAAGGACCTCGATCATTTACTCGCACGATAACTTGTTTGAGATTATCTTGATTTGTTACCTTAATGCGTGTCCCCATAGGTAGATAAGGATGAGCTGCAGTCCAACGATAAGCATCAAACCGTTCGCCGTTAGCGGTGATTTGCCCATGAAAACCATCTCCTACACCATAATATGTAGCTACGCCACATGCAAGACCAGCAATCAATCCAATCATTTTTCAACCTTCCAGTGTTCGTTTCCTTCCTTCTGCAACCAAAAGCAGTATTTACGGTTCAATGAAACAAGAAACAATTTACCATCCCTTTCCTGCTCAACTTCGCAAGCATGAAAGCAATCCATATTGTTAATAAACCGATTTTTTGCTTTTGAACTCATAGGAGTTACATTCACAAATTTCTTTTTCACTTGTTTAGTCAGAGTTGAAGTCATTGTAGTTGAAAAAAACCTCTATTGAACAAATACTGTGCCAGTTTGTGGATTGGTGCGATGTTCTTTGATGAACTTATGTGCTTGCCTTACTGTGCTCACATCGGTCAATTGATAACCACCATAAATGATGACTAATCGTTTGCCGCAGGGAACAGCAGCATATCCATCTTCTGTTTCAAATCCTTCCATAAATCAAAAAATCGGTCGTGGGAACGCGGCGAAGGTATGATAGCACCCTTACCGCAGAATTGCAAGAAAATCAGGTTTTCACCCCAGTGACCGCAAGGGGTTTGGGGTGAGGGAACCGCTTCAGGCAGGGGGGTGGATCACTTGCGAACCACCGACACTGCCACATCACCCTGCTGGAAGATGATGTCAACAACGTTCTGAACTTTCTTGGCAGTAGAGGTCGTATTCTTGTCGAACACGGGGCAGATCACCAAACCGTAAGATTTGGTGTAAGATGCCAGATCACCTGCCCGAATAGCGCCAGAGCGGATACCAGCAGCATCCTGTGGGTGAAGACGAAGAGTGCGCCCAACGGTTTGACCGATGCCCACAATATCCATAGAGCGGAGGAACACAACTGCCTCAAGTGCAGAAATGTTGATACCTTCGGCAAGAATGCTGTGGTGAAGAACCACAAACTTCTTGTCGGCATCCTTACCCCACTCGTTAAGAGTGTCGAAGAACACCTCGCGGTTGACTTTCTGCCCATCGATGTAGGCACCGTGCTTGGCAGTAATGTGCATCACAGAGTAACCTTGCTCGGCAATCTGCTCAGCAAAATCAGACTCAGAAAGGAGATTGATGATATGCTTGGTTGCCTTGGCACATACCAGGATCTTGTTGACAGGATTGTCCTGAATGATCTGCAGCAGATACTCACAATCGCGCATAGCAACATCCTCACCAGGAACAGAGAGGCGCATTTCCGTTGCAATCACCTTAGGGGGGATGATGTAACCACCCTCCACCAGTTCGGGTGCAGGAACCTTGGCGATGATTTGTCCGTAGACAGCAACATCGTTCATACCAGGTTTGCCAACTGCCAGAGAATGCTTAGGAGTTGCGGTGAAGAAATAGCAACGCTTTGCTTCCTGACTGAAGTGCTCAGTCGCAGGGAAGAAGTGGCGCTGAACGCTATTGTGTGCCTCGTCAAAGTAGATCGTATCCACCTCAACCTCGGCATCAACAAGACGCTCAAGGGAGTTATAGGTGGTGAAGATCAGTTTGTGGCGAGAGTTGTGAGTCGAATACCAGTTGTAGATTTTCTCAGGATTGGTGCTGCTCTCATGATGAGTCTCACCGCTGTGAACGTGAAACACAGAAGCATTGGTGATAAACTCAAGAAACTCGCAGGAGAGTTGCTCAGCAAGCAGAATGCGGGGAGCAACCACTACAACAGTCTTAGGTGTTTCGGATTGAAACACGCGCATAGCATCAAAGATGGCAACGTTAGTCTTGCCACCGCCAGTGGGGAACACACAGATGCCCTTAGAATGCTGAGCGAGAGCATCGAGAGCAGTCTGTTGGTGGGGGCGGAGTTGGATCATCGTGTTTTGCGTTTCAATACAGGTATTGTAGCAGCACAAAAAGGGGTCCCGAAGGACCCCTGTGCCAGTTTGGGAAGTGGTTGATCACTGGAACTGGTTATATTCCTCAACAATATTTGCTTGAGGCAACCATTTGAAATCAATCGGTTTCAGAGTACCCTCATCGTGAGCTTTGAGCACACGGCGATAATGTTTGATAATAATCTTACGCCACCCTTCCATTTGAACTCGAAGTTCATCAATGTTGTTTTCATTTGGTTGATCAGAAACACCTTGCCCCTGCTCTAGAAAACAATATGCAACATAGTTGTTATCAGGATATTGAAGTTGTTTCTCAAAAATGTGGAACCATTTGCGGTAGTGGTCAGGTTTGCGCCCCCAACCAATAGCAAAGGTAGTTTGCATCTCATTCATTGAGTTGATGCGTTCGCCACAAACACCAGAAATATTAAATACATCCTTAAGAGTTTTCTGCGCTTTAGAGATATCATAAGGTTCAATAGAAACCTTAATGCCAACATCACTAAGAATTTCTGCAGCAAAAATTCTACGATCTTTTTTGCGAACTTCTTTGTATCGTGATTTGAGAACATCAATCACAGCATCGATGTCTTTTTCAATCTTGTTATGATCAAATCCCTTTCGAATGATATATTTAATATCATCTACAGTGCAATCATTTTTCTTCTCCCTAGTAGGAGTATTGGCAATTGCACCATACTGAAGAAGTGAGTATTCATCTTTGCCAGAAATAATAGCACAAGGGAAATATTTCCAAGGAAGTTCAAAACGATTGTTTCCGTCACGAACAATATACTTAAAAACGAATTCTCGTCCATCTTCGTCAGTATATTCAATAGGTTCGGGAAGAACAGACACCGCAGGTTGATAGCATCGATAATCATAATCACCAGCAGCAACTTCTTCTGTGATCTGATTAATGGTATCAAGAAAAAGTGCCTGTCCAACCCGAGTTTGACACTCAATGCCAAGTTTTCTTGCCACAGAGTGTGACATTACTTCATTTTTGTGAAGAATTGCCCAACCATCAAAGGTGATATCAGGTGCTTTATCGTAATAACGCCCGTGCTTTTCTAATTCTTCAAAACTAAAGATGTTTTCATTTGGATTGATGCTTGTCATAGTTTCAAGCAAACAATAAATGCCAGCAAGATCCATAGAATCGCGACACATCATTTTTAATTGTTGATCTGCCTCAAGTCGTTGAATAGCAGCACGAACAACTTCTTCTTCATTTTTTCCATCATAAAGTTCGTCAATTCGGTTTTGATTTAAAACCAAATCATAAACTTGTTGAAGAGTAAAAATTACTCCAGTTTCAAAGTTTTCTCGGAGAGTGAATAAAACGTGTTCTTTGGTAGAAACCATAATTAAATTTGTGTATGAATGTAATATACGATGGATCAACCCCCCTGTCAACCCCTCAACACATTAGAAAAACTTTTCAATACCGATAAGATTTCCAAATGAATAGTCATAGGTCAGAGCATCGGCACAAACATAATGCGGATGGTCTGTAGATACACCTAACTTCTCACAAAGCTCCTTATGATTATCTTCCATCATTTCAACGGCATAGAGCATATGATCTAGAACATATTTCTCGTCGTGATATTGACATAAACGATTTTTAAGAGCAATCAGAAAGTTTCCAGATCCAGCGGAATTATCGATAAAAGTGCTCTCTGGATTTTTAATAATTTCAATCTCAATATCATTCACCATACTCTCGACAAGATCCATCGGAGTAAAGACTTCTTGTGTCTCTTTAATTCTTTCATCAGATCTTTCAATACTAGATCCAACTTCTAGATTATGTTTATTCTTTGCCATCTCGTTCCTCCAGACATTTAATATAGGTTGAAATCAAATCATTCTTTCCGAAATGATATCTTCCATTACACTGATTTGCTGCCTCTCTAAACCTATCAGCAAATTCTACCATATTATTAATTACACTCTTATCCCGAACCTTCAAAAAGTGATGTCCCTTGGCATAATGAGTGAAGTTCTCTGTCTTCACTCGACCACTCGGACCACATCCATATTCTCCTACAAAAACATCGGCATCAAATCTACTTTCATAAGGCAGGAATTCAAAATCTGGATGTTCTCTTAACATCGGAATTTCACCTACACCTACCTGAAATCTCGATGTGTTCTTTACCTCCCAATATTGCTTCACAGCACTAATGCCATTTGGGAATGTAGAAGGATCTAGATCTTCATCTAAGACACAATGAAGATGATCTTTAATTTTATTTAAAGAAGATGGTTTTCTGACAGATGTTGGCAAGACTGCTCGAACATCATCAGTGTAATCAGAAATCTTGTTTAGAAATTTAATCGCAAGATTTCCACCAACACCATATGGAGGATTGATAATTGCTAATGTAAATCTCATATAACTTTTTTATTCATTATACGACAAAAAGGTCTCTAAGTCAACTTAGAAACCTTAGAGATATCCTATCATCCGTGACAAGGCACATTATACAGGGATTTTCACCCCCACGTCAAGTATTCGTAGTAGAGTTTCTCTTCGTTCTCTTCTGCCTCTTGTTCCCAAGGTTGATCTTCATAAGAAACTTTGCTATAATCAACTCCTTTCCAGAGTTGCTTATTATGCCTTTCCTTTAGATCACCTCGAACGTGTTGAAGAACGTGAGTGCATTCGTGAAACAGAGTCTTGATATAGGTTTCCTTATCAAGTCCATTGTGAATTTCAATCATAAACTCACGAGGACGATATGCATCCCCTTCAATATTACACCACCCATATACATTATCTCGACGTAAATTCTTATGCTTTACAGTGATGTCAAGTTTATGGCGGGGAAGATACTTATCGCAAAAATATTCAATGACATCTTTGCAAAGTTTCTTACGGACACCAAAACCGAAACCATTAATATCAAGATAAACCATCAGAATAAAGAATTAAAAATAGATTGTGTAAGGCGAACTCCCCAGTTCATAAAAAGTAGAAAAGAACTGAGGAAAAGAAGGCGATCAAAGGAGGAAAACCTCATAAACGGGGTCTTTGGTTGCTCACATACTATAAACCCCCCTGGAAGAGATCCTAGGGGGGTCTGTGACGGTTCTAGAAGTGGTTCTTATGGAGTCCAATCAACTGCAAGTGGGGTGTTTGCTACAGTGCTTGATGTTGGATACTGACGTGCAGTTCCCCATATAATTCTTGCTGCTCCCTGAGCACCAGCCATACCAGTAACGGATTGGTTATCTCTTCCAGATCCTCCTCCACCACCCCATTGACCGGCATTATTAGGTCCTCCACTAGTATTACTTCCAGGACCTCCAATAATAATTGTTTGTGCCACCCAAACATTACCACCATCTCCACCAAATGGTCCTGGATCTTCAGTTCCAGGAATTGCTTGAAAATCTGGGTCTAAATTATTCTTGTAAGCAGACATAACAATAGCACCATTATTTTGTTCTCCATATGATTGAGTACTAATGGTAGTATATCCTTCAGGGGGAGTTACGGCAGTGATATTGGATACTCCAATATTGTCAATCATTCCAACTGCAAGAACGAGTGAACCATTTGATGTTGTAGTTAAAGAGGGTGGGTCTGGAGGTCCATAAAATGTAGTATTATTATCAAATACACTAGAGTTTGGAGTTGTTTGCGATAATGATGCATTTCTAAAAACTATTGCCATATGAGCCGTAGGAATATTAGATGTTCCGGATTGAAGGTTTGTTATGAGTGTTCCATCACCCGTATTCCAAACTCCATATGTGATACTCCAACCCATACCACCACTATCAAAATCTGGATTAGCTTGAGAATTACTTCTAAAAGCACCTGGAGAACCAAAAGTAACTCCAGTGAGAGCAGCAAGAGATGGTGTTGATGGGTTATCCCAAGCAGTAATAACCATAACCAAATCATTATTTTGAATACTTATACCAGAGATATCAAGTTGAGACTCTACTTGCACAATATCATTCTCATCCACCCAAGCTCCTGTAGTAGCACTTCCAACAATAGATACGGCATTAGCACCACTTCTTGGAATTTCAATTGTCCAGGCACGAGCGTGTGATGTTGTTCCAGTTAAAAAAGGTCCGGGGTCAATAGTTGTAGTAGTTCCGGATGGAACCTGAGCATATGAAACAACTAATCCAATTCCTTCACCACCTCGATCGCGGCGACCTCCACTTATATCATTTAAGTCTATTGTTCCAGTTCCTGCTAAGGATCCTCCTGGAGATAATATTACATTTGACAAATATCCAAGAGCAAGAGAAAATGCCCCCTTAGGCGATCCAACGTATGATGGGGGATTTGGCATAAGTGATCCACCAGTATTAACTTGAAGACCTGGATTACCACTGGTTGTTAAGTAATTGATAGTTGGTGGATTTGGTAAAAATCTCAGAGCAAACATATTATGAACTGATGATGTTGTAAGACCAGTTAATGATCCACTAAGTCCACCTGAAGGAACATATCGATAAGAAGATGTGAAGTTTAAATCATATGATTTAGATGCATCAGCTACACCCGCCGGAATACCTTCTGTAGCAATTCCAGATGAACTTATTCTATATACTCCTCCCGTAGATTGGGTGATTGTAGTAAATCCCAGTGGGACTGGAATAGTTTCAAAATCAGTTGCTAATGTTCTTGATCCAGTATAAACATCAGATCCTGACATCAAAAGTAAGAAATCATTTTCTTGAATTCCACTAGGATAACTAATTGAAGTTGTTGTTGAAACAGTTTGTCCAATAAAATCTGCAGAAATTCCTAAACCGGGATCATTGAAGAAAGATCCTCCTCCACCACCAGATCCTCCATCAAGAGTGTCATTAGATCCTGCAGATCCCGTGGGATCAATTACTAGTCCACTTACATCAATTCCATAAGCACCGACACCGCCTCCACCATATCCTCTCTGAGAAAGACCTACAGTTCCAGTACCTCCACCACCTCCACCACCTCCAGAACCTGTCTGGGCAGCAGTTGCAACAACGTTTGGGTTTACTGAACCTCCATTTCCACCTACACCAATATAACCACCAGCACCTCCGCCACCAGCTCCGCCAGCAGTACAACTACCCCCATTGCCACCAGCACCGCCACCATAAGTGTATATTCCAACGCTAGCATTAGTTGGAATTCCATATGTGGTCGTACCTCCTCTACCTCCTGCTCCACCAGCACCAGAACCTGTAGTGGTAGTTGCTTTTGCACCACCTCGACCACCTTCAGCAATCAAGATATCTCCACCAACACCAGCACCCCCACCAATTCTTGAAAATAATCGAATATAGGTATCTCCTCCATTACTTCCGGTAGAATTTCCCGCACTGACTCCACCACCAGCACCAGCAGATCCAACAAAAATTTCTAATACATCTCCAGGGATGGTGGAAAAACTTGCCCAAGATAGACCTCCACCGCCTCCACCGCCACCTGCAATATCATTTGCGCCACCAGCACCACCTCCACCAGCACCTATACAAACTGCCGAAAGGGATGTTACTCCGTCAGGGACAGTAAAATAACTACTAACTCCTGCTGTAGTGTAAGAAACTTCGCTTTGTTGAGAATTTATAAAAGATAATAATTGTGCTGGAAATGTCATATCAAAATAACCCTGCTCCTGTGATTACGTATGTATTAGAACCTACAAATAAAACTGTTGCAACTCCATATGGTGCAAGAGTTCTTGTTCCGATGAGAGAACTTCCTGCGAATCTCAGTGTTCCAGTGGAACTAATCTGAATTGATGATGATCCGGATGAATTATATATTACGACATTTTCTCCAGGAGTAGTAAAGGCAGCAGCAGGAATACTGACATTTCCTGTTATGGATATATGTTTACCATTATCACTTATTAATAAGGTGTATGGTGCCGCAGGAGAAATTTGAGGAACCGTTGCTGGTCCAAATGTTCCTTGAATACCTTGGATACCCTGACGTCCTTGAGATCCTTGAATACCTTGAATACCTTGAGTTCCTTGAATACCTTGAGTTCCTGCTCCGATAACACCTTGAGATCCTTGAATACCTTGAGATCCTGTTATTCCTTGAGATCCTGTTATTCCTTGAGATCCTTGAATGCCTTGAGGTCCTGTTATTCCTTGAGAACCTGATATTCCTTGAGATCCTTGAATACCTTGAGGTCCTATAATACCTTGAGATCCTTGAATACCTTGGGATCCTGTTACTCCTTGAAGACCTTGAGTACCACCAGATCCAGATATACCTTGAGATCCTTGAATTCCTTGAGATCCTTGAATTCCTTGAGATCCTTGAATTCCTTGAGATCCTTGAATTCCCTGACGTCCTTGAATACCTTGAGATCCTGTTATTCCTTGAAGACCTTGGGAACCATCAATACCAATTCCTCCAGATATGCCTTGAATACCTTGAGGTCCTTGAATTCCTTGAGATCCTTGAATACCTTGAGATCCTGTTATTCCTTGAGATCCTGTTATTCCTTGAGATCCTTGAATACCTTGAAGACCTTGAAGACCACCACTACCTTCTACTCCACTAATGCCTTGAGATCCTTGAATACCTTGAGGTCCTTGAATACCTTGAGATCCAAATACTCCCTGAATTCCCTGAGCTCCAGGATTTCCAACACCCCCAAAAACACCTTGAATTCCTTGAGATCCTAAATCTCCTTTAGGTCCGTCAATTCCTTGAGGACCTTGAATTCCTTGAGGACCTTGAATTCCTTGAGGTCCTAAAGGACCCTGAATTCCTTGCAGTCCTTGCCCTCCAAAAGAACCATCAATTCCCTGAATACCCTGATTTCCTTGACGTCCTTGAATACCTTGAATACCTTGAGGTCCTATAATTCCTTGACGTCCTTGAATTCCTTGAGGACCCTGAGTTCCTTGAATTCCCTGAATACCTTGAAGACCATAAAGGGCAGCTTCATAAATTGTTTTCCAAGTAACTCCAAGACCAGGTCCTTGTGACATCAGAACTGATGTTGTTGTTCCACTTGTTGCATCAATATTATCAGCATCATAAGCTAAAAATCCTTCTAAGATAAGACCTATTGATGTTCCGACTCCAACAATTGCTGCTGATCCACCACCAACATACAATGAAGTGATAGAACCAATACCACCAACTACATTTCTTGAAGTTTCTGCAATTCCAGAAATATTGTCAGCTTCTACAGCTCTACTGACATAAATTGGATAAAAATCAGATTGATCAAATCTTTCTGAACTAATAAATCCTGCAGTAATATTAGCAGCATCAGATAAATTATTAGCAGTGGTTGCTGTTCCACTTAAATTTCCATAAAAAGTTGGAGAAGTTACTGTTCCAATAAATCTACCATCACCATTTACATCTAAAGTGAAAATGGGATTGTTTGTTGCTACGCCAATTCTACGAGTTGCTGAATTATAGAATAAATCGGAAGTTCCATATGCAAATCCAGACGAAGTATTGACAAGAAATTCTCCAACATTTCCCTGATTCAGGACTTCATCAACTGCAATTCTAATTGTTGCAATACCAACACCAGGAAATATGTCAAATGCTGGAGTTTCTACAGTAACACCTGTTCCAACAAAATTCAATCCATGAATTCTATTAGCGGCATTATATGGTAGAATACCATCATTATAAACACTTATTAAACCTACCGTAGTTCCTATTCCAACACCAGAAGCCCAGTATCTTTCTCCTGGTTGATCACCAACTGCAACTATATTATAGTATTGACCTACTGGAAGTGGTTTTGCAGTGACCGAAGATGGTCCTACTAAAGGGTCACCGAGATTTGGTTCAGCTTGCTCTAATCCAAGAAACTGATACCTATCGGAAGTAATTCTTGATTGTGGAGTTCTTACAACTCTTCCCGAATTTAATCTCGCCATTTAACTTCTTTTAGAGTATATTATGTGAATAATTCTTTCTCATTATTTAGACTAAGTTCAATGCAGTTGATCCAATACCAACAACAGAAAATCTAATTGTATTGCCGATAATATCTATTTTAACTGGTGGAGTTGTTGTGGAAGATGACCCGACAAATCCACTCGATGCAGTAACAATACTATTAAAAGAAACTGTATCTGTAATAGTATTGACTCCAACATATTCACCAAGTTGTGATAGTTCTCTATTACGTGTCATTGCTTCGCAGTCTCCAGAACACTGAGAACTAACTCAAGAACTCCATTTGCACTTGCTTTAATTTTAATTGAGTCGTTTGTTTCAAGAGCAAGTCTTCCGTCAGGAATTAAAATAGCACTATCATTAGGTGGAATGGAGACATTATTAGCAAATTTATAATCCCCAGTGTCAGATATTTTACTTCTAGAATGAACCGCAGTTACTGTAGGAACAGAAGATCCTGTTCCAATGTTTGTGACCTGGGAAAGAATAATAATGGAAGCAACACCAATAGGGCAGGTGTATATTCCTACCATATTGGTTGTAATGCCAACTCGAATTGTTCTAAATTTATTAAGAGCTACTGCTGCCATTTTTACTTACCTAATGCGATGATGAGTGGAGTTACTGTATTTAACAAACTTTGATTAAATGCTCTACCAGATACTGTTCCAGTAAGCTGATTGACGGTTAATCCATCACCAATTCTAAAGTTACCAGCTTGGTCTGTGCTGGTATATACAACTTGACCTCCGTCTACTTTAACAACTTGATTTTCTGGAATAACCACACCACCTAATCCTGGTTTTGCTCTATTAATGTCTGTGCCTGCTCCAACCCATTCAAAAGAAATTGTTGTAGCAATCTGCAAACTTAATCTTGAGAAATAAACCGTGGTTCCTACACTTACATTATTATTTAGATTTGTATTTAATATAATTGTAGAAATTCCTGATTGTGGAAGAGTTGCACTTTCAATTGTATAATAAATTGGAGTCATTATTGCTGTTGCACTAGCACCAGCACCAACAGCACCACTGAACTGAATGTTAGGGGCATTTCTATACTGACTTCCGCTACTTACGAGGTCAACTGAAGTAACTTTTCCATTTTCTACAGTTACTAATGCTTCTGCAGTAATTCCATTTTCACCTTCAGGATCATCAAAAGTTACTATTGGAGGATCATCCTCGTTGTATCCACTTCCGCCATCAGTAATTTCAACTTTCTGTACTGTATAGAAAAGTTCTCCAAAATAAAGTGCTTGACCGTCATAAGGTCTATAAGAACCAATACCGGAAACTGTAATTGTTGCCTGCTCAGCAGCAGGTTCATTTCCATCTTTATTTAAAATAATATTTCCAGTATATCTGTAAATTGATTTACTGTCTGGTCCACCAACACCATTGGAATATAATCCATAATTACCGAAAGATGAGTTGGAGTTTGTAATATCGCACTGACCACCAGATCCTGTGTAAATTGCAATATCGTCACAAATTGTAAAGATAGAAACCAACTGACAATAAGCACCATTTGTGATAGAAACTCCAATACCGCCTTGGTTATATTGAGTATATGAGTCAACGCTCATTGCCCCAGTAACACCAATGTCATCTTGGTCTCCTGGTTCAGCATTAACACCATCCACAAGCATTCCAATACTTCCTGGAATGAAGTTGGTGCAGTTTCTTACATAAGGACCTTGAGTGATAGGACCAGTTCCTTTGGAATATGGTGGAAGAACAACTCCACCACTCTGATAAGTATGGGGGATTGTTGATGGGCCAACATTTACAATAAATGTATCAGAACCATTATAATTTCCACCAAGTATATTTAAAACTTCAAAAGTAAATCCATTATTTCCTGTTGGGTATAATGTTGTAGTTGCAGCACCACTTGTGCAGGAGAACTGAAGATCTCTAAGAGTAACTAAATCACCCTTCTTAATGACTGCACCTGGAGCCGTTATGGTAGTAATACCAGTTGCATTATGATAAGATGCAGTTGTGATTCCTAAAGAACGCTTAACAATAAATCCACCACCCTCATAAGTATGAACAATTGTTGAAACCCCAACATTAATTACGAAACTTCCATTCGGATTTACCTTATCGACATTGAAGTCATATCCATAATATCCAGATGGGAATTTTAATATCGTTGCTCCACCATCATAATCACAAGAGAATTCAAGATCTCTAATCTCGATTAAATCACCCTTCTTAACCAAAATTCCAGGAGCAGTGATGGTTGCTTGTCCACTTGTATTATCATAGACTGCATTCGAAACATTAGTAACACTTGTAAATCCATATCCACTGTTTCCTGGATATGTTGTATTAAAACCAACAGTAGAAAATGCAGTTGCGCCCAACCCAACAATTGATGTTACAACTCCGATGCAAGAATGCATTGCAGAAATAACAGTTGCACAGGAATTAACACTATTATTAAATCCGGTTTCTGGATCAACCTGAATTCCAAGATCTTTAACCTGAGTAAATTTATCTTGGAAATTTTGATACTTTTGAACCGTTCCGCCAGAAGTATAATAGTGTGGTGTAGTAGATGCTCCGCCGACAAATGTAAATGTATTAGGTCCAACTACAGATTGAACAGGGAATATAACACCAAAATCACCTTCTCTTGGGAAAACTACTGAGGTTGCTCCACCATCATAATTGCAAGTAAATGCTAATCCAACGATTCTAGCAGGATCATCCTTGATTAATCCGTGAGGACCATTAGTTGTAATTGTAGTAATTCCAGTTACGTTATCATAAACTGCACTGATAACATTAGTCGCAATTCCAGCAGGATAACCACCCCAAGTGCAGTTATTAACAACAGAACGTGCTACCTTAAATGAATAGTCTAAAGTAGCAATTGTCTGTTGAACTTCTGCAGGGTTCTTTAGAATTCCTGGAAGTAAGTTCCAATTTTCATCATAGTAAGATTTACCAGCACCTACCGACTTAGAATTTCCACCTCTTGTGATATCAAAACATATTGCTTTCCAAATATTCTTTACATCTTTTGCACAAAGACTTGAGTCAATATTTACTCCATATATCGTAGTAATTCCAGCAAGATTACTATAATTGCTAATAATGTCTGTAATATTGTCACGAAGATCATTTATTTTGATAATAGTTTCTGGACATCCTCCAGGAACAATGATTGGAGAATAGCTAAAGTTTTGAGTTGCACTCGTAAATGATACAATTCCAGGTTGAGCCTTATAATCAATATTATTAATAATGTATGTTGCAATTCCTACAGCGTGATTAATTGCTGCAATTGTTGCTGCTTGAATACTATTACCATTTCCATCCTGCCCATCAATGTGAAGTAAGTTTCCTGCTGGATCATAATAAGATTTTCCTGCTCCAACTGAATTACGATTACTATTTGCCTTTAGGTCATTAGAAATCGAACGAATAATATCTTTAATATCATCCTTACAACTTTGTTGCACTGTCGATGAAACTGGTGGGGGAGATCCTGTAAGACCAGTTGTTGTTAAAGCAACTCCTGCTGAACCAAGATATCCTAAAGATGGGTTAGCATTAGGAGTATACAACCAAGCAACAGTTTCCTCTGCAATGAAATCAAGATTTAGGTCAAGTAGTCTACCAGCATCCTGCTCTCTATGAGTTCCTGCAAATCCACTAAATCCGCTTGTAAGGAACCCTACGGACTCTTTGGCAATATAGTCAAGATTTAAACGAATTAATCTCGCAGCATCAAAGTATCTACCAGTCGAAACTCCAACTAAACGCTCAAAGGAAACAATTGCTGCTCCATTAGTCATCTGGGGACCAATGAAACTCAAGTCTGTTAGGTGACAACCATTATTTACGAAGAATAAATCTTGGTTGGGGTATTTTGGAGTAACAACGCAGTTTCTAAGTTCTGTTCCTTCAACTGCAACTGTTCTCTTGAGAAGAATGGGATTTTCTTCAACATAAACTCCAGGGAATACTTTAATAGTATCTCCAAATAATGCAGCACCTGCAGCTGCTTTGATTGTTCTCTTTGGATAATTCTCTGCCAATCCAGTATTATTATCATCACCAGTTTGAGATACATAAATTGTTTTACCAATTGGGCGATATGCATCAATCTTAACTACTCCTTTCCCTGGACCAGTTGATAAATCTTGTGTTCCAAAAACATCAACGCCAATACCTGCAACAATCTGAGTTACAATTCCTACAAGATTTACACCATCACCGTAGTATTCTTCTGCGCTTACAGAACCTTCCGCAGATATATCACCTTGAACTGCAAGAGAAGATCCAATAGTAATTGTATCTGTAGTTCCTACGCTTATTTGATTTTGTGCCGGAGAAATTTTTGCTTCCCCAGTAAGAGAGTTTGTTTCTAAAGTAATATTACCAATTTTGGCATCAACTGCCACAGTTAAATTATAATCTTCTAATTGATTAACCCCAATTCCAAGTTTTGGTCCTAATGGGTAATAGATAAGACCTGCTAGATCAGCATCAACAAAAGTATCCTTATAAGTTCCAATTCCCCCAGTTAAATTGGTAAGATTTATTCCATAAAATGTATTAGCAACTGAAACTTGATTAATAAGAACTTGCTCAGTAAATGAACTAATTCCAGCAACATCAATTACATATAATCCACTTAAAGCAACACCAACGGTTGTGATACCATTTCCACCAGCACCAATCACGAATAAATTATCAGTAAAGTCTATCCAGGTGCTTATACCTGCATTTTCTCCAAAATTACTGACAGTAATTGTTGCTCCATCGATTAATACCAGATCATTATCAATAAGGGCATTCATCTCAACAAGATCGCCCGCAGATGCTGGAGATGTTAAAGTAACGCCGATTCCATTTGTTGCAATATAATCTTGTCCTTGAATTAACTTGACGCCATTGAGGTAAACATCAAGATATAATGCCTCTCTATTTGTTCCAAAACCAACTCCAGGGGGATCTCCTAAAGTTGTTAGATCATATTGGAATGTAAATTGAGTTTGTCCTTCAGATGTAGTAAATACTTCTCTATTTCTAAGAACTCCAAAAGACTCCCATTGAACCTGAGGATTTCCCCCATTTCCGCCTAATGATTTTAGATATTGCCCGTAATTTCCATATTGCCTATCTCTATCATAAAGAGCACCATCCAAATATAATGCATTCCTAAAAGTTCCTATTGCATAATTTAAATAATTTCCATCTAAAACAGAAATTGTTGCATTATCTCCACTAAAATCTGTTGCAGTAACAGAAATTCCAACAACATTGGTGAAATTTCCTACAGAATAAGTAACTGCAGTTCCTGTTAGATTTGTAATAGTTCCATCACTTGAAGTAAATGTAGTAATGGTTCCCGTATTATATGTTAGACTATTACCAGATACACTAGTTAAAGTTGCATTAGTTGAACCTAATGTTGTGACAATTCCACTTTGCGCATAAAGATTATTAGTATTAGATGTATTATAATTTAAAGTAGTACCTGTGGAAGTTGTAATTGTTGAAATAGTTCCACTTAGATTCGTAATAGTTCCAATACTATAATCTAAATTAGTTCCTATTACCGAAGTTATAAAACCGGTCCGATACCTTAGTGTATTTCCAATTCCAAGGTCAATTGTGGCAATTCCACTTACTATAAGTGGTAAAGAAGCAATTCCTGGACCTGCATTAATATTCTGAACGTTTAAAGTACTAACTCCTGCCCTAGTTGCAGTTAAATTAGTAATAGTTCCGATACCATAATTTAAGTTTTGACCAATAATATTTGTAATATCGCCATACTCTAAGTTAATTTCATCATTTGCGACATCAAGAGTACCTTGAATTACGACATCTCCTCTGAAAATTGCAACTGTTGTAGTTGCAATTCCGACTATGACTTCTCCTGGACGGGGAATTGCCTTAACATCTAAAAGATATTCTGGCAGATCAGTTCCAATACCAATTCTTTTGGTTACTGTATCTGCATGAATTAGATTATTACCTACCTCAAGGCCATTTTTAACGACAAAATTCTTATCTATTGCCATAAAAACCTCTGGGTTTCCCTATCCACCCTTTTATATATTTATAAAATTAATATGCACCAGTTTTGATAGTTCCAACTGTTGCTGTTCTGGTAGTGCAACTGTTAAGAATTGGAGTCGTAGTAGATCTAATTCTATTAACATTACCTGTTGCAGATGCGTTTAGATCAGGTTGCCAAGGAGTTATACCAGATGTAATTCCAGTGTAATTACTGGGGTTAAAAGTACTTAATAAAGCTTCAATCTCAAATTGTGCGGGAGGTCTTTGTGCATTTAAAGTAAATGCATCCCAAATAGCAGATACTAAGTCTGCCCATTGGATAGGTGTAGTAGATCCTTGGAAATTTCCAGATCCTGCAAGTATTGAGTTATAATATGCCGTTGCAGTTCCTGTGGCAACAAGACCTGTGGGAGGTCTGCTTTTTAATAAAGTTTCCCCCAAAAATATTGTTCCCAAAGTATTAGTAAATTGCGCATTAGTATAATAAATTAGTGTAACACTATTAGCAACTGGACCAACTGGCCATTGAAATGAAGTTTCTTCTGGAATACATTCTCTTGTCGTCACTCTAAATTCTCTTTGGGCTGCAACAGAATTTGCTGAAGGGTCGGTAAAATTTATAAATGCGCTAGTTGTTGTAAGGAAATCGGTCGAAGCATTTACTCTTAATTGAATGTTAGTATTATTGACAATATTTGAGTTAGTAATAGATCCTGCTACTGGAAGAGCAAAAGCTGCTCCACTACTACCAGGGCTACCTGTAACTGAACCGGTTATAGCAGCAGTAATTCCAGTCACTGTTACAATCCCAGAAGAAACCAGATTAGGAATAGCAGTTGAAGGTTCTACTCCTGTAAGAGAAGAAAATAAAACTGCACTTGGATTTAAAGTGGGAGTATAATCTTCATTAACAGTAATTGTAACCGATGCTGTTGCATATCTAATTCCAGTTGGTCCATCAACAGTAGTTCCAGTAGTATAAGTAGAAGAAGCTGTATTTACATATGCTGTGATCGTGTAAGTAATAGACCCAGTAGCTGTTGGTGTTTGCGTAGTAGTTCCACTGAGACTTATTGGTGGAGTTGCAGTCCAATTTATTGAGCGAATACTTGTGCAATTAGTAGAAGACCAAGTTAAAGTAGTAGGTGATCCTATTTCAATGGTTGTTGGACTTGCTGAAAGCGATAATTGCCAAGGAGTAGTATCGGCAACCGTAGTGATAGTAAAAGAAGTATTAAATCCAGTTGATGGAGTGACTCCTGATGCACTATTGGAAACTGTAATGGTTGATGCTACACCTGTGATATAAGAAGGGCTGGATCTTGCCGTTAATCTAACAGTAGATCCTGGTGTAACGTTTGTTAATGTCTTAGCTGGAGTTATCGCTGCCCCATTTAATTGAGTAAAATTAAAAGCAGAAGAGTCTGATGTAACGGTGACATTCATCTGACAATCTGTATTATATCCACCAACTGTAAAATCTACTGGGACATCTGTGTTTAAATTAATACTAGATTGATTTGGTATAATAAATGTAGTAATTGGGCAAGTTCTTGCTATTGTCCCAACTGTCCAAATATCATCATTGAATGCATTAATAGTATTAAATCCTTCTAATGGCAGATTGATTGTGGTATCAGTTCCATCAACTCTAAATTGTAGATTTGCATTTGTAACTCCATTTGAAGCAGATAAAATTGGAGTGATCATTCTCAGTCTAATTTGATCTCCATTTTTAACTGATGCTGTTGTTGGGGGGCTTATCCACGTTCCGCTACTATTTACTTCAAATTGTGGGGTAATGTTTGCAGTGGTTCCAGTCAATACAATACTTGCTGTTCCAAAATCACTTGCACCATTTGACATTCCACTTAACGTAATTGGAGAACTTGTTACTAATGCACCTCTACCTTGATTGGTTAAATCTGTAAACGTAAATGTGGCAGGAACAGTATCGATAGGAGTAGGTCTAGTAGTAACACTATAAGATGATGATTGAGTCGAAACTGTCAAAATTCCAACAACAGTTGTATTGTAAGATGAAGATGAATTAATTCTAACTTTTATTTTATCACCATTAAACGCAAAATTTGTTACATTCTGAAAATAAGTTGAAGAAGTTGGGGTAACTGGATCTGTATATCTTAAAGTATCATCAGATTTTCTAATTTCATAAAAAGCATTAGGTCCAGAAATAGAAACAGGAAGTCTAGTTGGATCCGATGGCCAGGATGCTGGGTTTGTTGGATCTGTTGGACCTGCATCGGCACCTGATAGTGTTATAGAAGCACTTGTGTATGCTACACCAAGAACATTTGCAGAACTTACCCCAACGAAACTAAATGGATTAACTCCGACAACTGCATTTCGAGTTATAAGTCCCCAAGTAGTTGTAAAAGTTCCTACCTGAGCAGTAAATGTTCTTGTTGTTGCATATGAATTCGGTGTTTGTGTTGAAAGATATATCTGATCATTATTTGCAACTGTTCCTGAAACTCCTATTAGAGCTCCATTTTTATAAATTTCAATCGGTGTTCCTGGTTGATTTGCAGATACTGAAATTGGAAAAGAAAACCCCGTTTCCAATCCTACAATAGTAACTGTATTACTTATTGTGGTAATTCCAAGTTGCTGGTCTATTAAACCATTCAGGATAAAAGAGTTTGGAGTTTCATCAATTGATCTTGTAGAAACTGTCCAGGTCCCTTCTCTTTTTCCTATTTTAACAGGAATTGTATATGATTTGTTAAAATCACTTAGAGTTCCTGAAGTTGGTTGAAGTCTAATCCGAATAGTAGTATTATCTCTAATGAATACAGAAGCATCTGCCGACCTTGCAGATACATAAGTAAGTCCACCATCAGTCGATATGGTTGCGTCATTATTCTCAACAATAACTCTTGCTTTATAGTTAAGACCAACTGCAGTTACAATCCCAGTAGCAGAAGTTGTTGGACTTTGTGTTCCTAGAATATCTTGGGCACTGAGAGTAGTTGCAAATGGATTGGGCCAATCGTCTAAAGTTCCTCTATAAGCATATTCAGAAGAACCTCCTGAAGAACCAAGTAGTGGACTCATTTGTATTCCTCCTTATAATTAAGCTATTTGAGTATATTGTGCCTGAGAATATAGAACAGTAATCTGATTAGATACCGAACCACTCGCTGCTTTTCTTATAAAAACATATGTATAAACATCAATACCATTAGGGTTTCCTGTTGTAATTTTTTCTCCACCATAATAATAAGGAATAATACCTTGATTATCTACTTGGATTGTAGGGTTATAAAATGGAGTTGCTCCTTGTGTTGTTATAATTGCAACTGTCATTGTTTCGCCAACATTTAAGAAACCATTATCACCGGTTAAGAAATATCCAGTGGCAGCTGCTCCAATTGGGTTAGAACCATCCCCTAAGAAACTTAAGGTCCAGTTTCCAGCAGCTGGATTTACGAAATAATAAACATTATTATCAGCCAAATTAATTGGAATGGTAGTATTTGTTAAAGTTCTATTATCAATGGTTGCTTTTTCAATGATTTCAAATACACGCAAGGATCCATTGATTGCCATAGATCCTTCAAGATACATTGCATACCCTGCTTTGGCACTGCTAGTGTTGATTCCAATTGGAGTATTTGTATGAATACCAACTGCATCGGTCACCCAAATATCAGAAACACCAGTAAGTCCAGAACCATCTCCAACAAGTCTTCCATTAACCTTTAATGCAACTCCAGCTTCTGGTGTAGTTCCAATACCAACCAGTCCATTACTTACAGTAAATTGCTGCGTTCCGGATGAAACTTTAAAATCGGAATTGTTAATGGTTAAATTATCAAATACACCAATCGTTGAAGATTCTGAAAGATTAATTGAACCAAATCTAGACCAATTATTTTGGTTAGTATATACCCAACCAATAGATCCACCCACGTTAGGGGCAGCGTCAAAAATAACATCACCTGGATTACCTGCAACAATCGGGGTTGATATACCTACAGTGTATCTTCTTGAAATTCTTGCATCACCCTGAAGTAAAAGTGTATTTGCTTCAATGCCTTTTGCTGAATTTGATGTAATCTTTTCGTTAAAAATTACTGGTCCATTGAAGTTAGAAATAATATTTCCTTCAGGACCACCATCAACTGAAATGGATCTACTTAGAGAAATAACATCGGGATTTACATAATCAATTCCAAGTGTAGAAGAAGACTCTGGAGGATCTCCAACAAAGCTTGGAATTGGAGTATCATAGGTTTCACCCCTTCCCGAAGAAGTGACCTTTTTATTTCCAGTATAAGAATCCCCATCACTATTCATTCCAGTGAATATAACAGCACCTGCGCCAAATTTAGCAGACTGTGCAAATAGTTCTTCTTGAGGACTTAGTTGTCTATCTTGTCTTTCTGGGAATGCGGTTGAATAATTTCCTGGACCAAATCCAAGATATTCAAATGTATGTCCAGAAGCTCTTAGAATAGAATTTCTTCTAAATTCAATTGGAATAACATTAATTCTTCTTACCAAAGAACCTGAAGTATGATTTTGTGGTGATGTTCCCATCAAAGCACGATCAACCTGTATAACATTACTGGTTACAGTTGTCTTCACCCTTACAATTTCATTATTGATTAATATAAAATCACCAATTCTAAGGTCATATCTGTTAGAAAGTGTAACTTGAGTGCTTGTCAGTTCTTGCCCTAATCCTGCTGAGGTATAAGTAGTTAAATTTCCATAATTGAAAATCATTCTACCAGAAACATTTTCTTCTTCAGGAGAAGTTAATTCCCCTCTTGAAGTTACTCCTTCATAATTTAAAATCGCACCTCCAAGACCTGCCGGAGTAAAACTTTTCCCAACATTTACTGTAAACGTATTGTTAAAAGGAACTTGATTTACAATAAAAGATTGATCATATTCTTCCGTAGAACTGGAAATTGAAATTTTATTTCCTTTAAATAATCCGTGAGGAGAGGCAGAAGCAAAAGTTGCAATACCTGTTGTGCTGTTATAACTGACAGCAGTAAGACTCAAACTCTTTCCAGTCAAGTTTATAAATGAAGACTGTGAAGAAGTTCCTATTCCAGATCCTGTAGCAGGTGATGCGATTGGATTTAAGGATGAAACTCTAATTTGTTTAGGGGAGCTATTGAGTGCAGTGATTCTATAAAGACCATTATACTTTTTATACGATGGATCTTTAATATTGGAAATTTTTATATTATCACCAACATTATTATACACAGTAGATACTCTAACTGTTGCTGGAGTGTGAAGACCTGTGGTAGCAATTCCAACTATAGACAATTCTTCATTAGCAAAATATCCACTTCCAGGATCCATAATTTCTACTGAAGAAATTGTTCCAGCAGAACTAACAACAACCTTTGCAGATGCTTCTGTTCCAAATCCAGTGTTACTGATCAACTGAGCATTATAATAAGTTTGAGTTGTTGCAGCACCGGAACCATAGTTTGCTCCACCATTCAAAACTAATACTGAAATTAATCTGTTTAAACCATGATCTGATGAAGTATAAATGTCATGAGTATTAGCATCTATTGAAATAATATTATTAACTTTCAATGATTGATTAAAATCTAGTAAAGAATTGGAAATAGTCTCTTTAGTAATGCTATTTTCCGGATCATCAACTACAACTTTCCCCACTGGATCGGGAACAGCAAATGAAGATGCTGCTTCTGCATCAGAAATTGGTTCATCCCTATTTGTTCTTGGATAAAGATTTTGAATAGGTTGACTCAATTTAAATGCATCAAAAGGAGATGCTGATGGAGAATTTGAAGAATTTGTAATAGTTAAGTGATATATTCCATCTTGCTGCCCTTTAATATAAGGTCTAATTTCTTCCGACTTATAAATCGAATAAATTCCAGAATACTGTTTACGGGAAAATCTTGGAAGATCTGCCGTTCTTGCTGAAGTGTTGCTAGTAAATATTCCTGGATTTGTATTTAAAGTATATCTAAATGTTCTTCTGCTAGGAACTTCAGTGACTCTGAAAATTCCATTAAATCCAATTTTATCAATTCCTGTTGTATTATTTGTGCTTTGAACATTTTTAATTTCAACTTCAGATCCTACATTTAAATCATGAGCAAGTTCAGTAGTAATAGTAACTACTTTATTTGTCCAAGTTGCATTTGAAATTAATCTGAAATTTCTCAGTTCACTAATATTTCCAAGAGTTGCTGGATTATTAAAATTTCTAAAATATTTTGTGACTTCATCATCAGTTGCTCCAATTGTTTTATTGGACTCTTGAAGAATAAATCCTTCATTTGGAGGTCTTGATGTAATTGATGAACTTGAAGGTATTACATATCTAACTCTGTAAAGAGTATCCGTTAAAGATCTAGTATCTATTACCCTTTCAATATAAGTTCTGGAAGTTGCTTCACCAAGAGAAACAACTCCTGCAGCAGCAATTGCCGCATATATTGTATTATTTACGCCATTTAGAGGAACAGAAATATACCACTGCCCCAAAGAACTGTCCCATTGAATAGGATGACCAATTTCATTGGGTTTTTTATCTGAAACTCTACTTACAACCTTTAATGGACCGCCCCTATTATTGATGCTTATAAAGTTATTATTATTAGCATCATTAAGAGATTTTGCGATCTTTATTTGAGAAGGAGTCAATGAAGTTGTTATTGCATAATATATCTGATCTTCTTTAATTCCATCAGGTAAATAACCATTCTCACTAATAATTCTAATTTTTTCTCCCGTTGAAAAAGAATGTGTTGAGGAAAAATTGATTATATCATCAGTAATATTGTTTAATGAATTACTTAGTGATCTCGAAACGTAAGATAGTTTTTCTTTACTTTGAGAAGTTCCTGGTATGACAATATTCGCAAAATATGTTGAGGTAACTCCACTTTGATTTATAGCAAGATAAAGTTTATCATTACTCTTTGCTCCAATTCTATATCCATCAAGAATATGATTTGGTGGAACATCTAAAGACTTTCTATTGTATAAGTATAATCTATTACTTCCACCAGATCCTCTAGCAACAGTCAATGCAACGTCGATAGCATCAAATTCTGAACTTATTTCAATTGGTTCTATTTCTTTTGGTGGAATGATGTGAGTAATATAACCAACATCATCTCTTAAAAATGCTTCGTTTCTAAATCCAGTTGCGGTTAATGAGTTTGCTCCGAAGTTGGAGTTTGAGTTTGTAATCGAAAGATCTCCACCAGACTCTGTTAAAAAGTGTCTTGTAAATCCAATTGCAAATACAGAAACTATCTGAATGAAAGCATTATTACTACACTTAATGTGGATACTTTCATAAGATGGTTTATGACGTGCTAGTGAATTGGCATAAATGTTTTGATCTCCAGTTGCCAATTCGTCATCATATTCTCCAGTATTTGGATTATATTTTACGAATGCTTTATTGTCTTTTTGTAGACCAATTCCAGTGAATTGAGCAACAACCATACTCTTAAATCCACCTGCCTTGTCTCCATCTGCGTGAAGACCACACATACCATATACTGATCTTAGAGAACAGTTGAAAATGTATGGAGAAGCAGAATTAACAGTATCTAAAATAAGACTTAAAGTTGCTCCGGGAGGAGATTCAATACTTGCAATATCTGGAGGAGTTTGAACTTTATATTGAATTACACTATCACTAATAACTTTACTTACAACCTGCTGACCATTATATCCCGATGAACCAATTCCTTTGATTTGAATGGGAGAATCGACATCAATATTCTGAAATGGCTCTGATAACTCAACAGTAATTGTATTACTTGATACTGTTCCGTTTCCTGCACGAATACTTGTAATACCTATTTCATCACCACGAGAACCTACGATTAAGTATTCATCAATCTTTGGTTGAATATCAATCTGTGAAGATGGGTAGTCGGGTTCAACTCCTCTATCGCTTGATGCGCCATAAGCAATTCCAACTTTCTCATAGTAAATATCTAAGTCAGTTCGAGTTGTCGAAAAGTTCTGAATAAACTCATCATTAATCGTTACTGGGTTTACACCATCAGCATATTCAAAACAAGTAAGTTTGTGGTGAGAGAATCTTGGGAAAAATGTATTCGTTGTATAATCAGTATAACAAGGAATATTTGGGTCAGCATCAAAAACAGTGAATTGCCACAAGTAACAAGCACCAGTTACTCTAAAAATGGCAGATCTTTCAATGTTTGCGCCCTCAACTTCATCTGGATTTGGAACATATTTTGGACGAATTTTAGTTTTACGAAGGTCATAACCAACGATAGAAGTTCCACGAGGAATAATAACCCCCCCGTGGACACTATTCATTTTGTAAAGAGCATTATTCTCTGATGCAATGTTAAAATTTGTATTTACATCAAATGGACTGAAATCATCACTGGAAGTTCCATTTCTAAGTCTATACTGATTAACTCCTAAAGAAGAATCGGGAATCCAACCAGGACGATTATCAATAAGGTGCTCACCTGGATAAAGAAGAATGGTAGTTTTACCAAATCTATCATTATCAAGACCTCTTTGATATGAAAATCTTGCTGCTTCTACTAATGCCCTTTGTATAGTTTTAAAGGGCCTTGTTAATGAATTACCCTTATTTTCTATGCTATCTGTTGAGTCAATACTTGAGGGATCAACATAAAGAATTTCTCCACGAGTGCTCTTCAGAAAATTATCGAGACGACTGAGACCCATTTTATTGCGCTATAAATTCCGTTATAGATTATTTAGCAACAAGAAAACCTCCCTTTGAGGGGGAGGTTTTCAAGTCACACGGAAGGAGTTTGGTTTAAGTATCGCCTGTATTATTATACCACTTTTCTTCTTTCCAAGTCAAGCGTTTTTTAAGTTCCTTGTCAAATAACATCAGATATCTATGCTTTCGACTTCTTTCTCTCCATTCACCTTCAGAACCTTTTACAGAACCTCGGGAATGTTTTGTCCCATCAGCATAATAAAAGTCTTTTTTTGGATCTGTTAACCCGTAGTAACTAAAATTACAAGCTCTGTATATAACTCCAGAGTGGTGATTAGCATCAGCGTAGCTAAGAATACAACGAACGCAGGCATCTTTTTTGAACCTCTTTATACAACGACTAACGAACCAAGAAGTGATGTTGTATTCTGTTTTTTGAATATCTGGATGAACACATAATCTTGAAAGTTCATATAGACCTTCTTGCTCATCTCTTTGCAACCCAAATGCCCCAACTGCTATTTCTGGGACGGGGATCTTAGTAAAGATACAAGCAGCGAGACAGTCACCAATATGCAAAATATCAGAAACACTGGATTTGAATAAACCGTAGTTGTAACCACTTTTAAAATCTTTTGATTCGTCTTTTAGATAGTGAAAATTGTAAAGAAGATTTTTGATTTCTTCTTTACTTACTCTATCTATAAAAAACTGAGTATTTTTACTCATTCGTGTTAGGATTTCATCATATATTCTACAGTATTTGCAACATCATTCATTGCTGCACGAAGATCTGGTTGTTGACCTGCTTCTTGTTTTAATATAGGTCTAGAGTCGTCAGTCAAGGTCCAACGCCACAGTTTCATAGATTCGCAATACCAGAGATTAATTTTCATTTTTGAAGTATTCCAATTTAATCCAATTTATAAGAGCATTGAGTTCCATCATTTTTTGTTCGTCTTGTTCGATGACCGTATCGGAAACAAGTTCTCCTATAGTAATGGTTAGTGGAATTTGTGTTTTATAATGCTCTAATGCTTCAATAGCAAGTTTTCGATCTTTTTGTGAAATTAATGACATAATTGGAGTTTTATGAACTCAAGCCCCCGACTGGATTTGAACCAGCGACCAACGGTTTACAAAACCGTTGCTCTACCACTGAGCTACAAGGGCAATTTAATCAACAGGCAACATTTCTGGATTTTCCAGTTCTAATT
>Ga0129333_10000546_pt1 | contig 31143 bp, 38 predicted proteins | sample CPB6_08_DNA_FD_94474 | JGI IMG/M metagenome (GOLD analysis project Ga0129333, IMG submission 94474) | Freshwater to marine salinity gradient microbial communities from Chesapeake Bay, USA - CPBay_Sum_0.6_0.8_DNA | ecosystem: Environmental > Aquatic > Marine > Coastal | place: USA: Chesapeake... | reverse complement strand
GGCTTCGATTGGCGCAAAGTAATGAAGAAGGAGATACCCGTTACTGGCAACGAGGAACGTGAAACAACAGTTGCAAATTTAATTGCCAACGAAATGGCAATGGCTGCTTAAAGCAGTGGGGTTCACCCGGTTTCCCGCATCTGAAAACCGGGCTTTTTATTTGACTATTACAAATATGGATATATACTTTACACATGCCTAACTCAAAGCAACGCATTACTAGTCGTAAACATAAAAAGCGTAAAGAGCGTATTGCTCGTAAGCGCGCTACAAGCCTCATGGAGGCAAAAGTTGGTACACTTCGTTCGCTTGACGCGATTGGCCAACTCCCCAAGTCTGTCAAGCAAACAAGGTTACACAATGGCTAAAACTGATTCGCAAATGTCGTTATCTGATCTTCGTAAAAAGTATGATCATATTGATTGTTTCTTTACTTATTACGATGGTGAGAAGTGTTCTTTTGATTTTTATGGCACCGATGCATCCGGCAATGAAGTGAGAATTTCTTTGGGTGGTTGCCCGGCTTGGATTAAACACATGGCATTTGGGCCAAATGATCCACTAAATATTACAGATGCTATTGAGCGTCATGTTCGATATATTTCTGTTACTGATAGCCGTAGCAAGTTAGTATACGAACAAATTTTTGATACCAACTGAGGAATAACATGAATAATTCAGATCATAATGATTTTAATGACTGGCAAAATGGGGATGATGAAAATGATATGAGGAATCCAAATAATTGGTTTCCTAAAGGTGGATTTTTTTACTACGGCCCAAGTGAAAATTTTAAAAAGATGTTTAACAACCAAAACAATCCCGATGAGTTTATTGAAAATATGAAAGAATATCTCCACATGGATGATATCCTTAATCAATGGGCGAATCAAATGAAACCAAAGCCCATGCCACGTAAAAATGCTAAACCCAAGACTCCACCACAAAAAGCCACAATTTTTTCTCAAGAAGATTATATGAAGCTAATTGAAATTCGTGGATATCTTAATATCACTGGTCAAATTGCACATGTTCGTGCACTAGATAAACTTATTAATCAAATTCAAATTATTCCAAAGGATTCAAAATGAGTGGTTATAAACCAGGCTCTGCATACAGTGAAGGATTTCAGTCTCGCATGAAGGGAGTTTCACGCGAAACATTTAATAATGAAAATCCAGTTTACATTCAAGAATGGCTCGCGGGTTGGGATGACGCGCACTCTAAAATTATTGAAGAGGCAAGAAAAGCAAATTCTTGCAAAAAGCCAAATTGCTGTAGAAAGAAAAACTTTATCCAAGATTGATTAAAATCCCCGAAAGGGGATTTTTTAAAAGTGCAATCCTTTAACAGCTAGACTTTGTTTTTGTGGATCATTTTCTATAAATCCACCAGAAAAAAGTTCATTTTTAATTTGTGTATGTACTTGTTCTACCTTTTTAAGATGCTCTTTATCTTCTGTTTTGGAACCAATCATCAATCGTTTCATGTGTTCCAAATCATCATCGGTCACATACATTCTTGGAAACTCTTCTGAGTGTAATCCGGCTTGTTTTCTTAGAGTTTCAGCCTGCCCCTCTGTCTCTACTGGATTCATTTGAGCTTGAACTTCTTTTGTGCTTCCGAGCCCACGCATACCAGCAAGCCGTCTATCTTGTGGAATTATTCCACCAATGGCTCTTAAACCTTGCTGTGATGGGAGGAAGGTTGCTGGTGCACCTTGTTTGCCTCTAACACCCATCGCAAATGTTCCGCTTTTACTTCTTTCTTCGACTTCTTTACCAATAGCTTCAAGAGCCTCGTCTTGTATTTTTCCTATCTCTTCTTGCCACGCTGGATTTGGTTTGGAAGCTTGCCCTTTACCCAAGGAAGGTCTAACAGTAGAAGTTTTTTCTAAAGCTTGAGCAGTTTGTTTGCCAATTATATTTCCAAAAATATCTAAAGTTGGAATTCGTGTTTTTCCTTCCCATCTAAATTTTGCGTCAATATCAATTGGTTGTCCTGTAGCAGAATTATAAGCAACTAAATCTACTTTATCTGGATCTCCAGCTAGTTTATTTCTTTTAGAAAATACTGCTTTAAAAAAGTTTTGATGTGCACCTTGACGTTTATCTGTATTTAAATGATCCAATTCGGATGAACGAATTCCCAAAATTGCAGCCGCCATTCTGGTACGATGTTCATGATCTTTAGATTTTGTACCAGTGCTTTTATCTTTTGATTTAGTTTCCAACATATCAGAATACAATTGCAAAACATGATCTGGATCTTCTATATTGGGATCTTCAATATTTTCTTTTAACATTTCAGCAAACTCTTGTAATTTATATTCTTCTATAAAACTTTTTGGGGTGTAAGTTATCCAATACAAATCGTGTTCATCTGTGTCGGGTCTTTTAGTTCTTAAAGCCATTTTACCATTTGGATTGCGGCGCTGAAATCTTTGTAAATATTTTTTAGTTTCACCGTCTTTAATGTGTCTCCAGGCTTTTGCGTTTTTAAATTCTTCAAATTCTTCAGGCGTAACATCAAACATTTCTACCGGTGTTCTTCTAAAAAGTGGAGCTGCTAACCTTACATCATATCCTGCTACCTGACCTTTATTTTCATAAGAAGCAGGAACAGCCAAATCTCCTGGGCTAGATACACCACCAACACCGGCTACTCCCATATCTTCATTTAAAAGTTTACCGCTTGCCAAATAACCTTCTAAAAAGAAAATAAATTCTGTTTCATCGATTCCAAATTTCTTGGCATTCTCGCTAAAATATTGATAGGCACTTGAGTAATTTCCAAGTCTTGCTTTCGTATAGGACATAGGAACTTCTTCAAATATTTTTTTTAATTTGATAACAAAATATTCAAAGGGATCAATGCTACTTTCTGGTTTTAATAGATTTCCATTCATGTCAATAGCTCCAGCTGTATATGCTACAAGACTAGTAAATGGAGCAGCAATTGCTTGGGCTAATGTGGCTATTGAAAAAGACGGTACAAAAGCTGATGGGGCTGGCATATAAAATATTTAGTTTTCTGCCTGCAACAATTTTCGATCAACTCTGGGATCAGTATTAATTTTATGATATTGGAGTTCTGGTAAATTTTTTATTTGAAAATCTAAAAATACTAAAAAAGATTTTAAATATGAATGTAATTTTGGTTCTAATTTAAAAAATAAAATTCTTGCAGCACGTTCCTCACCAAATACATTTCTTAAAATCATTATATGATTTATTATCAACCGTTCTCTTATAGATTTTAAAGTTTTATGTTTATGTATTTTTTGTAATAATCTTTTTACATACTTTATTCGTTTTAAGTCATCAACAAATTCATTTTTTCCACTACACTCGGGATTAAAATAATATTTCTGACAGAAGAATACAAAATTTTCTTCTGTCAGAATTTTAAAATCTGGTTCCATCAAATTAGTGTTGGCAACCACAGTCTGCACCGCTATTTACCGGAGAATCATCACTTGGTGCAATTACCATATTTACTTTACGCAAACTATTTGGTTGCTTAGTAACAGTAACAACTAAAGCTAATGAGTGTCCCAATTTTTCTTTAATTCCGTCACCTTGTTTAAATCCTTTTTCATTTACATCATCATAAGGATTTTGCCCATAGACTCCCAATTGTGGGCTACCATATTGAACTAGGTAAAATACATTGTCTCCATCTTGAAGTGCATTTTTGTACTCAAAATCGAAACCAAAGTGATTTAATTTTTGTTTTACAACAGCAAGAACACCATCTGGATCAATATAGTCTCTAGTAGAAAAGCCATATAACATGGCGTTGATTGCATCAATTGATCTTGGCAATTGTATGTTGAAAGTACCTTTATCTGTTAGAGCACTTCCTTTGTCGGCATTCTGTGGATCACCAATATAAAGACCCCCGCCATTGGTATGCTCTGGTGCGTTTTCTTGTATTACGCTAATTTTGTTTAATAATTGTTTAAATTTCATGGTGTTCTTTAATATTTAGATTGAATTTTTTCTGTTATTTATAAGACCATATAAATTTGGGTTGTATTGTCTTTCATTTAAAGACTTAAGTGTGTCTTGTGCAATTTCTTCTGTCACCTTTTTCCACTTGCCACCCTTGGACTTATAGCACTTTGCTGCCCAGGCATTAGCATAAGCAGAGGGATATACATCAAATTTTGCTTTTGCCTGCTGGATGCAAGAACTCCATTGTTTAGAATTTTTAGGTTTATTCTTCTTTTCTTCATCTAAAATTTCAGAAGTTTCTTTTAACATAGAGGAAACTGATTGAGTGCTCCATGTTTTGCATGCCCAGTATCTGGCTTTCCATCTCGGGCCAGGATTGTCGCAGTTATGCCTTGCTCTAAAGTTTCTTCTTCTTGCTGGATCATCACGCTTAATTTCCATATTGGGGTCACCAAAGTTTACTTTAACAACATTTCCTTTATCATTCTTTACGTAAACCTTGTACTTCTTTACATCACCGCGCATGATCTTATTAAGTTTAACTTTTTTATCTTCACTTTCATAAATTTCAATTTTTTCACCAAATTCATTTATGGAAGTTTCTTCAACATTATCTACAAAGCCCATGTTAACTTCTGGTAAAAATTCTTCTTGTGTTTCTTCGTTTTCTTCATTAATAAAGTTTACAAAAAACTTTCCATCTTTGTGTTCAACCATGTCAACTTCTAAAATTTTTCCAGATTCATTAATGATAATATCACAAGGCAACAAGTCTTTTGCTTCAATTGAATCAAATGACATTTGGAATACTGAGCTTTCACCCTCAACTAAGAATAGGTCAAAGGATTCTTTTAACTTTGTAACACCAGTATCAACAAAAACAGGCTTTTTACCTTTTGCGGATCCAGCTCCCTTTTTGCTACGACCAGCTTTCTTTTGAGCTGCGCGCTTTCTTCTAACAAAGGATGCAATTTTTTCTTTACCCAATTTTTTAGCTTTTTGTTTGCTTAAGCATGCTGAATAAGGATCTCCTTCGTCCGCATCTCCGCATTTGCCGACTCTTTCGCCTTTAGTATTATAACGATCCCACCCCGGGCCACCACCAGCTGATTCGCGGTTGAACCACTTTCCTAATCCTGAATCAGAAAAAACTTTTTCAATTAGTAGTTCGGTTGCTTTTGAGATCATTTCCAGTCCTTATTTTGCTTTTCGCCTTTGTGGTGACCATTATCTGCTCTGTTGCTTGATTTATTTCTTCGGCGTAAATTATTTATACCATTAGAACCACCCGACCTCAAAGGCTTTTTGTGGTCTATATCTACCCCATCGCCCTTTTTAACCACACCTTTTTTAATCATTGTTTCACGGGCTTTTGTGCGCGCAGCTCTTTCTTTTCTTTGTTTTGGTTTCCCGTGGTAATTTCTATATTCTTTTTTATAATCTCTTTTATTTTCTTCTTCAATTTCAGTTAAAATATTTTCAAAAATTGGAAACAAATCATTTCCAACCGAATAATAAATTTTATTTAAAAGGGGAACGAGGCAACCTTGTTTTAAATCTTCTTCTTGCAAAAGAGCCTTACCATATTTTTGTATTAATTGTGTTTCTGAATCATTTAATATTTGAGCTCTGTTTAGTTGATCAAGTAAAAAGTTATTTTCTAATGCTTCATAAAGCATTTCATTTACAATTAAATAACTTTCGCCAATCAAACGACTATTAACTTTTTCTTCTTTATTTACTGGAATTTTTTTAGTTTTTCCATCAATTCTTACATAATTGTACTGTACGGCATTAATATCATCTGGCTTAAATCCAGGTAATAGGCTTGCGTCTATATCAAAAGTAAAAGAATTTATTACATCATTTACGACAATACCAAGAGGATCTATTCCAGCGCGGTCAATGAATAGTGTCTCAATATCAAATTGTTGTTTTTGTTCTACTACAGTACGCCAACGCTGTAAATTATTTGTGGCTTTTTTCTTGTAATAGGAAATATTGTCATTGTTTATTAAATCTTCGGTTTTTTTAATGTCAATTTTTGCAGTCTTAGCAATTTCATCAATATAATCATCGGTTAATGGAAATACACCATTTACTGTAATTACATGGTTTGGTGCTCTTTTTGGATCTGTGAGATCATCACCGCGCAAAGAAGACTTCAATACATTTGCAGCAAAAGATTTTAAAAATTCACTATTTTTATTCTTTTTAAATAGTTGTTTCCCTGCACCCTTGATTTGTGTTTCGTATGCTGTCGATGATATTGCTGGATTTACATTCCCAGATTGATCTATTGCTGGACCAAGATTTTTTCCAGATGGAGAAAGAACTTGATACTGTTGCATTTGTTGCATCAATTCTGGATTTTTTAGAATAGCAATTAAAGCTTCATCTGGTAAAAGCCTAGACCCATAACTTTCAGACTGACCGTCAACTGTCTTTAAGAAGTTTTGAATGTTTGGATCTGATTGTGCTGTTGCTTGATCTAAAAATGCTTTAGACAAAGCATTTCCAACAATTCCTTTAATAATTTTTCCACTTTGATTTAAAGCATTTGTGGATACTGAAAATTCACCACCAGCAGAAATCTTAAATCTGTAATCACCACATTCTAATTCTGGGGTTCCTTCAGAATACATGGAAGTATTACCAGCTTCAATGCTGGAAATTAAATTTTGAATGCATTGATCGCCTATTTGAGAAAGAATTTTTGAAGCTTGTAAAAAGGCACCCTTAGTAAAGTCTAGCGAAGCAGCAGATTGGGCTAACAAAGTTTCCATCTCTTTATCGCTTGCACCGGCTTTAATTTTTGCAACAAAAAGAAGCGCATTTAGTACTTGTTGATTATACGGAACACTTGAAAGTGTATTAATACCAAACTTAGTACTGAGATTTTCAAATGATACGTTATCAAACTGTTGCGCTGTCATTGGTGAACGCATACGTTCAAAGAAATCTTGCTGAACATCTGGTGGCATTGTAGCCAATTGATCAGGTGTCATATTCATCATGGCTTGCATGATTTCTTCTTTTGAAAGTCTTTTAGCTCTTTCTGGCTTTTCTTCTGCTTCTGGGCCACCCTCTTGTTTTGTTGCTCTCTTTTCTTTAGCTTCTTCGCCTTTTTCTTTTTTTTCTTCTTTCTTTTCCTCTTTGGCTTTCATTTCACCAAAGAGTAATTTGGAGGCTCTTGTTTGCTCAAAGTTTGGATCATTGGTAAATTGTTTAGCTTCATCTTCGGTCATAACATCAGCTTTATTAAGCTTGGTGTGTTGACCTTTATTGAATGAATCTTTAAAAATTAATTGTACTCTACCAGATCCCGTTTTTACAGCTATTACTTCTTTTACAAGTTCACCTTTAGATTTTCTTTCTCTTGGAACTTGCTTGGCTCTCTCTGCTCTTTTACGAGCAGCATCCCTGGCCTTTGCATCGGAGGAAGACCCCTTTGCTTTATCTTTAGCCATAGCCTCCCCCGTGGTTCTAAATGAATCATTGGTGGAGCGGGAAGCTTCGGTTAACTGTAAAAGTTGCTTAAAATTCATCTTAAATTATTTATGACTATTAAAATGCGGTCAATTTACAAAAGGATTATATAAAACAAAATTTTTATGAACTTTTGCTTTACCGCTTGCTAATTTATACAGTGCTTTTCGGTCTAAACCATTTTGTTTAGCAAATTCAGCTACATTCGTAACAGGAAAAATTTGCTTTGTTTCTATGTGTTGAAACATGGTTTCTTTGGTAATTGGTACTTTTATTCGTTTCGGTTTTTTAATCTTTTCATGAGATCCTGCGGTTTCTTTTATCTCACGTAATTCTACAGCTGTCCACCCTTTATAAGTCTTGCGTTTTCCATTTAAAAGTTCACATACTTTAACAGCTGTCATACCATGGGCTTCTGCCCATGCGCTCATATTGCTAAAAAATTCTTTTTGATTTGTTTGAATATTAATGAGCCAATAACCATTTTGTTCATCTTCTGGACAAACCCACTTCCAATATCTTCCCTCTTGTTTAAAAAACCCACCATTTTTTTGAACAAATAATTCTCTGTGCTTTGCGGCTTTAGAGTTATCATTCATTTGGGTCCAGAGTTTTGTTCCCCGTCTATTTACTACATCTTCTAAAGTTCTTAATTCACGATATTCCATGGGTTTTCCTATACTTTTCTATGGTTGATTTTAATTTTTTAACATAGTGAAGTGGATTTCCTTGAAATACTTGCTTTAATCCGTCTTCACATGAAATCATTATTGCAAAATTATCTATAATAATGTTAGTTCGTTCCTGATACATTAAAGCATATGCAGACGCCTGTAAAAAATAATTTTCAATATCTTCTTTTCTTTTTTCTTTTGTACTTGCTTTAAAATCGATAATAGAAAGTTTTCCATCATACTCAGCGATACAATCTGTTCGTCCAGCCAACCCTAAAATTTTAGACCACATAGGAGTTTCTAAGGCACATATATTATCAATTTTATCTAACTCTGGCTTCAATAAATTAAAAAGAGCCTTAAAATTTGGAAGCATATTTTCCAAATCTATAGGCTCATTATTCAAATAATCTTCAATTATTTTATGAAATTTTGTTCCCCTGGCAGTAACTCTTTTGCTTTCTTCTGGATTATTTTTACGCCATTGAGAAAAAAATTTTTGTTTTTCCCATCCCATTACAGTTGTTACACTGGGAAAAATTCCTCCCGGTGTTTCGTAATGTCTATTTCCATTTAAAGTAACTTCTTTTAATTCGCATTCCAATAATATTTTTTTATGTGTAAAAGTCTTCATTTATATAATACCACATTATAATTATACTACTTTTATAACATTAAGCAAGTGTCAATGTTTGAGAAACAGAATACAAGTTTTTCAACATTGCATTAATGTCATTATTTACCATAGCTCCACGAAGTTTTTCAAAACCTACTCTAGAGCCTTGTTGTCCACCACCGCCACCAGATGGAATAAAAGGTGGAATTCTTCTTGGTGGTGCTTTTCTTTCTTGTTTTTCTACTGGTTTTTTCCCTGGTGGTAAAGGTTCACTCGGTGGTGTTCCTGGTGTGTATTCTACAACTTTAGTTGGTTCTTTTACAGGAATAGTATCGCCAGGGAAAGTATAATCATACTTAATCCAGTCAATTCGTTCATCTTTAGTTTCTTTTTCTTGTTCTACTTTTTTAATTTCGTCTTTTCTAAAATCATCTTCTTTTGAAACTTTTATTTCTTTTTGTTTTTCTTTTTCCGGGGCAGAAACTTTATCTTCAGAAGAAACAGAAGATGGTTCTGCAGATACAGTTTTAACAACCCCACCAACTGCTTGCTTTGTTGTTTCTTTACGAGTTACTTCTACTTTTGATGGTTCAGCAGTTTTTGTTTCTTTTGTAACAGGCTCCCTGACAACTACTTCTGGTGCAGCCTCGGTTGCTTTAGGTGCTCTTGAAACTGCAACGGTTTCTGGTTTTACTGGAGCTTGTCTTGTAACAAACTCTGGGCCCTCTAATCCCAACAAACCAGCAACACCGGCTGCTACTGCTTTTGCTTTTTCTGCTGTTGTTGCTTTTGTTGTTTGTGGCATTCCACTGGTTTGTGGTCTTGCCATTCCAGTTGGTTCTACAGTTACTTTACCAAAGCCAGCTGGTTTACCGTATGGGAAAAAGGTGGCGTCAAAGGAAGATACTTCGGGTGTTTCTAAACCATAAATTGATTGAGCTTGTCTAGAAGTTGGTTGCACTTCAAAATATTCACCCATTTTTGGACCAGTTGGTTGTTCACCAAATTTCCAGATTGAAGGCTCTAATTTATATAATGTTTGAGGCTTTTGTCCTGGGAAATTCCAAGTTTCTGGTTTAAATTCACCATAACCAATAGTTTCTTTTGGTGTTTCTGGTTTTGCAGATGGTTCAGCTGGTTTTGGAGAAACACTTACCTCGCTTGGTTTTGCAGACGTTTGAGCTTTTCCTTCGGGTGCAACAAATTCTGGATATTTTTTACCAACCCACTCAGGTTCTGGAAATTTTGTTGGTTGTTGTTGAACGGGCTTTAGTGGTTCGCCCATAACATTTAATTCTGGGGCAGTTGCGGCCTTGACTCCTTTGCCAGCCAACTCTGCTCCCTTTGCGCCTACCGAGAATGGTAGGACACCACCTGCAACACCACCAACAAATTCTGGTAGTTTACCTTCAGAACCGGCTTTTACTCCAGAATACCCTAACAAACCCAATCCTGCAATATCTACGGCCCGCTGACCAACAGCAGCACCTAGTTCTTCAGCTCCTCTTGCGCGAGCAACACCTGGCAATATTTCAGCAGCAGCAGCAACCGCTTTTGGTGCTAATTTTGGTGCTATTGCTTTACCAGCAGCAGCAGCAGCTGCACCGGCAGTTTTAAATGCAGCACCAAACGCTGCTCCGGTTGCTATTCCTTCTGGTGTTAATAAGCTTTCTTCGGCTCCACGAAGAGTTCTATAAAGAATTTCTGCTCCTGGATCCATTCCAGACCATTTTTGCATAACAACAGCAGGAGTTTCAGATTCTTTACCTTTTTCATCTACTTTCTTTACATTTATTTGTAAAGGATTTGATATGCTGCCACCAGACAAACTTTCATATTCATCTTTGGTTAATATTTTTGCAAGTTCTGGTTTATTTGCAACAGCTCTACTTAGAATATCAGTTTCAGAAACAGCAGCCTCTTTATTATCAAATGCTTGTTTTCTTGCTTTAACCAATTCCATTGCCAATTCTGATCTGGCTTTATCATATGCTTTTGGATCTTGTTTTGCAAGTGGAACTTCTACTACGGCCATTCCCGCAACACCGGGAATATATTCTGCAGCAAAATCTGCAAATCCTGTTTCTGTAGCTACATCTTGTAACTGTTGACCGAGTTCTTCACGTTTTTTTTCCCAGGCGCCTCTAAACTTACCCCATCCACTTTTGACACCTTCCCATGCATCAGAAGCAATATTTTCATTTACTAAATTTTGTTGATATCTTTGTTCTAGTAAACTGTGAACAAGTGGGTGTAGGGATCTTGCCATAATTATTGCTCTTTAGTTATTTATCCAAAAATTATAAATTATATTCCACGCATCTTTCGTAACTGTGCATCAATAAATGATTTAGAACCGGGAACCATGCTAGTTCTTGGAGTTTGAGTCATTTGATTTTGCATTGCTGCTGGAGCTTTAAAACTGTTTACAACAGATTGAGTTTGTTGGCGAGCAGGTTGTTGTGCTGGCTGGTTTGAACCGCTCTGGAGACTCTTATATAAAGCTTGCCCTTCTGGGGTTTGTAGATAAGCTTGATACGAAGCTCTTCCCGCTGCTCTACGTTGTTCTGGTGTTCTATTTCTTCCAGCAGCAACCTGAGCTTCTAATTTTCTCAAGTCTTCACCAGATCTATAAAGGGCAGCTTGTCTTGGTCCCTCTGTTTCTGGCATTGCAGCCGCAGCCTGGTAGCCGCTCATCATCAATCTTTCAGATTCACTCATTCTATTTGGGTCGTATCTTCCTGGAGTAATTTTTCCTGCACCAGCCATATTAATTACAGTTTTACGGTCTAAATCATTGAAGGCATCATACTCTCTTCCAGTTAAAGACTTGAATTGTGAGTAAGTCATGGAAGTTCCAGAAATTCTTGTGTCTGAATCTGCCATTCTTGTTGCCGGTGCGATTTGAAGCTGAGATTTATCTATTCCCATAGCACGTTGGAATAAATTGTCAGCTATATTACCACCAGAAGGAGTTGGGCCATACATTCCGGCTGCTCCACGTTCTTGTGCATCTTTTTCCATTGCAGACGAAACACGTCCACGAACTTCAGCATCTTTTGCTAATTGATCTTGTGCGTATTTAACTCTAAATTTTTCCCAATCACTTAATTGAGAAACATCTTTACCTTGTAAAACTTCAAGATCTTTTCTCAAATTTTCTGTTTTTGCTCGTTTTATTCTTTCTTCACGATAACCGCGTAAAGCAGCTCTGTTGGCTGGAGTATTTGCAGGCAATAGGCTTTCATCTTCTGGAGTATTTGGATCGTCTGTTTGCATTTGCAAACGAGCGCGACCAGTTCCTCTTTCCATTGCTTGGGCTTCAGCTTTTAATTTATTGGCTTTTTCTTGTTCGGCAGCAATTCTTCTCTCTTGGTCGGTAGTTTGGTCTACAACCCCACCCTGACGTTCAGCCTCTTGCCTTAAACGTAGTGTTTCTGCACTGGTAACAGCTTCTGCAGGAACACCACCTTGTTCTTCTGCAGTTCTTCTCATCTGTTCAATGTCAGATTCACCGGCTTGTGCTCTTTTTGCTGCTGCTTGTTGTTTGTTTGCTTGTTCTTCGGCTTCTATTTCTTTATTAAATTGATAAGCCTCATCTTCAGCGCGCTCTCTTTGGCGCTGTGCTTTTTGTTTGGCTTTTTCAGCTCTTTCAGCTTCTCTTCTAGAATTTGCGGCAGCTAATGCTTCTTCTCTTCTTTGTCTTGCGGCATCAACTCTAGATGGACTTCCACCGCCACCAAAGCTACCGCCACCACCCAAGCCAACTGGTTGTTCAGTCAATAAACTTTTTTTTTGAACAGAAAATAAGTTCTCTGTAATATTAGATGTAAAAGCCTTACAATCAGACTTTCCTTTATTAACCTCTACTTCAGCGTTACCAATAAAATTAACAACATTTTGAACTGTATTTTCAGATAAAGAAAGAAGTTCATTTACAACTTGTTCATTTGATTGTTTTGGCTGATGTAAAAGATTCCCCTGGACAAGCATCTTTTTTATGCTATCCTTTAGACTATCGGATTTTCTAGACACCGATTCGTTTAATTGATGTGGTTTGTTCAAAAAGTCTTTGACTTCCCAATAAAATTTTCTATCGTTTTTATTATCCATGGCTGTAAAATATTTAGATTTTCATAAATACTTAAAAGGTATGAAAAAGCAAGTTCTCTTGCTCAACCAAGACAATACCCCCCTCAATATTATCACTGTCGGCAAAGCTTTTAAGCTAATGTCAAATGATAAAGTTTGGGTCGATGAAACAAGTCCAGAATTTTATGAATTGATCTCAGTATCAAAAATTGTTAAAATTCCTAAAATTTTAATTTTAAAGTATTACGTAAAACTACCATTTAAAAAGGTTCCCCCAACTCGTAGAAATGTTTTTCACAGAGATCAATATACTTGCCAGTATTGTGGTAAAGATCTTTGCGATAAAACTGCTACAATAGATCATATTATGCCTCGTTGTCGTGGAGGTGGGTCTACGTGGACAAACATGGTTGCTGCATGTAAACCATGCAATTTGTCCAAGGGCAATAGAACTCCCAAAGAAGCCAAAATGGAAATTAAAAATAAACCAAAAGAGCCTTCTTATGGATTCTTATTTGATCACATGCTAATTACTTTTAAGAGAAACAAAAATGCCTAATTATGCCTTTAAGTGTGAAAAATGTGAACATACGTTTGATGAAATGTTAAGCCTCTCAAATAGAGATGAGCCTTTAAAGAAGCCTTGCCCAAAGTGCAAAAAGAAAAAAATTGTTCGTGATTGGGGAGCTAGCACACCATCGCTTGCAATGGATGCAACTTTAACTCCTCAAAAAGTTGTAGGTAGCCAATTTAAAGAGGTTATCGACAAAATTAAGAGCAATGGTCAAGTACCAAAACGGTTCCATGAAAAACTGGATAACAGTGCCAGGATGAATGCTGGAAGAGTTGTCCGTTAAATTTTTGGTTGGACTAAATGTTTTAAAATGTAGTAACTGTCTATAATATCCGTGACCGGATTATTTAAAGATTTTTGCTCAAAAATTTGAACTAAATCTATTCCTGTCTCGGTCTTGAAGGCTTCATACATTGCCTGTTTATCTGCGTTACCTTTGCCTGTGGCGAGTTTCTTAACGCGGGACGGCTCTACGACCGTCACAGGAACGGCGAGCTTATGGAGCTTGTATTTCAAGATTCCACAGTTTTCTGCTAAATTAAAAATTTTGCCGTGTGCGCCATAGGCATAGCCCTCAATTGCTACGTCTGCGGCTCCAATACATAAATTTGCAGCCCACTCTGAAATTGTGTCAAATCTTTCAGTGTCGTAGGCGTATTCCTCAAAACCTTCTCCATTAATATTTGGAGCAATTTTTGTAGCATACTTTTTAGTATTGGTTAAAAAATAAAATGAGCAGTTAGCGAAAGAAAATTCTCGCTTCTCATCAAAAAGACAGATTGCTGGGCTGGTTATAGAATAATCAATGCCAACTAACATGGTGAACATAATTATTTATACCGTTGCCAGAGATGGTGGTTCCTTAGTAATACGATGGAGACTACTTCGAAGAACTCCAAAAGGATTACGTGGAACTACCCACCATCCCTGACAAAAATATTTATTAATACACCAATTTTATTATAAAATAATTTGGTCTTCTTTATCACCAGAGAAGACTATAGTTATTTTTAAAAATGATAAACTTTCTCTTATAAATTTTTGCATCTCCCCCATAGTCGTAAATTCATATAAGAAATTTTTATAGTATAACTTGTACTCATTTACTTCAATTAAAATATCACACTTATTAATAATAAGATAATCGCAACCAGATAATTTAATAGACTCTATCAATTTATCTAAGTTTAACCAATTTACAAGTCTTTTGCGCCCGGTTGTTGATCCATATTCTTGACCTTTTTCAATTATTTTAATAAGAGAAGGGTTATCCCATAAAGTTTCTGGGAATAAAGGATCAACGCCACTTTTTGTATCATATATCTTAGCCACACCGATTAATTTGTTTATCTTTTTTGGTGAGAAGCCCAAAGAACATGCGCCATATGGCATTGTTGTACTACTGGTAACATATGGATAATCACCGTAATCTATGTCAAGCCAAACGCTTTGCGCACCTTCACATAAAATTTTTCCAGACAGATTTCCATCCCAAAGATATTTCTTTGGTAGGATTGTCTTTGCTTGTACACCACAACGCAACATTTTATCAGCATAACATGGAGCAATACCTTGACCGGTTGTTCCTAATTTTGGTTTTAACTCTTTTATATCTTTTTGAACATGCTCATCTGTAATAATGTGTGCATTAGGTGATACTTTTACTAAAGAAACGTCAAACCCATTTTCTTCAAGATAATCAAGTTCTCCAAAAAATTTATTTGCATGGAGTACACAACTAGGACCAATTATGCACTTTTTATTTTTAAAAATTCCACAAGGAACTATATGTGTTTTATATTTGGTATTATTAATATAAACAGTATGCCCAGCATTTGGGCCACCATTCCAACGGCAAACATAATCATAATCATCTGCTATTGCATTTGAAATTTTGCCTTTTCCTTCATCGCCCCAAGCCAATCCATAAATTATATCAATGTAATCAATCATAGTTTTTCCTTCAGATGAAATTCCCCACCCTTAGTTAAAAGAGTGGGGAAATTTATACTCCTCCGACTGGAATCGAACCAGTGACATGGAAGTTAACAGCTTCCCGCTCTACCTACTGAGCTACAGAGGAATTTGTGTCACACTATCTGACAACCTCCTGCGCTACAAGCAAACTCTTTTGCAGCCTCGGTATTGTCTTCAGCCTCATATTTAGAGAGTTCCTTAAAGTTAACTTTAACCTTTGGATGTGCTGCATAGGTAGCAGAATCAATTTGCTCAAATGGGGCTTGCGCATATGTATGACTGTCCCCACCGGGCAAGAATGAAATTCCTGTTGCAACATCAAAGTTTTCCCAAAGCCACTGTCCAACCTCAAGGAATTCAGAATCACGGTAGTTTACAGTGATAGAGGGCTTGTGTTGGCAGTAATGCTCTTGGTAAGTCTTCCAAAGATCTAAGTGGTCAAGCGCACGAAGATCTTCAGTTGTTACTGTACCTCTTGGAGCCTTCATAGCAAAAGTAAAGACTGCAGTGTTACTCGGATTAATCACATCATCCTCACATGGTACACCTTGATCTTTCATAAGATTATAGATCGGATCCTTCTTGTCAATGCGAATACGACGATAATAGTAATCAGCGTATCTTGGGTGCAACCCAGATGCAGAATCTACCAAGCAAGAAGTTGTACCTTCTGGTTTGACGCATGTAATAGACTTGCTAGGATTAATTCCAAGCTTCTCTGCCCAATGAAGATTTGTGGCAGTGGCGTGATCCCGAAGACTTTCAAGCAGACGAATCAACTTTGGCTTTCCTTCAAGACCGCTAGTAAGTTTATTATCATAGATACCGGTCATACTGACACCAAGTAGCCTTTCTTCTTCACAGTTCTTCTTCCACTCGGGACGAAGATATGGAAAGTTAACAAATGTAGATTGAACAGTACCAATAATTGTAGCAATTTCAATCTTTTTCTTTAGAGATGCAGCAGTGTCATCTGGGCGAACAACTACAGTTGAAAGGTTGCAGAACTCAAATGGTTTTAGAATGATTTCCGAGCATGGGTTTGTACCATATTCACATTCTCCATCGCGTCCCCATTTTGCTGCTTGTTCTTGTAGAGCCTTTCTATTAATCATTCCACGCTCACCGCTATGGCTGTTATAGAGCGAAGTCCACTCCTCAAGGAATTGGCCCATAGGAGGACGACCACGGTATACAGCAGAGTTGTTAGCATATGAACGGAAGCCAGCTTGCTCCCACCACGCACCACTCTTGCAAAGAGCCATTTCACGGTCTGCAAGATCGCTCAAAGAAATCATTGCAGAACGGCGAACACCACCAACAATTACCGCATTTGCAATTGCACAACAAACGTCATGGCATTCAAGAGCAGTTAATTTGCGGCCCTGAGCATTATAAAATACCTTTACAATAAACTTAAATAAATTATCAAGGGGTGCTGGACCACTTGCTCTACCACCAAATGTTTTTAAACGTGCACCGGCTGGTCTTATTGAGGAAAGATCCCACTTAATGTGTCTACCGGCGTATAGTTGTGTAAGAAGATATTTTACAGCGTTACCCCAGCCTTCTTTTGAATCATGCACAGTATGAATGATGTCAAATTGCTTTTGGATTTTTGGTGAAACAATTGGTAGCTTATCTGTATATTGTCTCTCAACAGAATAACCTACTCCAGTTCCGTTCATCAAAATAACAAATAACTCAGCAAAGGATTCAATGGAATCAATTGGTAAATAGGAGCAATTGTACAAACAAGTATTATCATGGTCTAATGCTGGTCCAGCAGTCATCAAACTACGCATGGAGGGAAGAACCTCAAGATTCAAAATTGCATCCTTAACATCAGGACGTTCTGAAAGTTGAGGAACCTTGTTTGTAAAGTAGTTCCACCAACGCTCTACGCATTCTTCCCAGCTTTCTCTTCGATTGTGATCTGGAAGCCAGCGAGAATAACGAGAGATGAAAATAAACGATTGAAATGGTGATAAAATTTCTGCCATATTTTAGTATCCTTAGTTGGTGTCTTTATTTAGTTGTTAGAGTATTCCATGAAACTGGAAAAAGTGGAGCAATTATTTTATCAATTGCTTTTGCATATTGTTGAATTTCCCACTGTGCGTGAGCATCAATTCTTAGTTTAAAAACGCGGGCAAATGCGTAGAGAGAACCTGTCCACACAAATTCCGTATAAGTTCCTTGTGGCAAAATTGAACGCGCTTGTTCAGGCGCAACTCCATCTGCCAATAATCGATTATAAAGATCTAAACAATCTTTTGCAACACCGTCATATTCTTGACGTAGTTTAACACAGAGATCTGGATCTTCAATTGGGCCACTGCTTCCCTGTTTTGCGCCATCTGTTGGTGCAGATCGCCACATGGGAATATAAATTTCTGGCTCAAAGGTAACATACCTTCGGCTAACCTCATTCATAGTTAAACCAATTTGGTGTTTACCTAGTTGCGCACGAACAAAGATCGGGCACTTAATACGCAAACTGATTTGAGGGTGGCAAAACGGAGTAAAGTGATTGTGTTTTGCCAAATATGAAATAAGTTTGCTGTCTCTATCAGGTAATTTTCCATCATCAGTTATTTTGCTTTCTTTATTGAAAGAGACTCTAGCAGCGTTGACCACGCTGAGATCAGAACCCATGTATTCAATAAGTTGTACATGACCATAATCTAAAACTGAAACTTTAGTCTGCTCCGCGCTTGTCACCGTTTGTGTCATTTAAATCATCCTCATCATTATCTACAAGTTCAACTTTTACGCCAGGAATTTTAGTAAAGTCTGCTGCATACTCTCTAGCTCTAGACCAAAGATCTGGATCCATTTCTTTAATATACTCGCCAAATCTTTGTACAAAAGTAAGATATGCTTCGCTAGCTTTTAAAATGTCTTCTTCAGACATATCATCATCGTTATTCATTTTAAACCTTCTTCCAGTAAGTGTACTTCATCTTTGCCTTTAGTCCAGAATAAATATTATTGATTATAAGTTTGATTGTGGTTGGTTCTCCATACGCAAGAACCATATCATTGATGTCTTTCTTATTTATCTCTTCTGGCCAGATAACTACATTTCTACCAGAATCAATGTATTTGCCAATCAATGAAACTATTTCTTCATTGCGAGGTTCATTATCAAATATAAAAACTACTTTTGACTTTGCAATTTTTGAAGGCAGCTCTTCTAACCATCCAGCGCCCTGCATTGCAACCGCATTTGGGATGAACATCGAATCAATTGGCCCCTCAGTTACATATACAGTATCATTTGGATTTACTTTTTCCAATCCGTACCAGAGTCTTTCTTGCCCTTCTTTTTTGAGAGTAATGTAACGAATTTTTTCATTTTCTTGTTTACTTTTTCTATGGACTTCTTTTTCTTCGAATATTCGTCCTTGCACCCCAATAAGTAAACCCATCTCGTCATAGAACGGTATGACGAGTCTGGCTTCCTTAGATCCAGTTTTGCCAAAAGATTGCATGACTCTACTAAAATCACTGCAGTAATAAAAGTTGATATATTTTTCTTTCGGTATTTTTCTAGATTTAACATAGTTTACAGCCTTGTGATTTTCATTGAGAATGTCCAACCTTGTCCCGAGTTCAGTAAATATTGGTTTTTTGACAATGGGTTCTGGTTTATATATTGGTTCTGGATTTTTTTCTTTGAATACTTCAAACGCATACTCTTTGCATAGAGATGGGCTGATACTTTCAAGTACAGAATATAAATTGCAAGAAAAGCCGCAATTGTGACATTTGTAAACATAATTTCCTTTGTGCTCAAAAAAGTAACCCCTTGTCTTGGCCTTATTCTTTTTTGAGTCGCCACACTTAAAACATCTACATGTGGCAAGTGAATCTTTTTTCCACTTAAATTTATCAAGCGACCCCGAAACCAGATTCACATACTTCTTGTCAATATATAGCATTATTTGGCCTCTTCAAAAGTCCAGTTTACTGCCTTATTTTTTTTCTTTGAAAACTGTGGATCAAATGCTTTTCCATCCGAACCAGAACCAAATCCTTCTTCTTCGGTGTTATTAGCATTGATAAGATTGTTATTGGTATTATCAACGTCATGGAACTTCATTTTAGATTTATTAACACCAATCAAAAACTTTCTATTTTTGGTGGTATCATTGCCACGATTTTTGAGCTGTTTAACCATCAGTTGTCCACCCTCTGCAAGCTCTTCATTTTCAATAAGAGCAAAGAAAAAATCAGCAGTTTGTGGTAGGCCAAAACTTTCAGATGTGTCAGTCATTTCCATATCACTGCTCTTTGCGCCTTCACGGTTAACTTGGGTAGCAGTCCAAAGCGGAATATTAAATTGCTTGGCTAGACCTCGCAATTCTTCTGCGATACCTTTAACATAAGTATAGCTATTCATACCATTACCAAGTTTAAATCTAGCACAGGAACAAATATTTAAATAATCAACAAATATTACATCAGGAATAAACTTCTTTTTAATCTTTAGTTCTTCAAGCAAGTTCCTAAAGTGTGTCACGTTTGCTGCGGCGGTTGGATATTCTTTAATAATCAATTTACCACGGCAGGTTTTTTTTAGAGACTCAACTTTGCTTTCATATTGTTGAAGGGGCATTTGCTCCAAAATGTGCATATCTGTATCTAGAAGATTTGCATCAATTCTTTTAGCAATTTCTTCTTCTGCCATTTCAAGAGTAATGTAAAGAACATTTAAATTTTGGGACAAACATGCTGCTGCATGGTGGCAAAGAAATGCACTCTTACCTACACCAGAAGCGGCCATTACAACATTTAAAGTCTTTTTGCGTGTTCCCCCTCTGGTAATTACATTAAACATTTCCAAATCAAAGGGAACCTTTTCTTCTACGCGGTGATAATATTCATACCGCTCATCAACATCTTCAAGAAAGTCGTGTCCAACTCTTGTATCAAAAGATACAGATAGAGCTTTTGACATAATTTCTGGAATGGCATTTTGGGTCTTTTCTTTATCTTTACCTTCAATAATACCAATAGATTCCATAATACCATTGTAAATGGCTTTTTCTTTGCAGAATTTTTCAGTATTTTCTACAAGCCAAATAGTATCTGACTTTTCACCCTCTTTGTACATTTCCTCACTAATGGAAACACATCGTTTAAATTCTGTTTCTCCCAAACCTTTATCGTTTTCTAGAGAAATAAGAATAGCATCCTTTGTCGGAATGTTATTGTACTTAAGAATAAATTGACTAACGATTCCAAAGACGGTACGTTCACATTTATCTTGAAAATACTCGCCTTGAAGGAATGGTACTACTTTTCTTGCGTACTCTTCATTGAGTACCAAGTTCTTTAAAATTACTGTTTCCATGTAGTTATTATACTTTCAATTAGTTTCTTGTCCACCATTAATCATGATGAACATCATCCTCAAGATCTACTGGTTCTTGATCTGCCACAACATTTTTTTCAACAATATCTACAAAAATTTCACCAATAGTTTGAGTAAAATTTTTTTCTTGTTGATTAAAATTGTCTGGAGCTTTTATAATTGTAACATCCATACTGACGTTTAAATCACCATCACTAGTTTCATTTAAAGAAATTTTACCATACTTATAAACGATACCAGCATACTCCCCCTCAAGAATTTCTATTGGGCAAGTATCTTTGCTGTCATAAAGTTCTTCTTTAAATTTATAATTAGGAACCTTTACCATATTTAAAATCTTTCTGCACCTCAATATCTAGTTTCTCTAGAATATCTTTTGTAAAATATTTTTCTGGGTCATCATCAATATTTTTTTCAAATACCTTTGATCCGTCAGGAAGTTCAATTCTTGTCGAAACTTTCTTAAAAATATTATACTTGATTGCAAGGTCGGTTAGTCCATAATAACGACTAAGACCCGAAGTATAATTTAAGCGAGTTTCCACTTGCATGTTTTCTTTAACAAATCTATTTTTATAGTTTGTGCACTTGATAAAGTTACCAACTACACCCTCATCAGTTTTATCTTTGCTCTTGGAAAGAGTGAGAATATTGCTGGCTGCATACTTAAGACCAATACCACCACCAAGTTCTTTTGTTGGAACATAAGCCCCAATAACTTGATATGTGTGATTAGTAAGAAGCATTGGAATTTTTGCCTTACCTAGTTTTAAAGTAAGAACGCGGAATGTAGCTTTTGTCTGTTGGGCCTTGGTCATGTCGCGGACATTTTTACCTTCAGCAGAATCATTCATTTCCTTTTCAGTGGACAACATGCCAAGTGAGTCTAGAATCATAAACACTGGCTTACGATCCTCTTCTGGTTGTTCAAGAATATCATTCACAATTTTAAGTGCTTGTGTCTTGAACTCTTCGATTGTAGCAACAGGAATAACCGCTACGCGCTCAGGATCAACGCCCCTTGCAGTAAACATATCTGAAGTGACGGCTTGCTCGGTATCAAAATAAATCACAACTCCGTCTTTATGATCCTTTAGGAACTGGCCTGCGATGCCAATGGCGTAGAAGGTTTTTCCTGTTGCCGGATCTCCTGCCAGGCAAGAGATCTTATTGTTCGGTAGTCCTCCAAATAACGAACCGGAAAGAAGTGCATTAAGAGCATATGAACCGGTATCAATAAAACCAGTAACATCTGCTCCTTCAAGACCCTCTGACACGATTGCTGCGTCTGGATTATTTACTTTGCTTATTAAATTTTTTAGATACTTTGACATTTTTTTCTTTCTTGTTCATTTCTTTCCATGCACAATCATTATAATAATCCGCAATGGCTACCTGATCAAGTGCACTGTGATACATTTTTAGGATTCGTTCATTTACATGACTCAATCGCTTGAAGATAGCTTGGTGCTTTTCTCCCCAGTCCACGCCAGTCTCTGCGATAACAATACCATATTGCTCTGCGATGTGGCGATGTTCCTGCAAAAGCATACAGATAGGCATTTGCTCAATTCTGTCTTTAAAATCCTCAAAAGATTCTTTGAGAACATCCATCTCAAGTTTGTAATTAAGAGTGCGGGGAAGATTTTTAATTTTTTTCTTTGGCATATTATTCTTTAAACCATTTGGGATCAATTGTTGCTACCAACAAAAGAATAATAGCAAGAATAGGCTCGCCAAAATTTAAAGTAATTCCAGCGATGAGTCCCATGACAATAGCTTGTATTCTTTCTACCCAATCGTGCCAACTAAAATTACGTTTTACCATAGACAATAGCTGTGCACAAAGTTTACCAATTTCTTTGATCATTTTGTAGCCTTTCTAGTATGCAATATAACAGCTGCGTAGTTTTTGTCAACTACATTTTCATCAATTTCAATTTTTACAATTACAGGGTTACTTTTAACATCAAGAAGTCGATCACCAACGATATAACATGGACCGCCTTCAAAATCAAATATCCCGTCGCCATGCCTAGTATACAAAGTCCTACCTTCGATTCGGTAACGTCCATTTTTAAGAGTTGTGATAATTCTTTCATCACCATATCTAGATTTAATTTTCTTCACCATTTCTTAACACTCCTGGTTTACTGCTTTAAGCATTTCAATTTCTTCTTTCATTTCTTGAATTTGTTCTTTTAGTTCCGCAATCAATTCATCTTTTTGCTTTATTTCATTCTTGAGATTAGAAATGTTTTCTCCACTGGAGTACAAATCGTACATATACGTGGACATCACCGGTGGATCGTGTTCCAAATCCTTTACACTGTAAGTTTTAGTAGGCTTTTTCTTCATGTGTTGTTTTGTTGCGGTACTAGTCCAAAATCCTGTTTTCTCCAAAATCCAAACCAATTTTTCAATAAACGTATCATCTTTTGGAGTCTTGTCTTCACAGTTTAAACCCATGTCATTTAAAAATGCACCACTTACCATAAAGGTAGGAATATCATAAGTTTCCAACGATGGTTTATGTTTTATGACAGCGCAAATATAACCCGAATGCTTACGAACATCATAAACAAAGGTCACATCTTGAAAAGAGATGTCACCGAAATCAATTTCTTTTATTGAATTTACATATGGAGTTCCATATGTGTTGGGATTCCAATTGATTGTGTAAGTGCCATTTATAATATCTGTACTGTATTTCCAAGTCATATTTCTATTATACTTCAAATAAAAAAAGATTCAAGGGTTACTTGTTGATTTATTGACCAACCAATTGCATTTAAAATATTATCAAGGGGTTCACCAAATGTTTTTTCAAACTGTTTTTTGCTATCGATATACTTTTCTAATTGAAACTCTTTTGGTGGTTTACCGATAAAACCAATAACAGCATCTTTGCCACCCATTCCATATGGATTTGGAATTTTTACAAAGACAAATTTTATCTTATCATTTTCTTTAATTGGTGGCACTTCTTTGGTTAAATTTAACTTTTTAACATATGCATTGTGAAGCAACGCGGCTTTAGTTGCAATTGGAGTTCCAGATTTATAGATGTTAGTTATATCGGTATACTTACCAACACCCTTAACACCCCGGGGAGCTGCGACATCTTCAATAGGCAATTTCATAAATTCATCATAAAAATCATTCACATACTTTCGCAACTCCTCCGGGGTTTTGGTTAGGATGATTTTAATACATTCTTTTAGCTTATTACGAACTAAAATAGGAGTACTGCTTCTCGCAGTTTCAAGACCCATAATTTTAAGCTTTGGATCTGAAAACCGGACACCCTCAAGATCTTGAACTAAAAGCGCATATCGCTTTTTGGCAATAAAAATACCAGCAGAAGCAATTGCTTCTCTTTTAAACATAATCTTGTTTTCTCTGCAACCAAGAGTTTTTGATAAGAGATCCATTTCTTTCTTAAATTCTGGTTGTATCTTATGTTCACATACTTGATGGATAAATTCAGTTACATCTTCAATTTTTGTCTTATTGGAAATTTTTTCCACTATAGCATTTAGATTAAGATATACAGAATCTGTATCTACGGCAATAACATAATCATTTTTATCTTTAGTTAAACTTTGAATGTAATCATTCATTGCTTGCTCGGCTTTACGGATAATCACTTGCCCGGTAACAGTAACTGCCGTAGCCAGTTCAGGAGATGAATACACAAAAGCGGGATTGCCAAGACAACCATAAAGACTGTTGGCAAGAATTTTTTTAACAGATTGTTTAATCTTGAGGGCTGCAATTCTGGGTAGGAGCTCTTTGTTTTTTGTTTGTTCATATTCCTTTTCCAATTCAATCATCCGTGACTTTGCTTCTTTTCTCTGATTGAATGTGCGTTCAATCAGAATAGGAATAAAACCCTGGAATCCATTTGTAAACATCGAACCGTTACAAGCAAGGCAAGAATTTAAATCGTTTGCTTCTTGAACAAAATTGGGAATATCTTTTCTCTTACCTTGTAAAAAATCATCAGCACCAAAAGAAGAATCCTTTTTTGTACAAGTATCGGGAGAAATATTCCATTGCATTATAATAGATGGATACAGACTAGTGGCATCAAAGCTAACAACATTTTTATAAAAACCAGCTGTTACTTCTTTGACATACGCACCAACAAACTGCTCATCTTTGTTGTAACTACGTTTTAATGGCGGTATAATACTTTTTTGGAACAAATAGTCTGCACAAATCGTTTCCCATATGCGAGTAGCAAAGAAAACCGTGTCATATGTGATTTTTGCTTCGTAAGCAATAGATACAGCAAGATCGATAAGTTTTAGTTTATTGTCAAGTCGTTCAACCAAGATAGCGTCTTGGACGTTATATTCTGCAAATTTTTGAAAGTTTTGGCGATAAAATTCCCGCAGTGATCCATACTCGCTGTAATCCAGTTTTTGAGCATCTAGTTCTACCTTTGCAATATTTTGCAGAGCGTAACTTTCCTGACTTGTTCCCGAAAACTTTTTGTACAGATCCATGTAATCTAGAATAGTGTAACCAGGAAATTCATATATTTTGTGGTTTCTACCACCAATATCTGTTTCCCGCACTTTCATCAAACCAAAAGGCAACCAACTCTGAATTTCTTTTTCCTCAAAATAAAGTAGCGCCCTACCTACTATATAGGGAATATCAAACAATTTTACATTCCACCCAGTGATTACATCCACATCCTGTTGAGAAAGAATTTCAAAAGTCTTTTTAAGTAGTTCTTTTTCATTCGCTACCATGTGAACTTTGCAATCAGGCAAAGTTATTGGAGTAAAACTAATAACGTGGGTCACACTAGAAATCCGAATACTCATCAAGTTGACGCGCTCGTTAGGGTTTTCTAGATCTGGAAAGCCATTTTCAGATTCGCACTCAAGATCAAGATATGCTATCTTGATCTTGGAAAGATCGTAAACCACCTCACCCTCATAAGTCTCCATGAGATATTGAGTGATGAAATCAGTGTTTCCATAAATTGGGCAATCATCTAGTTCTCTATATTGATCCAAAAATTCTCTACAGTCATAAAGCGTATCAAATATCATACGCTTAACCTTAATATTGTTTAAGGTTTTATACTTGCTATCTTTTTCCGTGCGAATAAACAGAGACGGCTTAAAGGAAACAGATTCCGTAAACCGTTCTCCGTTCTTGTATCCACGAACAAGAACCTTGTTACCTTTTAGGGCACAGGCAGTATAAAATTTCATTTAGTGTTCTTTGCTTCCTTATCCTTGAGCAGCCCAGCAAGTATTACACTATAATTAACAATGTCAACAATAGCGTCATAGACACTTTCATTGGACAGAGAAAGTTTACCTTGGTTTAGGTAGGTAGAAATTCTAGACATCTTATCGGTCATGCGGATAAGAACCCCCAGCTCTGCTGTAGCAAATCCCAGATACTCTGCCCTGCGAAAATTCATAAATGGATCCGAACCAGAAGCATAGTCATTATTCTTCTTTTTCATTAATTCTAAGGCTTCTTTTGAGATTGTTTCGTGTAATTTAAATAAATCTTCTCTTGTAGTCATATGAAAACAATATACCATGCAATGGGGGGTTCGTCAAATATAAATATTAAGACAGTCAGGAGTTTTTGGCAGATGATTTTAGCTTTAATGAATCCATTCCAATCCATCGAAATTATTTCTTTGGCAGTAGCGGGAATTTTAGGTGTTGGATGGGGCGTTGTAAAATTTTTAAAGTCTAATAAAAAATCTGATAATTTTATGGCAATTCATACCGAAATACATGAGTTGCTTACAGAACTTAGAATCCACACCAAGGCAATGCGCGTATCGGTTCTCCAGTTTCATAATGGGGAATACTTTATGGATGGGATTTCAATGCGTAAATTTTCCATTACGCACGAATCCTCCCACAAAGGATATATTTCTCAATCTTTAAAATTTAAAAACGTTCTATGCTCTTTATTTATTCCATTATTAAATAAAATATTAGAAAATAAATCTACAATACATCATGTAGAAGCTATGCCGGATTCTTATGCAAAGCACTTTTTTGAAGATGAGAATATCGCTTATTATTCTTGCCTTCCTTTAAAAAATAAAAATGTAAATATTGGTTTTATTCTTTTACAATGGCACTTTGATTTTCCACCAAATATGGAAAATCAGCAATCTATTTGTGAATATACGGATACCGTCAGAGATTCTATTGAAATTCAACTTTCATACCAAAGGAACTAAAGACCTATGACTCCAGAACTCATATCACTAATAGGCGGTGGTGTGGTTGGGTTTTTATTTAAATATTGGGCCCAACGAGCACAAGATCAAAAAGAAATATTTGAAAGACTGATTAAAGCAAATGCTCAAACTACAGAAAATCAAGACAGGGCTGTTAAACGTGTTCCCCTTGATATGGGAAAAAATGTACGAAGACTTATTGTTTTATCTTGTTTGTTTGCTGTGGTTGCTGCTCCTTTTGTTCTCCCATTCTTTGGAATTCCCACATTCGTAGAACTAAAACAAGAGCAACCGGAGGGTTTATTCGGAATTATTCCAGAAACTTACAAATATTATTTTGTAGAAGTCCCGGGATATTTTTTGGCTAAAGAAAACAGAGAAGTGCTCCTCGCTGTTGTTGGATTTTATTTTGGTACATCAGTTAAGGGGGAATCATGATCAAGTACTTACCATTATTACTTTTAACGGCATGTACTAATCCAGAATTTGTTACATTAAAGGATAAACAAGGAAACCATATACACGCGGTTTCCAAAGATTCATTTTTTAACACCCCCAACAGCACATCAGAATGGTCTTTTTGGTATTTTTTAATTTTAGCTGGTTTACTTTGGTTTGTTTGGAAAGAATTTAAATCTGTAAAATTTCCCAAATCAAAAGATGATAAATAATTAAAAGGAATACTATGGGCGTAGGAAAACAAATGAAAACTTTTTTAGCTGCCATGAATGAACAAATGAGCGGCTATGGTCCACAAATTAAAAATACCCCAATGGGGCCATTTCGTTGGAATGATGTTTTGGAACTTTGGGAAAACGTAAATAACGGAATGGTTATGAATAACGTATCATTTCAAGATATGTTTATAATGGGCTACGAAACAGAGAGCGGAGGCAACGGTGGTGCGGGATGTATTTTTGCAACAACTGCATTTACTACATGGACTGTAAGTTTAGAAATTGGCAGCGGTTTTACAGAAAGCAGTGTTTATAATTTTACAAATACATGCCCAATAACTTTAACATCTGAAATTGTTGATGCCAATGCCGACTTGTTAACTATACAATATAAAGTAAACGGTGGTGTTTATATTGATTATACATTAACAGAAAATATAACAATACCGGCAGGAGCAACTTTTCAAATACAAATAGATCCAGTTGGTGCTTCTACGGGTAATGCACGATTTAGATTTAGAAATTCCAGTGATAATAATACAATTGTTTGGGGTGTAAACGTTACCGTATTACCAGAACCGCCATAATTTTACTTTCCAGTACTTCCGAACCCACCAACCCGGTCAGACTTCTGGCCGGGTTCTTTAAATACCTCTTGAAAGTAGCATTGCTCATATTCGACTACTTCAGCCTGAGCAATTCTATCCCTATCATAAATTTTGATAGATTCTTCAGTATTGGTGTTTAAGACAATAATTTTGGTCTCAAGCGTGTAATCTTCGTCCACAATACCCTCGCAATTAGCCAGCGTTAAACCGTATTTAAGGGCCATCCCTGAACGGGGGTGCAGACGGATAGAATACTGTTCGGGCACGCTAAAAGTCAATCCTGTGCGAATTAAAGCCCTTTCTCCGGGCATCAGGGCAATAAAGGTCTTGTCGTTGGACGAGTCGTATTCTGGCAAAATTTCAGTAAAATTTTTGCCTTTGTAAATTTTAATTTTTTCGTTTTTGGGAATATAAGCACCCAAATCAAAGCAAGCTGCCATACGAGTTTGAAAATTTGGGTCTACAACATCTGGCGAGTGTTTAAAGTATTGAAGAATCATAAAGACATTATATCAAATTTAATATAATTGTCAAGTAATTTCCATTACCGAAACAACAACATGGGTTGAAAATGTATACCCAGATGTGTATCTTAAAGTGTTGCTATTCTCAAGAGCCAGTGGAGCATCTAAAACTTGAAAACTTGTTCTGGACGGAAGCTGTGCCTGAGTAATTAGTGAATATGCTGTGCTACCCTTAATCAATTCAACTGTTACATAATTTGTATTATTAACATCATTGTTGGCAATTTGTATTGCGTTGACTAATGCTGTTCCCGATACACCGCTATAAATTGTTGTAGCTGCTGTAGATCCAACAAGTGTACCAAAACTTTTATATGCTTCAGGCATAAGGATATCCTTCTTCTATATTTATCTGTAATTCTGGAAGACCAAAAAATACTCTGGCTTCAGATTCACTATCAAACCAATAAAAGCCACCTATAGGATAGGTATAATTATCTTTTTCTTCTTTATGAAGATCGCCACCACCTCTTTTTACAAAGTTTGGTGCGTGTAGTAAATCGTTTCCGTCTAAAGAATAAAAGCCTGGTCCTCTATCCATAATTTTATCCTAATACTTGCCATCCTTTTCCAATGGCTATTGAAGTATCATCTGCTGCATTGCCCCAATTTCCAGTTACTGTAATAGATCTTACATTTGCCCCCGAAGCCCCAACAACAGCAAGACTTCTGTAAATATCATTAAGCGCTGTTGCTCCCAGCGAACAAGCTTCAAAAGAAACATTTGCACCAGTAAATCCTGTCATACCACAGGTGCTAAGATTCCAATTTTGGTAAAACATACGTGTTGTAGTTGCAGTACCACCATAATTTGTAGCACCAGCTGCAATTGTCATTCCGGGAATTTCTTTAAGTGCTCTACAGTTATAGAACATGCCTGTTAAGTTTGTGCATCTTGAAATATTAGTAATAACCGGACAATTTGTTAAATCATAACACTCATAAAACATTTCCGAGCAGTTAGTAAGCGTTGCACCCGTAACAAATGTATTGGGCACTCTTTCCAAAGGTCTGCAGAATCTAAACATGTTGTCGGTTCTGGTTGCTTGTGGCATGTTAAATGTATTTCCCCAAGCTGAATTAAATCCTCTAATCCCAGAAGTTCCAAACATAGTATTAAAATTAGATCCTCTTGTTGTGTCTAAGTAAGGCACTTCTTCTAAAGCTAATGCACCATTAAACATAAAAGAAAAATCTGTAACGTTTGAAGTATTAATTATTTTTGGAAAGTATTTTAAATTTCTGCAGTTTTGAAACATATTTGCCAAACTGGTAGCATTAACTGCATTTATTTCACCGGGTATTTCTTCCAAAGAACCACAACCAAGAAACAGTCCCAACATATTTGTTCCTGTAACTTTTGATGTATTTAAAGCTGGTACTCTTTTTAACATTTGACAATCTTGAAATAATTGTGTTATCTGAGTCGCGTTACTTGTGTTAAAGGTTCCAGGAACTCTTTTTAAAGCGGTACACAAATAAAACATAAATGATAAAACTGTAGCATTCCCCGTTTCACATATGGTTGGTGGTATCCATTCTAGGCTGTGACAGCTATGAAATAAACTTTGAAAATCTGTACAATTTCTAGTTGAAGGAAATGCACTTATAATTTTAAGATTACCACAACCAATAAAAGCTGCACCTATTGAAGTTAAACTTGAGTTTCCGATCCATCTAAAATGTTCCAATAATCTAGAAGCAGATCTATTGTTAAATGTAGTATCTGAAATTGTAATTGGTCCGGTCATAAATGGTGCGGACATTATTATTTCAAGATATCCATTAGAATAATAACTTTGTAATCCTGATTGTGGATGTTTTATTGCCAAATTTAATTGGCCGTTAAATGTAGCTCCAGCCTGTGGAGTAATAACAATGTTTAAAGTTTTATAGCCTCTAAAAACATCACTGGTAAGACCAGCATAAGTTGTTTTATCATAATTTTTTGATGCGGTATTAAGTGAGGTAAAGGCCCCTGTAGTGCCGTCACCCCAATCTACTGCAAAATTTCCACTCATTGTAAATGCAGTAAAATTATTATCCGTATTATAAACTGCATTTGTGATTACAATTTTTTGTTCACCTTCAGAAACACTAGGACCTTGTCTCCACTGTGATGGTCTAACCCAAGTAGTTTCAATGCTGTAATCATTTACAAGATACTTTTTATTCAATCCAACAGTACCATTTACATCATCGTGTGCTGTATAGTCACCAATATATCCATTGTTTAAACGACTTGACCTTGTTCTCATAAGAACCAACTCCTAGCATTGTTTGTTACTCTGATTCGATTAGAAGTTTCTGTATAGGTTGCTGCTTGAACATT
>Ga0129333_10000545_pt1 | contig 31150 bp, 29 predicted proteins | sample CPB6_08_DNA_FD_94474 | JGI IMG/M metagenome (GOLD analysis project Ga0129333, IMG submission 94474) | Freshwater to marine salinity gradient microbial communities from Chesapeake Bay, USA - CPBay_Sum_0.6_0.8_DNA | ecosystem: Environmental > Aquatic > Marine > Coastal | place: USA: Chesapeake... | reverse complement strand
ATTATGTTTGACGCCAAATTAGTTATATTGGCAGTACATCTATAGTTCTTTGTTAACTTATATATTTTACAATTGTTATTGCGAACAAACTCTCCAACCTGAGACGGATTAGCTCCACGCCACTGATATATACTCTGATCGGTATCTCCAACCATGAAAACATTTTTATGACCACTTGATATAATCTGAGATATCTTAAACTGTATTATATTTGTGTCTTGAACTTCATCTATCATTATGAATTTAAACTTAGAGCATATTTTTTCCTTAAAAGAATTATCGCTTATAAGCCTCATGTAAAACTCATACATTATGCCACTAAAGTCTATTCCATTAATTGAAGTTAGAGCTTCAAAATACTTGTCAATTAGCTTAGAGTTTAAAAAATCTTTTTCACACTCAGCCTTTATCTCATCCATAGACAAGCATTTTTCTCTCAAGTTATCTATGGTATATTTAAATTTTTGAAGGTCACTTTTTTCAGCTGATATATCTAGATCTTCACATATATTTTTAAGCAGAGATACTATGTCGTCTTCGTCTAATATATTTATATTTCCATATTTTCTGTTTGAATAGGTACCAGAATGCCTTAACTCCATCAAGCAATAACTATGAAATGTGCTTATGCATATTGGTTCAGAATTGACACCGTACTGCCCCGCTAGCTTGTCTATTCTTTCCCTCATCTCTCTCGCTGCTTTATTGGTGAACGTCACTAAAAGTATTTTAGATGGATGTATGCCTCGCAGTAGCATGTTGATAGCCCTAAAAGCTATCACTCTAGTTTTACCAGCTCCTGGGCATGCGCTGACAAGACAAGGTCCATCAATATGATTGACAGCTAACAGTTGTTCTTCATTTAGTTGATCTTCAAACATCACTTTTTCCTATTGCAATTCTTACACTTATCTCTTCCTTTAAACGTTGTTCCTTTTTTGCCCGTTATCTTTTCAGCCAGTTTGTTCATAAACTCTTGAGCAGAAATTGGGCCAACGTGCTGAAAAAGAACTTCATCGCTTGATGAAAGACATTGAGTGTGTGGAAGGCTATCTACATTGTGCGCGTCACACATGCTTTGGTTTTCTTCAGCATTAGCATCTACAAACTTATACGGAACTCCTATCCTAGAAAAGTCCTCTATAAGCCTCTTGCAATGCACGCAGTTTTCAGCTCCAAATATTCTTATATGTAACTCTTTATTAGTATTAGCCATTTGCGACCTCAGGTAAAACAAAATTCATCTTTTTGCCTTTCATCTTCTCGCAGAAAACCAGCCAGTCCTCCTTACTGACACTGCCCTTTATTCCAACAGCTTCAATAAAACTTTTAGCTGGAGAAGCATAGGTTCTTACAGAGTCATCATGTATGTACTTAATAGTCCATATAAGCATGTCGTTTTCTGCATCATAATTCAGATCCAAACAATGCACTGTATTGTTCATTTTCTATATACCATCTAATTGAGACTCATCTAATTCTGCTATATTAGAATTCTTTACTATTGGATTTGCCTTTACACTACTCTTAACCTCTTTTTCTACACTAGGAGACTTTATCTGTAAAACCTTTTCCTGAGAGCATTCAACAAACGGAGGCATGCCGTCGCAGTCATTGAGCTGGTCAAGCAAAGACTTTAGTTTCTTTTTATTAATCACTGTCTCTACAGTGCATACAGAATCAAATTTTCCAATAGACTTCAAAAATTCAATCATTTGATTATCGTCTGCCCAGGAAAAAGTCTTAGGGGAGTTTCTTATAGAGACTTCAGTTCCATCGCGCATTGATATATAGCTCTTAGAATCTGATTTCATATAATTTTCTATGGACAACCTGATCTCTTCTTTTCTAGATCTAAGGGAAGACATATCAGATTCTATGTTCTTTTTTGCAGAAGATAGATGATCTATGTTTGCATCTATGCTCTTAATCTCTTCTATAAGTTGATCAAGTATTTTGTGGTCCATCTACTTCCTCCGCGAATATTTTAAACATTATTGCTGTCTTTTGATTTCCATTAAAATCAGCAGTATCAAAATCGGCAGTGCACACTAATTCGTACTTTTTATCTTTCATCATGGACTTAGCAACTATAAAAGCCTTCACCGCATTATTAACCGAAGGAGCACCTACAGCCTTTAACTTCACCTCATCGTACTTGTCTAAAACAGTAAGTATAGCAGAAGCTAATTTTCTTATGTACGTCTTGCCATCCTTGTTGCCCTGCTGAAAATCCTTGTCTCCTCTTATCTTTAACACATTATCTGTCTGCTGACTTTCCATTTTATTTCTCCTAATTATTCAAAAATATCAAAACTATAGAATTTACTTCTTAAGTCATTTAAGTTGTCGGCTTGCCATATTTTAGACGAATGGCAAGAATTTTTAAATTCACAATATTTGCAATCGAAATCATTTTGCGAAACTGGCCTTGGCGGAGGAAGAGTTTTTTTCTCAAACATAGAGAGCATCAACTCAGACTGTCTCCGCATGATCTGCCACCAATCTTCATTCCTAGTGACTTTAAACATCTTAGTTTCAGAATCATCTTTTCTTTCATAGATAATTATGCCCATATCAAGATCCAGTATGTGAAGGTATATGGTCAACTGAACTATATAATAAAAATGGGCACCCTTCTCTATCTTTGACCATTGATTTTTTCCAATTGATTTCATATCTATTACAATTGGTTTTTCTGGCACAAACTGCATCATGTTCTTCAGATATTCAAACTCCTTACTATTTTTAAATTCTTCTTTTATGTTTGAAAAATCTAGAACTTGGTCGCAATGACCATGAAAATTTATAGTCTTGTCATCCACAGTTATTTCTTCATAATGAAATTTGGTGCTTCCACAAAAACAAGAAGATGGCTTGAACACTCCTATTTTGTTATCTAACCCATACACGCTAGAGCACAGTGGGTTTGCACACTTCCATACACCCCTAAGTACTCCAATTTCCTCCATATAGCTTGCCCATCTTGAGTGCATACTATGGCCAGTGTCCCATATCCTTATCATGCGAGGTTCCACAGACTGAACTGGAGCCTCCATCATACCTTCTGATACGTACTTCTGATACATCATCTTCCTCAAGCACTTTCCAAATGCAGAGGGATGAAAAACCTTGTAAGACCTGTCGTTGTGCTGATTCTGCTTATATACTAAAAACTGATCAATCAATTGAGAGATCAGATACATCTGCTGTCCATTGTTGTCGCTCATTTTGCTTCTTCCTGTTCCGAGATGCCACTATAGACATCTCCATTTCTTCTCGATTTGAGTTTTTTAGCAAGTCGTCTGGGTCTTTATGAATACCCAGATCAACACTGAAAAATGATAATGTTTTATCGTACAATATCCCTGTCTTAGAAAATACTTTTACACTTTCTGAATAAGCTTTCTTACCTGCTTCGTCATTATCAAATGCGAAAACAACTGAATCAGCGTATCTAGAAATTAAAAAAGCATGAAAACTTGACAGATGACTACCTAATATACCTATACAATTCATAAAGCCATTATCGTGCATAGACATAACATCGAACTGTCCTTCTACGACAATTACTTCTCTACTTGAAGATATATGCTTTAGAGACTGCTGCCAGCCATAAATATGGTGTTTTTTGTTAAAAGATTCATGCCAATGCCCTCGATTCTTGGAAGAGTTTCTAAAGTCTCTGGTAGACAGAGCTACAAGACTGTTATGACAGTCGAATATTGGAAATATAACTTTACCACTAATTCTTCTATCATAAACTCTGCTTGGTACATATCCAATTCCAAACTTCCTTATTGTACTTTCACTTATTTTTCTTGTTGAAAATAAGTATTCTCTAGCCTCTTGAGCGTCTTGACTTTCTTCAAATAAAGAAGCTTGAGAGAGAGCGTACACCTTCTCCCTCTCAAGCTCGGTAAATTGATTTTCCATAACAAGTTTTACGATGCAGATATTTCTTGATGAGTCTTCTTCATAGTTTCTATGTAGTTTGCCTTATCGAATTTAATAATTTCAATTGGTAAAACAACATTTTCACTTTCTGCTGATTCAGATATCTCTGATATAAGCTTTTCAATTACATCAGGATCTTTGATCGCTTCCACGAATGAAGACCTACCATCTGCCTTAATACTATCCCAGCTAAAAATATTATTTCTAACCTTGATAACTTTTGTGCGCCTGCCAGTCTCAAACGCAACATCAGCAACATCTGGGAAATAAGGCTCATAATATATTGGAACTTTTATAGAAGACTGATGAGGCTTTGCAAAGCGATTCTTTTCTATAATGACGTTTGAATATCTTCCTATGAGCTTTTCTGATCCATCATCTTGCTGCATCATAATGTTATGAGCTTGAGACTCTAACTTGGTTACTTTTATTATTACGCTAGAAGCATGACGCAAGGCTTTGCCTCCAGGCATAGTATCTGGATTACCAAACATAACGCCTATTTTTTCTCTAAGCTGATTAATGAATATAACCAACACATTATTACTAGCAGAGAAGCTTAGCAGTTTGCCCAGAGTCTTGCTTAGCACTCTTGCCAACTCTGCTACCGTATCTTTGTCTGCTCCATTTTCCATTACTCTTTCTGGAACAAGGTTTGCCACTGAGTCAAGAACTATCACATTGATTTTCTTGCTTCCGCAAGCACCTATGATCATGTCCATTATGTTTTCAGCAGTAGCTATCTTGTCTGGGTCTTCAGTGTTTATCAAGTTGCTGTAAAACAACTTGGATTTATCTACACCGTTGACTTCAGCCAACTGGTCACTGAAACTATGCTCTGTATCAACCCAAGCACAGTTGTACCCCATCCTTTGAGCAGATCCCACTATGCGATATGCTAAAGAACTTTTTCCGCTACCTTCGTTTCCATAAAACAAACACAATTTACCTAAAGGAAATCCTCCAGAAGTGAATTTGTCATCAGAATCAACCAAACCAGCAGCCACTGCATGATCCAAATCAGCATGACCAGAAGGTATTAAATCTCTTATTTCTAAATTAGCGCCCAACTGAAAACCCTTAAGGTTTTCAATGCCTGCAGAATTCTTCTTCATTTTATCTCCTATTAAAAGTCAAGGTCATCAGAAATTTGATTAGGAGCAGATGCAACCTTATCAGACTTCTTCTTACTGCCAGAGTCGTCTTCTCCTTCAGCTCCATAAAGCTTCTCTTCAATCTTTTCCTGATTTGTAGCCTTATAGATCTCCTCCAAGTTGTACATGCTCTCCTTTATCATCGACTTCTCTCCGTCAGAGAACGGAGCATAATTGATGAAGCTAACCATGTACTTCGTCTTCTTCTTGTCGTTACCTGGACACTCGACTCGGATGGAGAACTCTCCTCCGTCTTTGCTGCCAGGATCAGTGCCAGTTTCACTTGCCCAATTGCTAAACTGCTTCAGTATAGTAATAGGACCCTCTAAAACCTTGATAGAACCGTCAGCCCTATCAATCACATTGACTGCGAATCTCATCTTTGGCTTTTCTCCGTACTTCCTTGTTATGACGCAGTTGTCTGGAGCATCAGTTATTGCCTGACCAAATCCTCCCTGCGGCCTCTCAACAAAGTACTTGTAAAAAACATGCGGCTTAAAGACAGGGCGAACCCTGTAAGACCTTCCAGACTCCAACTTCAAATACTTCACATTGCTGTTTGACTTATCATTCTTATTAAAAGATGTCCAATCTACTAGACCCATTTGTTGCCTCATTTCTTTAAATGTCTTTCCAATCAACTGTACCTATCTTTTTTCCCATGCTCTTGTTATCTTGGTTTTGTCGGCTTTTAGAGAAGCCCATGCCAGGCAGAGAGTCGGCTTCTGACAATATTTCTGAAGAAATATCGCTAGACTTTTTCAACAGCCTTTTATCAACAGAGTCAACATCTTTACTAGACATGGGAAGACACACTGTAATTTGTCTAGATACACAATCAAAAGCATTGTCAAGATTCCTTGAAACTGCATCTACGCTTGCGTGCAAAGCCTCTAGCTGGGAGTAGTATCTTACCATGTCTCCCATGTGCTCCATGACAACACCCTCTTGCTTCTCAGATGGCTTTTCGTAATACATCCTAGCCAAAGTTCCCCTAAAAAGATCAACGGCTCTTTTCCATGTATAATATTGCGCGTTAGTTCTCATGCTTATTTCAGTGACTCTATCTTTCCAATGCTGTATATTCTTCAAAGAATCAAACATTGAATTAAAGTCACCGAATCCTATTGAGCTTAAATCGACTTTTGCGTTCACCAATTCATCATGCACTAAATCAAAGTCTATCTCTCCGCCTGGCAAAAGCCAACCGTTTATGGCATTCTTTTTCAATTTATAAAAGTTAGAAAAAGATAAATTACTATCTTCTAATTTCCAAGAGTTAGATATATTTACATCTATTTCCTGGTGTCGTGCATCATTCCCAGCACTGACCACTTGTGAGATATTGGGCTGCTCGCCACTATGTACGACTCTTCCCAAAGGTTTTTTGGGTTCGGAAAAAATTTCCTCATCGTTTTTCCGTTTGACGGAAGCAGTATTTTCATCATTCTTCTGTGTTGATTGATTAACTTTTTGTTCTTGAATGACATTTCCCACACCTCCATCAATTGCTTTAACAACTTTTTTTATTAAGTCCTCTGTATCTGGCTTGCTAATTTCTTTAGCTACTTCTTTCATATTAGAAGAAAGAGAAGAAATTTGGTCATCAAATTTTTTAGACACTCCATTCTTAGAAACAACAGCTCCAAATGCAACGTCATCTGCACTTGCGCTGTCATCATCAAGGTGACTATTGTCTTGCGGAATCCCAAATATGTCATCCAACTCTTCTTTATCAATCATCCAAATATCTCACTTTCTAAATCATCAGAGAAATTAACTTTTTTGTTAACTATATTTTGAGGTGGTTCTATAAAAGCTTTTTTCTCTTCTAGCACCAACTCATCTAATACCATTTTTTCTGTTTGTTTATAATCTTTTATAATCTTTTCAATTAACTCTAATTGAACTTTGTTTAATTCTTCTTCACTTTTAATTTCACAATCTATGGAAATATCACATGTTATGACAATATTCTCATATTGTGCAGTGTTTATTTTCCTAGATATGGATTTTTTAATATTTGTATTCATATTTCACCTAAACAAATCAACTCCACTCATACCTTTTTTCCTGACCATCCTTACATGATCTCGTAACTTTATGAATTTATCGACTGGATCTTTCGTCTTAGGAAAGAATCCAGCATCACTTAATGCCTGAATAGCCTCAGTATCAACTATGCTGGTATCAACTTTAGCCACAAAGTCTTCAAAGTTTTTGAATGGCTGTCTTTTTTCTATTTCCTCAGCAGCTGCGAACTTAAGTCCTTTGCATAAAATAGACGGAGTAATATTAAAGAACTTTACATTTCCTATCAAATCTTCGCCTAAAACATAGTTCATCTTAGATACATTAAGATTTTTTTGGTTGATCTTAATACCCATTCGTCTTGCCTCATTTGAAAGTATGTCTATTCTGTCCCATTTCTTTTGCCTAGTCTCTATGTTTAGATAACTTAAAATAAACTCAGCTGGAAAATTAGCTTTTAAATATGCAGTCTGGTAACTAAGCAATCCATAGCAATAAGAATGACTTTTGTTAAAACCATAAGCTGCAAAAGGCATTATGAATTCATCCCAATATCTAGCAGAAATATTTCTATCTATATTGTTTGTTGAACAACCATCTACAAATCGATTTTTAAATTTCTTCAGCTGATCTTCTTTCTTCTTACCCACTGCCTTAATCACCTGGTATCCTTCACTGACCGTCAATCCAGCCAAGCTATTGCAAATCTGCATGACTTGCTCCTGATAAACCAATATGCCATAAGTAGGATTTAATATGTCAGAAACAAAAGGCTTGATGCTTTCATGGAAGTAGTCTATCTTCTCGTTGCCTCTTTTACGAGCGCAATATCTAGGGATTGAAGCCATAGGGCCTGGTCTAAACAGAGCTATGCCTGCACATATGTCTTCAAACCTGTCAACACCCATTTGCATCATCGTTTTTTGCATGCCTTTTTCTTCACATTGAAACACTCCTGTTAAATTTCCACTTCTGTAAAGCTCGAATGATTTACTATCATCTAATGGTAGATTTTCTATGTTTAAATCTATACCGTATCTTATTTTAACATTTCTTAAAGTTTCAGACATGACGCTAAGAGTACTAAGAGCTAATATGTCGAATTTTATAAGACCCAGATACTCAAGGTCCTCATAGGGGAACTGAGTTGCAAAATCAACACCGCTATCGTCTTCACTCTTGCTAGTGCCACGTAATGGAGCTATTTTGGCCAAAGGCTCGCCAGATATTACTACGCCTGCAGCATGTACTCCATAAGAAGATGCAAGACCTTCTATTCTCTTGGAGTGAGAAAGTATATCTGGATATTTAGAAATATACTTGCTAAAATCATCGCAATATTCAACAGCGTCATTTAGATTTTTAATAACATGCTCTTCGCCTTCCTTGTCTTTTACCTTTAAAAATGCTCCCCTTTGCTCTGGCAAAGAGTCAATTATTTCTCTTACTAGAGAGTTATTGTTTTTAACATACTGATCTTTGCCAAGATTAAAGCTTTCAGCCAAATCTAAAGCCTTGACTACCCTGGTAACATAGCTCTTCATCTTCAGGGTGCCATAGGTACCTATGTTTCCTACGTTTTCTCTACCGTACTTTTTAATTAGATATTCATATACTTCATGTCTTTTTTCATAGTCAAAGTCAGCATCTATATCTGGGAATCCAGCTCTCGCAAAAATTCTTCTGCCTGGCAAGAACGAACTATCAATGTCTGGAAGAATGGCAGACATCTCTAAACAATAAGCTGCTACGCTATTGATAACGTTTTTACTGCCATTTTTCCCTTTCAACTTAAGATACAAAGCATAAAATTCTTCAATTAAATATTCTTTTGACAATCCGTCTATCTTAGACATTTCATCTATTTCAAATATAGCTCTATTTTTTTGAGCTTCATTGAGTTCAAAAAATCTATTTGACTCTTTCATTAAAGAGAAAAGAATCTGCTTTATATCCTTGTCAGACAAAGTCTTGCTCCTTTACGAATTTTTTAGTGTCAAAGCCTAGAAATCTTTCCCATAGCAAGTCGTGCTCTATAGGATCAACTCCATAGGTAATGCCAAGAGTCTTAAGTAAAAGGCTTCCGAATCCACTACCTCTTCCGCAACCAGTCAAGATATTGTTTTTCTTAGCGTAATCTATGTAGTCTCTAACTATTAAAAAATAAGTAGCAAAGTCATAGCTATTGTTTAGCTTTGCTATTTTAACATCGTCTAGTTCAAGCCTAAGTCTTTTTTGGTGCTTTTCTGAATTGTCTAAGTTTAGAGACTTCAAGCCTTGATATGCTATGTATTCTAAATAATCGTGCGGATCTGAAAAATTGTCTGGTAAAATAAACTTAGGAAGCCTCATGCCTCCGAAGTTTGATGATATATTTTTATAGTCTATTTTATCAACTATTTCATTAGTGTTATATATGCAATCCATTCTATCTTTGAATATCAAAGACATTTCTTCAGCAGACTTTAAATAAAATTCATGATAAGGAAATTTTAATCTCTTAGGATCGCTTAAACACCGTGAAGTACTCATGCACATTAACACTTCATGACTGCATCCATCTTCCTTGCATGCATAATGGCAATCGTTAGAAGCTATAACCTTTATACCTAGCTCCTCGCCCAGTTTGAATATATCTGGAATTATGTACCTTTCAGCGTCAAGGCCATGAAACATTACTTCAAGATAAAAATCTTCTTTAAATAATTCTTTAAACTTTGAAGCTGCTTTTTTTGCCTGATCGTATCTCCCATGCAAAAGATTGCTATTAACGACAGAACTCAGACAAGCGCTGCTGCATATTAAGCCTTCGCTGTGCTTTTCTAACAAATTAAAATCTATCCTAGGGTCATTATAAAAACCTTCTGTCCAGCTTTTTTCACTTAAAGAACAAAGGTTTTGAAACCCAATCCAATTTTTTGCTATTAGGACAAGGTGCCTGTTTCCTTTTCTTCCATCTTCTTGATCTTTTTTACTTTTAGCAAATCTATTTTTTGATAAGTAAAATTCGCAACCCAATAAAGGCACAATAGTGTCATACTCAATCTTGTTTCCGTTTTTGTCATATGCTTTTGTACACTCTTGAAAGAACTTAACTAGACCACCTACTGTGCCATGGTCGGTAATTCCAAGAGCCTTGAATCCCATTTTTCTTGCCAACAGGGGAAAGTCTGACATCTTGTTCAGTCCGTCAAAAGCACTGAACTCCGTATGATTATGTATATGAACGAAATCTTTGTTACTGATCTTCATTGTTGTCTTCTGTATCTTCGCTATCTTCCCTAATGCTATACCCGTCGCAATTTTTAACCGCAAACACACTGTTAGGAGTAACGTAAGCTCTGATATTTTTCATAATTCCAAATATACTAACCGAAACATTTTCAATTGGATTAGAGCAATCCATGCTAGTACATTTTGAACATAAGCTTATTTTTTGAGCGTCAGGCTGATTGATTTTATCTAGCCTTTCTAGTCTGCACTTATATTCCATCAGAGCTTACCCAACATGCTTAAATTGACTCCGTTACCTATAATAACTTCTGCTTGAGAGTTATATTTTGAACTTTCGTTAGAAACAGAGACATCTAAGTCTTTTACTAAATCATTGTAATTTCCATACGTAGCAGATACGCTAGTTTTGTTTTTTTCATTAGTTTTTATATCACTTAAAACCGATGGCTTACTGATTTCGTTTTTGCTTGTTTGCACCTTTGACTGTACATAATTAATTATTTCTATCAAAGAATCAAGTTCAATCTTGATAGAAAAACCTTTCTTATCTTGCTTCATGTCAAGCACATAAGATCCATTTGATTTAGTTACTGAAACTTCAATAGATTTATAATTTTCATTAGAGCTTTCTTGCCTAAATTTAAGCAAAAACTCTTCATGTTCTGATATAATAGCCATAATTACCTCTTTCTAAACTTTTTCTCTAAATATTCACTCTCTATCAATCCAGTTTCCCAGCATCTTTTCCAAAAATCTAAACTGCTGTCAACTTCAGATGGAGTTACCATGAGATTTTGCCAGCCCATCCATACAATTGCTTTTCTCAAGAATCTTATGTCATTGATGTTGTGAGCCTGCATTCTATTGGAGTCAGTGCTATATATGATTACATTTCTATCATAATTTAAGTGTAATGTAAAAGAAAAAGAACCAATAGGGTGCTCAATGGTTGCTTTTGTTTCTAGCATCCACTTTACGGCAATTGGGTCTGTTTCTTTCATCTTTTTATTTATTCTAGAATATTGACCCAAGCACTTCTCTACTAGGTTATGAGAAAAAGATATAGAATATTCTTCTTCCTTGTTTCTTATCTTCCATTGATCCATTTTACTATTTCCTTAAGTCTTGCTACATTCATGTTCCAATAGGCCCTATCTACTTCTGGCCAAAATTTATCGATATTATTTACCATTTCAGACATACCCATATGACATGACTTTCTATATAGCAAAGTTATTGACAACATCAAAGAATCCATATCCTCGTGTGAATCATAATCTTTTATATCGCCAATATCAAAATCCATATCATATATATAAGGATCGCAAGATACACCAGCCTTATCACTTACTATTTTAATTGCATCTTTGCTGCTGCAGTTATTAAGAAGCTGAACAAGCTTAATAACATTTCCTCCAGATTTGCATCCATAGCAGAAAAAATCGTCTCCATAGTCTTTCTGATACACATAAAAACTAGGAGAGTTGTCTCCTTTGTGAATAGGACATTTGTATATTAACTTGTCTCCATACTGCTTGTTTGGAGTTATGCTTCTTTCATTAAGAACATCAGCTATCTTTACTTTGCTAGTAAGCGAAGTAATAAAACCTTTCATGTAGACATCCATCCAAAATCATCTTCTTTGCTTTCTGGTTTTAGCTTTTCTGCAGAAAACCCACCTATCATGTCCATTTGCTTTTTGAACTCTTCATCATTAATATCAAATGAATAGGCGTTAGAGCTGTCGATCTTGCTAAATTCTGGATAAAAATCCAATATAGCATAACTTTTGCCTTCGAAAGTTTTCTTACCGTATCTAGCCTTAATGCAGTACAAAAGCATTTTTCTGTTGGGCTCATCTGGGGATGGAGCTTGAGCGAATATATTATCTGCGTCAGCACTGTATTCATGACTGCCTCTCAGATCTTCGCTACCAGGAGTCTTTGTTTGGTCTTTGTCATTTTTAAGTTTCTTAATTCCATCTCTAGTCATCTGAGCTGCACTTAATATTGCAAATCCATACTGCTTTCCGAAAGCTCTTAAATCCTTAAGGATGTCGCCAATAGCTAGCCAATTGTCAACCTTGCCATCTGGTTTAATATTAGCTATATAGTCAATAACAACAACATCAGGCTTGAAATAATGAAGCTTAGATTCAACTGCTCTTTTTATTTCTTGAACAGTAGGTCTAGAAGAAACATCACCCCACATAAGCTTTTGCTTTAGCTCTGATATTTCTTTATTTTTTTTATCTAAAACTTCCCAATCTCTATCTGACATTAACTCTGGTCTTGCAAACTTTTCAAATTCAATCAATGTTTCTCTTGATAAAAACTTCTTAAATATTTCTTCCCATGGCATTTCAAGCGGCAAGAACAAGACATTGTGGCCTCGCTTAAATAGATTATAAGCTATATTAAGCATCATGGTGGACTTTCCACCACCAACATCCGCGACTGTAAGGGTTAGTGTTCCAGGCCTAAAGCCAACAACCATGCACTCATCTATCTCTTTTATACCGCAGGTAATTCTATTTTCTGGCTCAACAGCCTTTTTCTTTAATGACTCTACAAATGGGCTAAAATTTTCAGCAGTATCGTGAAAATTAAAAACATTAGAAGAGTTTACAGAAAGACATTTGTTTATGTTGTCTCCAAGCTTTTGAAGCTTTTTATGAAAGTCTGGAGACCTGTCGCTCTTTATGCCATCTAATTCTGATTTTAAAAATCTAAAATAAAATGCATTCTTACATTCTTCTATCAAAACTTCTAAGTCGTCTTGAGAAACAGAATCTATAGATTGAATTGCTGCAAGCTCTGCAGCTAAAACCGCCATTTTTTGAGGCGGTATAGAAGATATAAACTTGCAAAAATATTCAAACTGCTCAGTAGTTAAAGACTTGTCTTTGTCTCTACACCATATTGAAGCCTTCAGTATTATCTTATGGCTGTTTTCTATGAATAGATTTTCAGGATCTTTGACTAAACCAACAAGCTTATCTACATTATCTTTTGAAGAAGATAATAAGAAAAGCAATTTTACTTGAGAACTATCATTATTAAAGTTCATAATCAACTCAAAGACAAAACAAAAGTATTTGCTTTATCGGACAGTATCTTGACCATGTGATTGCCTATAATTTCTTCTACATTGTTTATCTTGAAGGGGTCAAACTGAATGATGGTTATGGTAGGAAGGCTTTGCCTAAGCCTAACAGATATTATTTGATCTAAGGCAGAAGACTGACCAGGCCTGTTTTTCATGAATATATCATCTATGCAAAGCCAATCTGCATTTAAGCCATTAACCACCTGGTCTTGATATCGCTTAGATATGATGTCATCTACTAGTTCTGGACAAGACTTGAACAAGTAGGTGTATGCCTTGTTGTCTTTAAACATTCTTCTCCATATAGCTTCTTTCATGATCAAAGATGCTAGCATGGTTTTACCTACTTTGTTTTTCCCTATTGATATGCTATTGCCGTAGATGATCATGTTGTGACCACTATTAAATCTTTCATCCATTTTTGATATTTTATGAAGATCATACCTTGATAAAGATATACTTACGTTTGAATCTCCAAAACAATATTCTAAAATTTTAGAAAGAGCATCCTTAACTGCATGAGAATTAACTGTTCTATTTCCATCTACGATGCCAGTGAAGTTGCTAAATTCTAGGTCTGCAAACCCAGATGGCAATATGGTTTTCTGATAAGCGACACATTCTGCGATTGCAGAGCATATACACCTTTTGCCCCTGCAGGCATTAAGTTCTTTGCTGAAAACTCCACAACTACTTCTCAGTCTTGAGAGCTCCTTGTTGTAGTTGTCTTCAATTTCACTCATTTAATATAAATCCAAATTTTGTCTGGGGCTATTTGAATATCGGTTTCATTATAAATGAAACCTATTGAATCTAAAGTAGACTTCAGAACATCCTTGATGGCTTCAGCGTTCTTTTTCTCTTTATTATTCTTAAACTTTACACCGAATATAACAGAGTACTTTTTAGAAATAAATTCCTTTAGCTTGTTAACCTTGGTATCTAAATCATGCTTTCCAATGTGAGCAGTGATAAATAGCTCTTTGGTCTTATGATGAGAAACTTGCTTCTGTCTAGACATTTCATACTTGAACTTTCCAAAGTCCATTATTTTGCACGTTGGCTTAGAAGTATCTTCGGAAACCTGAACCAGGTCAAGACCCACATGCTTCGCCATCGCAACCGCATCGTTAATGTGGGTTATGCCATGAGACTTGCCTTTCTCATCTATCAAATGAACAAAATTGGACTTTATTTGGAAATTGTGAAGATACCTACTAGCTATAGAACTCATTAGAAAATTTTGACTCCTGTTAAATTTAAACCTGTCTTGTCAGCTAACACAACCAGAATACGTTCTGGCATTATTTTTTCAAACCTTTTGTCATAAGGACAATATTGCTCAGTTGATTTTCTAAGCATTTTATCAACAGCTGTTGAGTTCATATCAATTAAATCTCGAACAGCAGATGATATATAATCTACCGAATCATCCCAGGTAAACTTTTTAGAGAAAAACAAAAAAGCAAATGGAATGATAACTCCGTAGTTTTTAACAAAATCTTTTGGGTCTCCCCTGTAATATAGATTTAAAAGACTTTCATTTACTGGAAGTCTGCAAGATTGCATTTTTTTATCTGAAACTGTATCGTTTGAGCCTGAAGATTCTATAATAAAACTGGCAACAACTTTAGGTGCAACCATTTTTTTTATGTTCCAATGCCTATATTTAGAAACATCTTTAAGAACGTGGTTTTCAAAGTACCAAGATATATACCTTGCTTTTAGCAACTTGATATTTGATTCTGGAAAATTCTTGGAGCATATTTCTTCAATCACGTTTAAATACATGTAGCCATAAGCTGGAGGAACGGCAAGGTCTGTTACAAATTTTTCAAAATACAAATGTTTAACATAGTTTAAAAAATCTTTTTTAGACCAATCAATTATATTTTTTAATGCAAAGTCACCAATTACCCTGTTGTCAAGCCAACTGGCATTTGCAAATTTAAAAGTCTCTGACGGGAATACTCCATCGTTCTCGTCTTGAGAAGTTTCTTTATTTTTTTTATCTACATTTAGGTGAGAAGAGTCTTCTCTGGCTTTTTTAATAGCATCAAGGATTTTAGACTGATTCATTCTTTTCATCTATATCCATCTCAATGTCAGAAATCTCAAATTTCGGTTCAGTTTTATACATTTTTCTTCTAGCTTGACTGTGCTTTTTCATATATTTCATGTCATCAAAGAAGTCTACTATAATTGCGTCTTTCTTTCCTTCATAAGACCGTATAACCCTTCCTATCCTCTGAAGAGCCCTGGTTTGACTCTTGCCCGCACCAGCCAGTATAAGAGCGCTAAGGGGCCTTACATCGACGCCTTCATCGAATATGGAAGAGGCTATTACGCAACGATATTTTCCTTGCTTCATTTTTTCAATTGAGTTTTGCCTACTTTTACTATTTATAGATCCATGCAAGAAAACAGAATTAGGAATCATATCCTGCAATATTTCGCCGTGAGATATATGCCTTACAAGAATCAAAGTTTGTCTGCCTTCCTCTACAAATTGTTCAGCTAAGTTTTTTATAATATTATTTCTATAAAAATTTTCAACTATGCCTCTTTTGTATACATCTGCAAAAGTACCGCCCATTCTGCTCTTGATATGAACAAAATATATCTTTGGAGTTACCAACACTTTTTCTTCAATTAATTTACTTGCGTTTATATTAGCTATCTCTTTGCCGAAACAGCAATCAATCAATATGTCATCAGACATATCTCTCCATGGCGTTGCAGAAATGCCAAATCTATATCTAGCTTTCTTGCAAAAATCACTTACTGTCTGACAGGTATTTGCAGCCCAGTGCTGAACCTCGTCACAGATTATCATCTGGCAAGATTCAATTAGATTTTTTATAGCTTGCTTTTTAGAATCGTCAACAGCCTCTTCTTCCATATCATCTTCTTCATCAAACTTTTCAAAGCTTTGGCCTAAAGATCTAACTGCAGTCTGAACTGTAATAATATTAATATCTTTTATGTCGCATTTTCCCCCACCCACTACGCCTATCTGAATGGGTAGATTGTCTTTGACAATTAGTTTCTCCAATTCGCTCTTTGCTTGGTTCAACAAATCTATTGTGGTTACAAAAAAACAAGCTGGAAATGCGCCAGCCTTAGCTATGATGCTACCAGCTATAACTGTCTTTCCAGCACCAGTAGCTGCAGTGATAATTCCCCTTTGCTTCTTTAATGCTTTATCTAAAATATCTTTTTGATAATATCTTAAAGAGTAGTTGCTACCTAATTCAAGTGGAGCTACGTTAGATACTGGAGGTCTAGAGTCCACCACATTTAGTGATATATTTTTTTCTTCAAAAAAAGATTTCGCAACGCTTAAAAGCCCAGTGGGAAAATGCATTTCACTTTTTTTATTTGCACATCTACATTTTCCAGAACCATAACAAACAGTTGTAACCCAGCCATCCCAATGAGGATTGTTATTTGAAATCCATACTGCGTTTTCTGGTTTGTAACCTAGCTTTTTTTTGAACTCTGCGTACAAGGCACCCTTAAGTGGTGGATGTACATATGTGGAAACGTTATCCACTGTTAGTGTTATTTGATCGCTCATCGCCTAATATCTCGTCAGAAGGAACATCAGAGCCAAGCTGATATATCCTTGTTTTCTTAAAAATCTGATTCTTACTACGTTTTTTTGCTGAAAAATCACTTGGAGCGATACCGATTGACTTTAGCTTTTTAGGCAATCCAGAATTTCCGAAGTCTTCTGATCCTCCAGATATTCTAGGCTTGGACATTTTCATCCCCTATATGAGATTTTATCCTTACAAGACTATTCATCACCATTTGACGCACTCCTATGGTTTTTTCATGAGCAATTATAAATTTACCTGATGTATTAAGTGTGATAATTGCATCAATTTTTTGAAGAACCTTGCTTAAATTTTCAAACTCTACATTTAGCTCATCTTTATTCATCTCTTATTTCCTCTATCATTCTTTGTATGACTTCAGCATTTTGCTCCACTATGGGATCTTTTACGCGCAGCATGAACTCCAGGCTAGCTCCAGATATGCCTGCCTTTTGCCTAGCAGACTCTATGTCTTGCCAAAAAGCATTTGCTATGGGAGCCCACTTTTGTGTTACAGAAAAATCAGGACCCCTAGCTGGAGCAAGCATTTTTTCGATCAAACCATATATCCAAAAGTTTCCATCAAATTCATATCTAGCAAACTTATTCATGTCGCTTTTATTTTGCATCCACTGTCTTCCAGCAATGCTGTCGCTGTGCATTTGAAGAGCACCCAAAAATGCATCAGTTTTTATAGAGTCTTCATTATAAAAAGAACTGACGACAGGATAAATCATGCGCATTATATCAGGATTAGATATAATCTCAAAAATAAGGTTTTTATTGTTAGAGTTATTTATTGAATAAACTTTACCAAGAGCTTCAAATACTGCAATATCTCTGTATTCTTCTTTCACACCACTGAGCCCAATATGTACTTGATTATCTTCTGACACGCAATAGTCAAACTTTCCATCACCAACAGCATATATCGTCTTCAACTTTGCGTAATCATTATTCAAATCCAAATATGGAAATATTATATTTTTGGTTAAAATGAAGAACAAAGGAAAATGCCTTCCAGATATTTCAGCATTTTCTATAGGTGTACTACTTGTAAAATATATGTCCGCAAGACCGACAGTTGAAGCTATAGCATTACTTACGACTACAGAATCAACATCAATACCATGTAAGTTCTTAAAATTATTTAAGTACAAATTAACTATTGTTAGATTAAACTGCTTTCTACTTAACTTACTGTTGACATGGAATTGCAAACCATCTGAAGAAACTTGGGAGTTATTTGACTCGCTTATTTTTACATCAAATGGAAATAGCCCATAATCTCTACATATGTTTTTTATGACAAAATATGGTATACTGTAATTGTTTAAAGAAACATTAATCTTTTTCATCTTCATCTTTACCTTCGCTGTATTCTTTTATCTCTTGGTCTGTCAGTCCTATAAATTTCAAAAATTCATTGTGATCGTCATTATATTGCATGTAATACTTAAGTGTTAAAATATCATTTTCAAAAGCCACAGATCTCTTGTCTTCTTCTATAAACATATTTTTAGAATCACTATCGCCAGATATTCCGTGATATATCTCTGAAGCTATTTGAGAAGAAGTCAAATTAACATCAGTAAATATTGTTGTATGAGCTATTTTTTCACAAACCTTACATCTACTTTCAAAATATAAACAAGGCTTTATGTCTTTATGTAGCTTTACGCCAATGTGTGTGATAAAACTGTTGCCCATATTGCCTTTACAGTACGGACATTCTTTAGTATTTAAAAAGTCATTTGCCCAGTAAGGTAGTTTTAGCATTATTTTTCATATTCCAAATCTAAATCGTATCTCCAAGTCACTCCGTGACTATTATTAATACCAAATATCTTCTGTTCTGGCCTGCTAAACTTATGCAAATTCTTTATCGCATACACATCAGCTCCAACAAAAGATCCATTTATGATCATTTTTCCAAAATTAGAGGTTAGCTCAGTAGCCTCATGAAAATGCCCACATATTGTGTAATCTGGTTTTTGCTTGAGGATACCAAACATTGAATTAGAAAATTTCTCTAAATTCTTAATAGCACTTCCAGATCCTCTTACATCATCTCCATGAACAAGTAAAAAGTTATGGTTCTTAATTCTTTCCATAATCCACCAAGTCTTAGGAATATTGAATGATATTCTTGGATTGTCTGCGAACTTTACTTTAAGCATATTGTAGATTAAGTTGTCCCAGTTGGCATAATCTTTTTCAACACCAGAAGGAGCTATTCTGCCATGGTTACCTCTAACTCCATAAAATCTAATGTTTCCAAATACGGTTAGCAAATACTCTATAGATTGAGATAGATGTTCAAAACCAAGCATAAGCTGGTCATAAACTGGAGTATCTATATAAACTGGACTCCATGCACCAGCGGCGTTACTTCCGTCCACTATGTCTCCCAAACAAAAAATATGCAAGGTTGGAAGGTCGTATAGGCTACTATGAAGCTCATATATGTCAGATACGCTTTTCTGCAGTCCATGGAGCCTTCTTACAAAAACGTCTATATTATATTCTGAAAGACTACCTGTCTCTTCTAGAGAATGAGAATGCCCTATATGCAAATCACTCAAGATAAGACCAACGTCCTCTTCACCTCTGTTGGTCTTCTTTTTGGGAGGATTCCACTTAAGCTTTTTTATTACTGGTACTTTTTTAATGCTTTTTTCTAACTTGTCAGATATGATATCATATCTCATTCTATACAAGTTCAATCTATCTTCAACTGATTTTGCCATCTTGGTCTCTAAAGAAGCTTTTTTAGTTTTCAAAGTTCGTTCATGAACCTTATCAGCTATAGAACTTTTAGACCAGTCATACTTAAGCCACTTGCTCTTGCAAGATTCGGCGCTTCTATTTAACTCTTTTCCTATTACAGCATATGGAACGCCTTGGGTCTTGGCGTAATAAAGATATTCTAAATCAGCATCAGTCCATGAAGATGGCTCATTTGCTTGTGTTTGAATTTTGCTTTTTGACATTTTGCTCCTTAATCTTGCTTAAATAAGCTTTGTATTTTGTTTGTATATATACATGAGCTTTAATCATGTCCTCTTTTTTTTGCTGCGTAAGTCCATTCTCATTAAAGCGATATGATATAAGTGGCATCTGGATGTTGCCTAATTTCTTACCTACCATACAAGCCCTAATCCACATATCAAAATCTTGGACCAATCTTTCTTTCTCCAATAAAGAATATAATCCTAGAGACAAAAATTCCAATCTTTTCATCATGATAGTTGGATCGATCATAGGATTGACTTTTCCACAAAGCATTGAGACTATATCGTCATGCAATCTAGGTGGATAGCTCATAAAACCCATAAACTCATCATTCATTCCAATCTTGATGGCATGAGAACCTAATATATCTATGCCTGGATTATTAACCATATAGTTATACTGTATCGCTAAACGATATGGCAGCATATGATCATCTGCATCGTGTATTGCTATGTAATTAGCAATACTTTGTTTAATTAAAAAATTTCTTGCAGAAGGAACTCCTACGTTTTTGTCCGACTTAAATAGCTTAAATGGGACACTACTGTTCTTCAATAAGTTTATACACACATCTAAAGAACCATCTTCAGACGCATCATCTAATAATAAAATTTCAAACGGGCATGACTTTTGCGCAATTATTGAAGATATAGAGTTATTAATAAATTTTTCAACATTCCTAAAACAACATATAACGGAAACTTCGACTCCATAAGCTTCTTTTCTATCTACTTCATATATACAGTTCATAAAGATCTACTATACTTTCCCACCTTACTGAATTACCATAACCGATCCCTTCCTCAGATAATCTGTTCATTATAACATTATCATCTAGCAAGTCACAAATTTGATCTGCCACTTTGGAAATGTCCTCAAAATCTGGAACTACATATCCGTTAATGTCTTTTGATTTAGCATCTAATTTGACACCACCTGGTATCTCGGAAACATTTCCAACATTAAATGACACCCAGGGCAATCCAGCAGCACAAGATTCTAATATGCATACAGGAGCAACTTCTTTTAAAGAACATAATACAAATATATCATTGTCATAATACTGGTTAATAAGGTTTTCTCTAGGCAGATTTATGTGCCAATTAACTTTATAGTTTAAATTTTTAGACTTTGCTTGTAAAATTCTTTGTAAGTTCTTGCCTACCTGCCACTTTGTTTCGTGACAACATATGTTTAAAACTATATGTTTACGCTTACTAACCAAATCGCAAACTTTCAATAACTCCTCATGGCCTTTCTTGGGAAAAGTGTTAGCCACACATAATAAATTGTAATAATCTTTTTTTGAAAATGGCGTCTTGATTCTTGAAAATTCTTCAAAACAAACACCATTAGGTATAACCTTGAATTGTATATCGTTAGCTACTAGAAACTTGGCGTCATCATAATGATTGCTATGACATATAAAGTTTATAAGATTTTTATTTAGCAGTAGAAGATTTCTTAAATTATTATCTTTCAAGCACGCATTCATTCCAACTGGGAATAATGTAACTTTTTTTCCTAAAACAGACTGACACTTTAACACATGATTAAGTAATAAGAATGAATCACTATATACTATGATTTTTTCATGCTTTTTTATTATATCTAATAAATTATTTATGGAGCATTTAGAAATTGCAACGCCACCAATATTTCTATCTTCAAAAGCATCACAACCATACACATATACATCATGACCCTTTTTTGTCAAGTTCTCTGAAACATTTTTAATCACAGTTTCAGATCCTCCTACATGGAAAGGATAGACATGATTAGACAATATAGCTATATTCATATATCTTTGTTTTCGAACACATAGCCGCCCTTATAGGTGGAGTTCCATTTTTTCTTAAAATTCATCAAAGATTTTCTAAAACTATCTTTTGCCCTCAACGACTGCATTCCCAGGGTCTGATGAGCTAGATGATCAATACTTGATATGTAATTGCATATGACATCTATTTCATTTTCTTTAGCTCTCAGACAATAATCTGGATCTTCAAAATAAGCTGGACTAAAGACTACATCAAACACACCTACTTTTTCTACTACTTCTCTTGGAATCATCATACCGCCGCATCCAACATAAGTAAAGTATTTATCTTTACTAGTGCATTTTCTGACTGGAGCAAGATTAGATCCAAGAAGCCAAGATTCTATTCCTATAATAGAATTTTTATGCTTTTCTCTGATTTTGAGATAACCTTCATCCCAATTCTGCTTCACAAACTGATCGTTATCCAAAAATATTATATCAGTAAATGATGTTTCTTTTAAAAACCAATCAAAAAGCATGTTACGGCCTCCAATTACCCCAGAGTTATGATCATGCTTTATAATGTGAATTGATTTATTGTCTTTAAACATATTAGCTATCTCATCATAGCTACCATCTATAGAAGAGTTGTCTAAGACGAATATACCATAATCCATCTGACTGGTATTATTCAGTATACTTTCAATACATTTTTTTGTAACCAACCACTTGTTGTATTGCAATATGCCTATAAATATTTTTGTCATGATAAGTCTGGAATAACGAATGCGTTGTCTATGCTTCCATTTAAGCTATCTAAAGCAGCTCCGTATTCAGCACCATCGAATGGAAGACAGTCAACATATATGCTTGTTCTAGGATTAAAATAATCCCTTAGATTTATCGTCTCTGTTCTGAGATCTAAATTAGGATCTGTTAGGAATCTGTTGTCTAAAACATAATCCTCGTCATCTATAGCCTTTTTATAGAGCCTAATTATACTTTGAGAGCTGTTTTGAGGCAATGTAGACCCAGGTATCAAGTCATTCTGCTGAATATCTGGATCATAAACTGTGTAAGTAACGTTCATATGTATATCCGTACTGGTAGGAGAAGTACTAATGTTCATGCGGATACCAGTGCATAATGGCTTGACATTTGTTACAGTTACCGTATTACTTCTTACCTCAACTTGTTGAGTTATACCAGGAGCAGAGTTTGCTGGTATTATCAGTTTTGCATATATTTGGTGACCTATTTTAACTGCCTCAAAGTTTGTTATAGGTGCTTTTTCTACTGGATTAAGCTGTTCCATCAATGCTACTCTATTGGATATCAGACCACTCTTAAATAAAACTTCATTATTAGCATTATCAATAACCCACCACTGAACTATAGTCACATTATAAACTGCTGGGCTAAACAAATCAAAATCCAAGAAAAGCGTAGTCCTATTTGAAACTTCATTTGTTATGGATCCAGCTACAGGTATACCTTGATTGCCAGTCATGCCTGGGCTTGGAATGCCTCCAGGGAAATACCTAGACCTAAGCGTCAAAGAAGCTGGAACAGAAGGATAGTCTGATACATTCAATGTCCTACTTCTAAATATTGCACTGTACTGGTTTCCATCATGAACCTGTATCGTAAAGTACAACTGATCTCCAGGAGACAGCAATCTTTCGGAAGCCAAAGCAGCCTGCAGCTCTGCATTGAAGCCAGTGTTTGCTTCTATAGTTGCATAATTTTCCGTAAAGAAGAATCTATACGTTGGGTCATCAGGGTTACGAAGGTCGTTGAATGATATTTCATTTAACAAATCAACTATTTCTATGCCGTTTTTGTACCATTTTATTATTCTCTTCTCTACATCCTCTACGTCTCCTTCGGTATCTGCATATTGATATCTAGCAGTAATTGCAGAATATGGATAAATAACGATAGGGGATATCCTCACTCCAATTGCCACAGGAGGCTGGTTGAGATTAATTTGATTTAAATCTTCACTTAGATTGATCATGAATCCAAACTTATTAATGTATATGGGGTCTCTTGATCCACCAAATTTTGCTTTCACTCCTACCTTTATGAATGGCTCTTCTTCAATTTGAATATAATAACTGTTATTAAATTGAGGAGAAGTGAATCTGACCAGACCAGCGTCTCTGTCTATGTCATAGAATTTTTCATTTACTAATTCATCATCAGAAGAATTATATATTTTGACAATGCTATTTCTACTCATTGAACCGTGAGGAATCTGATACACATAAGCAGACTGTTGTTCTAAATTTTCTTTTATTAAATTAAATGCGTCTTTGTTTCTTATTGGAATAATGACCTTTCCAGATCCAGAGATTACTGGCTGGGAGTCTCTCTCATAATCTTTCCAGTCTCCAGAGTCCAACAAGGAAACACCAGCAAAAACTTCCGATCCAATACCGCCACTCCAATCGACGTGGATAACGCACTGTTGAGCTGTCGCATTAAGTTTAATTATTTTAGAATATATAAAAGATTCATCAGTAGGCGCAACATTGATAGATAGACCTCTTATCTTTGACAGTGAAGGCGTTTGGTTGTAATTTTCATTATTTGTAAACTGTATTAGATTATTGAACGTTAGCTTTACAAATCTACATTTAGCATTTATGCCAAGAGAGAAGTTAGCTTCTGCAAAAAGACCTACATCTATATAGTCTTCTCCGTCTAGACTATAACTAGCGGTGTATGTCACAGAATCTTCAGTACCTCTTTCTACAATTGGGTATATTTCATTAACTATTATTTGCTCTGAAAAATCAAATTCCAATACTAAAGTTCCAGCTCCAGCAGAACCTGCCGCGCCAGAGAATCCAAAATTCAAAGCATCTGGCAAAAATTCTGAACTAAACAAAGCAAAAGATTGCCCACCTGTAGAGAATACTATAGGAGATATGCCAGACATATTTGTCCTAGAAGCCAATGCGCTTATAGTAACTGGATAAAATGTATTTATGTTAATAGTATTTAACTTAACTTTTCTTTCTCCATCAATGTTGTTTATACTTTCTGCATTTTGCAAAGGAGTGTTTCCACTTGTATTTTCATCATTGTCGCTTAGCAACAAAATGTTTTTCAAAATAGCATCGCTATCAAAACTGCTCTTGATAATTCTAGCTGCAGCTTCTATACCATCATAAACTGGAGAAGATCCAAATGGTATTGACTGACTTATTTTTCTTACATAACGCTTAGCTTCTTCTGCCGCATTTACTCCGAGGAAAACTTTCGATTCTATGTTTGGGATCCAATCTATGTCTGAATAATATTGGATAAGCGGACTTTCACCTTCAGTCAATGGAGCTGACTCATTCGAGCCAAATATAGCAGATGCTAATATATTTATAGAATCAAAAGTAATTTCTTCAATTACTATCTCGTTATTGCCAGGATCTGGTATACTTAAATCACCACTACTGCTTGAAGAAGATGATGAAGCTAACAGGGAAGACTGACCAGAAGAAGATGACGATGAAGGCGCAGGCTGACCAACAAATATGATACCATTGCCATAATATCTTTGACACTCCAAATTGTCACTTCCACTGCATATAATCTGCTCTGAAGACTGACCAGATCTAATAAAACAAGTTGGAGAATTGACATCATTGTCAGATCCACCTCTTCTACAAGACTGACACCTGAAAGGACAAGTTATTAGACCTGAAACATTTTGGACAGCAATGTTTATTATATCTTGGCTAAACGAATTATTATTAATTAATACTCTAAAATAGATATCATAGAATCTACGAATTAAATCAAACCATAATTCACCAATATTGAAATTAGCAAGTACTTCTGGAGATAGATAGTCCAGTATGTCGGTAGATGCAACATTGTTGCCACCGCCAGCGCCACCGCCAGCGCCACCGCCTCCAGTGCCGCCGCCGCCAGCGTCACCACCGCCATCTCCTCCGCCAGTGTCTCCATCATTTTGAGCAGCCAGTAATGGAACAGTTAATCTTAACTTATATTCTCCTACTGCATTTATTTCAGGATCATTTGGACTAGCCCAAGTATCTACGTGTATATAATATGTAAAGTTTTCTATGAAATTCACCTGACCAGGAACCCCTCCCAGTGGAGATCCGTCGTTATCAAATGACATTTCATTAACTCCAGAATCACCTATATAATATGGCAAAAAGTTGGAATTAAATAATTTGACTTTTCCTTTTAAAGTAGAAAAGCCTTTTTGCTCTATTGTAATATAGTAAGAACCTGTTTTTTGTGGAACAAATTTAAATACATCCACATCTCCAATTGGTCCTATTACTCCAGATACGCTAGCGGTCAATACTGGACCAATATTGAGCAAAGGCACTGGAGCACTTGATCCAGCAAATGCAGGAAGCATAGGAGGAATTAAAACTGCTTCGCCAAATTGTCCCGCATCAGCTATTATATCATTAACTTCAAATTCTGGTATAAACAATTCTGATGTGACTTCAGAGTCTGGATCAGAAGAAACATAGCTGGTACCACCAAAATAATTACTATCGATTACTTTTCCTATTACAGATATTCTATATGGGAATCTTACTACTCCTTGCCTTAAATCTAATCCAGCAAATTCTCCTAAAAGTCTTTGATCTGCCTCTAGATCTATATTTAGTATTTCCTGTATTTCTTCTAAGCTTTTTAAAAGATCTTCACTGCGACCTTCAACTCTTGCATAACCAATTCCGTTTTGACAAGAAAGCAATCTTGGAGAGATTATAATCGGATACACCTTGGTCCCCTTGCGCTTTCTTCTTCTATTAAAAGTTCTATCCCCGCCCAATGAGCCAAGACTACCCGCGCCCTCAAACTCATCAGATCCATCTCCGTATGCTATTATTCCAGATAGCTCCACATTCAAATTGCCTGGAATTAAATCACCTTCATCGTCGTAAGCTTCGACCTTTAAATCAACTCCAGAATATCCATCCAACCTTACTACAGCATCTGGTCTTTCAAGCACTGAAAGCTGTTCTGTATTTAATTGCTCTGTCTGTTCTCCATAGGCGCTTATCTCAAGTCTAACAAAGCCTGGAGCCTGGCTTGTTGTAAGACCTCCAGTAATAAATATTAACCTTTGGTTATCACTGGAATGCCCTGACGAACTACGGCCAAAAGCTGGCTTTACTTGAGTTGAAACTTCATATCTTGAACTGGCATTGACAGATAGTTTTTCTGCAAATCGAGTAGCGTTTGTTCCTGGCTTTTCTTCTGTTCCAAAAACTCTTCCTCCAAATATATATCCAGTACCATTGTTCAATTTAGCATAAGAAACTTGATCTCTAGCTTTTGGTAGTTGAACAAATCTAAAATCAGCTCGCCTTAAAGAATCTAAAGATGGCACAGAAGATGTCAAATCTGACACCAAAATATCAAAACAATTTTGAACCGCAAACTTATTTTCTGTTTCAAATATAAATTCATTGCCATTAAATTCAGCTTCTTCAAATTCTATTGAAGAAGAAGAACCACCAAATATTACAAGTCTACCTCCATCTATCCATGCAACAGGATTTATTCTCTTAAATTCTTCTATGAGGGCAGAAGAAACGGGCTGCGATACTCTCCATATGTTTTCTAATATTGAATACACTAATATTCTGTCATTATAATTAAGAACTGACAAATTAGGACTAGTTCTCCTTGCCCCACCAACCACAAATATATAATTGCCACTTATAACAGATGCACCAAAAGAAACCCCATATTCTGTAAACGAATCTCCAAATTCTTGCTCCAAATCTATGTCAACGTTTACGTTAATAACATTTCCAGAATCATCTATAACTGGCATAGGGCACAGCGACTCCCACTTGTCTAAAGCAGTATCATATCTCTCTAGTCTTCTAGAAACTTTCGGAATTAATCTATTTTGCACATTACCATCTATATCCACGACTCCTTGTCTTGCTTCAAATCCTCCAATTAAATATATGTACCTAGATCCATCGTTGCAGCTAGAAGAAGCGAACCTGCTAGCAGAAGCTGAAGCAACCCCTATCCATCTGTTTGAAATTATATCCCATTTTTCTACAGAATTCGTTATGGTAATAGTAGCATTTGCTGAATTAGGATCGGAGCCATAGCCAGATAGTCCACATATAGCATAGAGATTAGAATTTATATACTCAGATCTATGCATTGCTCTTCTCAAATTCATATTTGCTATTTGACGCCACTTCATAGATTCATTAATAGCATCTGCATCAAATATATAGCAAGTATTTGTGAAAGAATTATTTACAAATAATCTAATTGATCTCTCTGCTTCTTCTGATATGATTTCGGGATAAGGATAAAGACTTGAGTCTGCATCGCTACCTGGAGGCTGATTTGTGCCACCGCCACCACTTCCTCCGCCAAACGGACTGTCGCCGCCAGAAGCTCCAGAATCGTTGCCTTCATTTCCTAAAGTAACGTCTCCAGAATAGAATAAATCTACACCAGCTACTCTTTGCCTAAAAACATCACCTGTTTTATTATAATTAATTTCAGCTAAAACATAGCCAAATATAGGATACCTACCAGAAAGTGGAGATACAGATACGCTAACAAAAGAAGCTGAAGTTGTTTCTAGCTCTCCCGTAGGACTGTAAGACCAAAAACCAGATTCTTCTCTTGTCTCAGTATAGCCTACTTCTTTGTCTAAAATTATGGAGTTGCTTCCACACTTATAGAATCTGACTGGGGTATTATCAGGCACAGGTCTTCCAGCAAACTTAGCAACAAAAACAATTTCATACGTACTTTCGCCATCTATGTCTATAAAGTTATCAAATAACTTTACCCCATTTTTTAATACATATGCCAATTTCAAATACAAAGGTTCTAAAAAATGAATCATCTTTGGAGGATTGCCGCTCGCCTTTCCTCCGTCGCTGAATATTCGTCTTTCAGAATTATTAATAATTACTGAAGTAGCTCCTGATAAATATACATGGGGATTTGATGCTTCAATGTCGGAATCGTTCCAAAAAGAAGCAGAACAAAATACAGGATCGCTTGCTCCTGGATCTGCCGCAAATATGTTAGGCTGATATTTTGACCACTTGAATGGAATAAAATAATTAGACCTTACAGCTAGTATTGATCTATTTCTTGACTCAGTATTTATCACCACTTCATCCAGTGAAGACTGAGACGATCTAACTTGCAAAGTTCCGTCAGAATCTATAAAAGTATTCAGATCATTTCCGTGAAGTATTTCTATTTTACCTTTGAAGAATGGAGACAAGCCCTCTCCATAACAATCAGGCAGCTTAACTGACTTTATATCTATCAAATGATTTTCAGGCAAAACAGACAAGAATGCATTATCTATACCAGAGTTGGTTCCATCTGCATTATAGCATTTGCAGAACAACTCAATATCTTTTATTCTGGCATCTAAGTTTTCAGAAAGCAGCAATCTAGGATCTCTTATTACTTCAAAGGTTGCAAAATCAGAACCATCAGAATAAAGATACTGGATATTGTCTTCATTAGCACCAAAAGACTTGCCAGCGAAATAGAAACTTGTTTGGCTTATTGAAGGCAGCACTTGATCTGGAGTAGTTTCTTCTGGATATATACATACTGGAGATGCAGCTACGGCAGCAACCCCATTATACGCCACACTAGCCGATATGATATATTCTTCTGGTATTAAAAATACATTATCTCCGCTATTTATAACTGTTGCACCAACGTTCGACACGGGCCCAAATACTACTCCAGAAGACAATCCACTAACGGTTCTATCTATCACGCCACCAGCAGCACCAGTTTGAGTTAAACTATAAAATGGTCTGTCTTTTGCGTTTCTCAATTTGTCTAAGCGCCAATTAACAACTGTGCCATCTGGAACTGGTCTTGCGAAATTCTCTACAGCAAAATCACCTGCAGCCAATCCATCATTGGTCAAGAAGAATCTTTCTGGATCGATTGTATATACATACGCATATTGTCTGGCTATGTCTTCGCCGTTAGGCAAAGGAGCTGATGCTGTTATTCTTACATACAAGGAAGAATTAAAACATACGTAAAATCCTGCAGACTTTTTAAACTCTCCAACAGACAATGAAGCGAAAACTCTTCCGAAGCACTTAGATATTGGAACTCTGATTTGACCAAAAGCTACAGATTCTGTATTGGTTGCATTATTTATAAAATTAACAGATGCATTTACTGGTGTTATCAAAGTACTTTCAGGATAAGAATCTCTTTGCTGTGCATTAAATGTACCTGGAAGACCAAGTCTACTTGCTGGTATTCCCAACTCTGGGTTGACTCCAATTACTCCCTGAAATCCTGGAGGTATATTGTAAGACAGCACTCCACTCCTAGGATCTAAAGATATCGTTCCCTCATAGTCTTCAAATACCGTTATGCCTGCAGAAGTTCCAGGAGGCAATGGCTTTCCTCGATAAGAAGCTCTTATTTCATATGTGAAGGGTCTTTTTCTGCCTATGAAAGCACCAGGTAAATAGAACTCACCACCTATGTTAGAGCTTCCAGAAGTATCTCCATATTCGCATATCGCGATAGCTGAGTCACCAACGGTCTGAACCAAGTATCTTTGCGGAGAATAAACAACTAGTTCATCAACATTTACGCTAAGCTCCAATGGGTGCTTTAACCATATCCTGATAGGCTGAGTAGTAAAGCTGAATTGTGGATCAGATCCAAAATTATTGTTTCTAACTATCTTCATAGATGCCGTTGTGTAAGCAAACTTGATATAGTTTTTATCAACTAATCTAGAGTTGTTTGTGGTTATTAACACCTTCACCCAACCATCTGGTGTTTTAGTTTGAGTAAAGGAAACTACTTCACTGAAACTTATATTGTTTACTACTGGAACTCTGTTTTCTACATCAAACAGAGTAACTCCACCAGGATTTGGACCAGCCTCCACATCATTTATGCCACTATACTCAGGCGCGGCTAAAAGACCGTTTAAAGCATCATTAAACCTGAATGAAAGCTCAAAATCGTCCTGCTCATCAACCCTTTGACCATAAATGTCAGTTATTCTAAAATACAATATAACATTGTCATCCAGCCAACCTACTATGTCAAAAAATCTATTACTTCCTACAGGGTTAATCCATTTAATGGATATAGATTCAAAATCTACACCATAACATCTTGCAGCTATAATTGATTCTGGGCTTATAGATAAATCATTGCTTTCTTCGCTTGGCACAGATTCCACAAATACTGGACTGCCAAATCTTCCGTATCTGTCACGGCAAACTATT
>Ga0129333_10000544_pt1 | contig 31168 bp, 13 predicted proteins | sample CPB6_08_DNA_FD_94474 | JGI IMG/M metagenome (GOLD analysis project Ga0129333, IMG submission 94474) | Freshwater to marine salinity gradient microbial communities from Chesapeake Bay, USA - CPBay_Sum_0.6_0.8_DNA | ecosystem: Environmental > Aquatic > Marine > Coastal | place: USA: Chesapeake... | reverse complement strand
TATTGGCTGTGCCAGCAAATATGGGACTGTTGGTAGTGGTCAGCGTGATACCGGGATAGATCGTGGGAAACGTGGCCAAGAGCGAGGCCTGAGGCACAAAACTGGCACCATCATACACGATAGCCACACGATTGTTGTTCACATACAGGCTGGTGATATATTTGGTAGCACCAACTGAGTCAAGTATGGTTTCGGGTATGGCGCCCGAAGTGCCCTGACTGGCGCTATAGGCCGGGCCTACTACCAGAAACGCAGCACCGGTCCAGACTTTCAGCTGCTGATTGGTAGTATCAAACCATAGGTCGCCTGTGACATTGTTGGTAGGGGTGCTGGAAGATGCTGTTGCCGCACTGATAGTTTTCCATGACGAACCTGCCCAAATTTTCAGCAGGCTATTGGTCTTGTCCCACCACAACTGGCCTAGCAACGGACTGCTGAGTTTGCTGGATGTGGGGTTGCCACCGCTGCTGTCGCTGCTGAAATTTTCCAGCATCTGGATAAAGTTTTCATCCAGGAAATCTCCGTAACCAGCATAATTTTTACCAATCAATGCCACGCTGCTGGATTGATTTACTGTGCCGTCGGTCACGGTAGCAAAAACTGTACCGTCAGTTAGTGTTATGGTATATGCCATGTGGGTCGCCCGATCAATATCCTATATTTATACTGCATTTATATTGCTGAGAGTCTGGATCCGCAACGTGTAATCTATCTGTATCTGCCGGTTCAGACTCTTTTGCACCGGGTGAAAGATCACATGCGTGATCAGACGCAGATCGTCTGCACTGCCATTCCAGGCCTTCAACCCCAGTTCGTCAAAAACGAATTCACCGTTGAAATCTGTGCTGTTGTCAAAGGCCTGCTGCTGTGGTGGTTCGCCGTAGTCCAGCAAGCAAGTGACCAATATGTCGGTGTACACATTGCCTGCGGTGTGCAACACCGTCATTTTGTTGTTGAGGGGGTCGGTGTCAGCTGCACTGTTGTCATTGACCACTTTTGAGTAGGTCTCATTGTAAAGATCGGCATTCTGCCCCGTGGTGTTTGGGGGCAAATAGGTGATCACACCAGTGGGATCTACCGAACTGCCGCCGTTGCCAAAGGCCATGCTGTAGATATACCCCAGGTTTCTATCACTGAGACTCTGTGCCATGGCGATACTCATATTTTCGTAATGGATCGCGTTACGCTTGTCCACCAAAACTTCACCGGTTTTGGGATCATGGATACGCACAAAACCCTGTATTTTGCATAGCCCCGGCAGGATCATGCTCGCCCCTCCACTAGAGTCTGACCAGTTTTTGGGTCAAAAATACGCATGTGAGCTTCTACCCGGATGGTGCCGGCTTCGTTGGGTCTCTTAGCAGCAATGGGCGCTGGAGCCATTGGTGCAGTGTTCAAATTGGATTCATTCTTGGCCATGATGAGTTATTTATCCGGTTATCTGTCCGTAAGAAACCTTGCGGCTACACTGTCGTTTTCCTGCAGGGCCTGAGCCCGAGCTGTGCTGGTGCTCACATCGTACCACCAGGTACCACGGCGTTGCAAAATCGTGACCTCCACACCCTCAGCGGGTGCGGGATTGCCTGCTGGACCCACAAACTCGATAGCAACCGGATCATAATCTGTAGCGATCCAGCTGTAGGTACTGTTGCCTGCCTCACCCACTCGATATTGCCTCTCGCCTCCCACATACACTTCGATACTTTCTACCCAGATCGATGAACTGTCGTCAAAGTCGTCTGTTCCGATGCTGGGAGCATAAAACACTGTGGTGCTGCCATCACCCACAGCAGTGTCACTGACCACGTAGTCTTGGTAGTTTTCAGACAGCAGGTTATCTCGTCCGATGTTATAAACAGCATCACCTGTGTTATGGTCCGCTGCACCTGTGCCTGCAGTGCCCCTACGCAGGCCAGACAGAGTGTTGAGAGCCAAATCTCTTTCACGATAAGTGATGCGTTCACCGCCGATGGTCACCACACCAAACACACCGTTGGCTAGATCCGGCTGTGTCATGCCCGACGCATCAGCCACATAGATAATGTCATCAGTGATGGCCAGCGGTTGCACCAGCTGTGTGGTAGTGGCCTGCGTGATACGATAGGTGGCCTGTACTCCACGCATGTCCTGGAAGATACGAAATGCTGCGGCTTCAGGCACCGTGCTATTGGTGAACATCAGCACCGTGAGTATCTGATTGGATCCTATCGTGCCCGATGCCAGGATCAATTCACTGCCGGACATGGTAAAGTCTTCACCCTCAAATAGTCTTTCACCATCCAGTGTAACCCATAGTCGGTTAGCAGGCACTACACGACCTAGGTCGAAATTGTTGACCAACGGCACCGTGCCTGTGCTGTAATCGAAGCTGCCCGGGGCTCCGGACGTGGTATCTGGGCTGAATACCGTGGTATCATAACCTTCTGACACGATTACCACGGTTTCACTTGCTACCGGTCCGTAGAAGCTGAGAGTGAGTGGATCCTGTTGAGCTGTGTCATTCCACGTGGTCACTGCGATGATGTCGCCCAGGTTCAACAGCGATTGTATTTGCAGGCTAGTTCCTGCGATTCGATAATCTGCCAGTGTCCATACCGCTATAACTATCTTGGCACCATCAGGTGGATTGTCAGCAAATACCACCTGCCGTCCTGGAGTGTTGCTACCATCCCAGTTGGTCACAGAGTAGTCACCTGTGGTAGGACCAAAACTCTGTGTCTGAAGCACATCGTCCACCCATACCAGAATGTCGGTCACAGCATTGATCGTGCTTTGTTGAAAACTGCTGCCCATGCGCTGCGGCAGCCCAAAGCTGTTGGTAGTTCCGTCGCCCGTCCACTCTATACAACTGGGCGGGGTCAGACGTAGGCCATTGCGAGTCACTACCATGTTGGCCACGTTGGTGCCACCTATATAATTGGTCAGAGCAAATCCGCCCACGCTGATAGTTTGAGAGTCCACCACATGATTCTGCACCTGCGCGGTGCTCCAGCTGTATTCGGTGGTTGCCTGGCCAGTGCCTGAACCAACACCAGTGGCTACAAAAGTTTCTCCCACAGTGCCAGTGCCAGCTCCTATACCGATCCAATTGGTATTGCCCACCACACTGATGGTATAGCTACGGCCCACTACAAAATCGCCGGCATCCACACTGTTGAAGCCCAGTACGGTCACGGCAATGTTGTCGTTGTCGTCGAAGCTGCTGCCCAGACTGACACGACTCTGTAGTGTGGGTGTGTAGGGCAACCAATAGTCCACATCATTGATGTCGATGCCCACAGGCACCGGTTGTATGGCACGATAGTAGTCGGGACCCACGCTGCCACTGTCATTGACCACGGCATTCTGTGCGTAGCTCTGCAGCTGGCTCCATTCTTGGCTGTCCACATACGGATCCCAAGTATAGTCGGTAGTGGCTTGACCGTTGATCAAGATCATGATGTTTTGTATCTCAGCTGCGGATACTGGAACCAAGAAGCTGCCGCTGGGAATGTCACTGCCCAGGAAATCTGCACGATAGAGTTCGCTGCCACCGCCCACACCATAGACCGAAATCTGTATCTGATCTCCCAAAGCCACATTGGGCGATGACAGTATTTCTACGGTTTTGTCTACCCAATTGACTTCATAATCCGCCCCTGGCGCAAGGTCTCGATCGGTGGTGGTATTGCTGACCAGTACGTTTGCTTCAAACTCCAGCAGATCGGCCCAGCTTCCACTGTTGTTGATCGCGGAGTAGGTAAACACCCTGGCTGCGATGCGGAATCCGTGCCCGTCTCGCTGCCAATCTGACCCAGCGCGAGTATAAACTCGCATGTCCATGGTATCAAATTCCGCTCCGTTTACTAGTTCTTCAGGAGCATGACCTTCGAAGGGTCCCAGGAAACGGCCGCCGTCCACGTTGATGTCGGTGGGTCTGGTGCCCAGAAATAGATCAGTAAAGCTGCTCTGATAGATTGCATCCAGCTGTTGCGTGGGCACAAAATTATCGCCCCAGACCTGCACTCCTGGATAACTGATACCATCCACCAGCAGGGGCAGATCCAGGCCAGGAGCATCTACTCCTGCCACATAAAAGCCCATGGTCCTGTCTACACCGCTGAGCGTGCTGGCTGGCACAGCCGTCCAATTTTCTAGATCGAACGTGGGTCCCACCACTTCGGAACTGTCGTCGGGTGTGGCTTCCCACACTCGATTTTCATAACGCACCAGTGTGCCTTCGGTATAGGTGCCGTTGGGATTCCAGGTTTCAATCTGAGTGTTGAATTGATAGCGATCAAACTTGAGGTTGACTCTGATGCTGCGAGCCAAATTGTAGGTGGTATTATTCACTGGCAGTTGGGTCGTATTGTAGACCTTGCCCGTGCCCTGTCCCACCAGGAACGCATAGGCCGCGGCCCCGGTACCGTTGCCGCCACTTAGTACTATTTCAGGCTGATCACGGTAACCGCTGCCTAGTCGAGTAATGTTGATGGCTGTAACCTCGCCGTTTGCGATCACGGCCTCGGCCAGAGTGGCCACAGCAGCATCACCAACCACCGTGACTTGAGGTGGTTGAGTATAACCGCTGCCTCCCTCTACTACCTGGATACTGTCTATCAACAGCAGGTAATTGTTGTACCACTGATTCCAGGGCCAGGTGGTCCAAATAGGACTGTCTGCGGGTTGATCGCTGTTGATATTGCTGGCACTGCCAGTGGCCACGCTGGCCGCGTAGGGCAGCAGTATGGGACTGGTAAACTGAGCTACGTCTAGATCAGTGTTGTAATAGGCCGGAAGATCAAAGTCGGTGATGTCGCCAGCAAACTGGTCCTGTCCGTCATAGCGCAAGTTGAATTCACGCACCTGCACATGATAGGGTTTGACTTCCTGGATGTAGTCGATAACGAATTCTTGGTTGTCTCTGAGATAGTTGGGGAACGGCAGCAGACCGCGCACACGGTGATCCACATCGACCAGGCTGGTTTTGACCAACCACTCAGGTGCACTGAATTCTGACAGCACAAAATTGAATGTGAGTACCAACAGCTCATTACGGTATATCAACAGTTCATCGACCAAGATTTCCTGGTTGAGCGCCTGCAAGATTTTGCGTGTTTCCGTGGTAGGATCTTGGTCAAAGTATTGAGCGTCAAAAACCTCTGCGTCCCAGCCAAAACGACCCAGCAGATAGTCATAGATTTCCGCACTGATCTCGATGGTACCATCCTGCAGACCCACGCGCTGCCAACTGTCGGCCAAACGCAGATATATTTCAAACTTGCCTTGTGCATTGGCGGTGACCTTGACGCTGGATCCCGGTGGCACTGTGATGGTGTCCAGGGCCGCTGTGTTAGGCACTTCGGTCACTGGTCTGATGCTGCTGTTGTAGCCCGGCAGGTACCAGTTCACATAGCTCCAGTAGTCAGGAGTGCGGTAGTTCTGCACACGAGTGATCACCAATTCTCGCACGCCCACACCCGCGCTTTCCACGGTATAGATGGTCCATAGACCGCGCTGGGTGGAGTCACTCAGCACCAGATATCGATAGCCCAAGGGCACCGCATAGATATTCTGAAAACTCAAAATTTCTACTGTGGCCACTGTGTCATTGTAGGCGCCACTGGTGCTGGACGGGATGGGTTCTTCACTGTTGAGCAGAGCAAAGCTGCGTATCTCAGCTATGGGAAATTGGGCCAAGATTTGATTGGCGCGGATGATGTAGGCCTTGAGTGCTGCGAACCTGTCGGTAAACATGCTCTGGCGCGGTCGAAACTGCACGCCATAACGCTCAGCCGGGCTCAGCGTGATATCTGGTACCAGATTGCCTGCAGTGTCTACTCCACAGAAGCTGTCCAGCATCTTGCGATAGAGATTGTCGGTCAAGAAACCGTCGGGCCGGCCCTGCGGAATCAGTTCATATTCCACGTGCACATTATCTTGGGTGAGTTCACGATCAAATTCAATGTGCAATACAGTGTCCTGGGCTTCGATCAGGGTTTCGCAATTGTAGATGGCCACAGTGCTGGCATTGATGGGTGCCAGATAAGCTATTCCGCTGGCCCTGGGATTTTGGATATACTGGGATACCGTGGAAACAGATAGACTTTTGCCTTTGTTGGTAGCCACTGTGGTCAATCCGCGAACCCAGAAGAAATACTGTGTCTGAAAGGTGCCTTGATCCGTCAGCACAGAGTTGATGGTATAACTGAGATTGCTGTGGGGCGTACCAGGACCAGTATAAGCGGCCGGAGGTTGATCGCTCACGATCCACTGATACACGTCTACAGAACTGCCGGGAAAGACCTGAGCCCACTGCCTAGCTGCATAGGTTATGTTGTTCTGCTCAGGATTGACGAATCGCACAGTGGTGATATCCCACCAGGTCTCGCCCACGTGATCCTGGCCCCAGCTGTTGCCTCTTATACCAGTTGGTCCTGCGTTGTAGCCGGCCGGGTCAACTGCGCTGATATAGTCAATGTTTTGGCGTGCAGCTCCCAGGATCTTGCCCTGTAGTGGGTTGAAGAAGTCGAGGAACTCGGTAGTAGCAGAAGTGACCAGGTTGTACAGAAACACACTGTTGAGCAATCTGATATCCACAGTGGGTTCTTGCACATGTATGAGCTGCCAGGCTGAAGCGCGACTGGGATTCTGCCACACATAGACCCGGCCATAGTCTGCACTGCTGCTGTCCATGACGTCGCTGCCAGGGGCGCCCATGAACAACACGCCACTGATGTAGCTGAGTGCCTGGCCCAGTTTGTCTTGCCCTTCTAGGTCTGTGATACCAATCTGCTGTCCCAGTACAAAGGTGTCAGGGTTGGTGACACTGGCGTTGGCGGCCGGCAGGTAATTATAGATATACACCGCACCACTCTGATCTGTAACACTGAAAAATATGGTGCTGCCCGCGTCAAAGTCCAGATCACCTTGGTCAAATTCTATGATCAGGTACGTGCTGCCGGTGGGTGCACCCACCACCAATTCAGTGGCTGTATCTGATATGGTAATAACACCACCAAACTGTGCGTAGGACACAGCGTAGGGACTGGTAATAGTCTGCGTGAATATGAATGTTTCAAACCCTAGATCATCAAAGGTGGTGCCTAGGGTGCCAGGCGCAACCTGTAGCTTGTTTGCGTAAGGGGCCGCGGCTGAATTGCTTACTGATAGCTGAACTCGACCATTGACCAAGGCAGCAGTCACATTGGGTACCTGGCTGTTGATATTGTTGATAAGACCCTGCAGACTGGTCGTGGACCCAGATGCCGCAGGCACCAAGACATCTTGATTGTTGACTCGTAGTGTATCGCCCGGTGTCACAGTGGGGTTTTGATTGGTGCCTACGATGATGCCATAGAGACGACTCTGATTGACCTGACGTTCTACCACACCGCCTTTGAATATCTGCAGGCTGCTTTGAGGTGCTCCCACATAGAGGCTGCAATTGTTGCTACAGATGTCCACAGCTTGACCATAATTGCTAAATTCAGCCACTTGATCTTGCGTGATGGTCTGCACCAGGCTGAACTGATTGGTTTCGATCTCTACAAAGTCACCTACGACCAAATCTGTGAACACCGTGACATTGTTGCCGCTGATAGCGAAACTGTTGTTGGTTTCAGGAGTGGTGCTGGTCTGAGCTACCAAAAAGCTGCCATTCACCAACACAGACACTGCCAGTGGATCGGGTGCAGAGCCCAGTACTGTGAAAGTGATGGTGCTGGTTTCACCATACTGGAAACGCTGCACGTCTCGGTCGTACACATACACACAACCGGCCTTTACCTGCCCGGCAACGTCTCTATCCTTGGCTCCAATCAAAATCTGTCGTCCATCAGTAGTGCATGCAAGGCTGTAGCCAAATTGGGCAGCACTGCCGGAACCAACCGGGCAAGTGATAGTGTCCACATACTGCCAGTACCAATTGGCACGGGCCAGTAGACTGTCACCAGGGTTGAGCGCGACTATGAATGTGACAATCTTGGTAGTGGCGTTGAAAGTGTAATCAATATTGGGGCGCAGCAGATCGCCATTCAGCTCCACCTGAAAACTGTAGATGGTGCTGTCGGTCAGATTGACCTGGAAGAAATACTGTCCCAGATCGTAGGTGGGTCCAGCGGTGGGATCCAGCGAGATCAAGCTGCGACGCTGTATCACTATGGGCAATCCATTGGCCGGAGCGGTAACAAAGTTGACCTGTAGATTCGCGATGTCTACCGTGTAATCCACACCCAGAGTCTGATCGGCACCATCCACGGTGACCGCGATCTGATCAGCATCGTCGATCTGTATCACTGATCCAATTGCATAGTTTTGTGTTACACCATCGCCGGTGGCTTTGACTGTTTGATCCTGCCATTGTACTCGAGCATAGGCATATACTTCACCATCGCCCTTGAATGGCGCACTCACATACATCCAGCGCTCGTCTGTGCTCATGGTCACCGCAAAACCAAACTGACCTTGGTCATTGTTGATATCACCCGGTGTGGTCAACAACTGCCAGTTCACATAGGGATTGGTGCCAGGTGTGTAGTTGGCAGTGTTTCTGTAAATCACGCAGGCATAACCACAATCCGCTTGACTGCTATTGCCCAGGCTCAGCGGAGCACCAGCTACTGCCCAGTCCAGGCGACCAAAATCCACACTGGTTCCATAGGCTCTGGCTCCGGATGTGCCCAGTTCCAGCAGTGCATCAAGTCCTGGCACAGGGCTTACAGGTTGATAAGCACCGTTGAAGTTTTTGACATAGGTGTAGACCGCGCCTTTTTCAGTTCCGGTACTGAATCCATAGCGCGGGCTGCCTACCAGTGCTGCCTGTTGATCCACGGCCAAGGCCACGGCCGAGCCATAATTTTCTGTAGCATCAAGATTTTGTGGTGACAGGGCAGTGGTCGGCGAGAATATGTCTTGTTTTTCATAGACCGCCCAGCGATCGCCACCGTTGTCGTCTACCCAAACCCTGGCTCCAGGAATCAACTGATTGGCATAGGGCAGATCAATCACATCACTGAACTGCGCCACTCGCTGGGTTTTCAGTGTAAAACCAGTACCAGAGCCATCGATCACGGTGCGGCCGTCGGCTGGAAACTGGAATGCGATGGTAACCGTGGTCAGATTGGGCACTGTGAGCACAGTGTAAACCCCATCCACATCCGTATCAAAGAATCTTATTATCAGCTTGTCGCCCGCGATCAGGCCGTGCTGTTGACTGAAGATGACCAGGCTGGTACCATCCAGGTTGTCACACACATGTTGCACTATGCCAGGCACTGATTCTGCACGATAGATGTTCCAGTCATGATCGTTGATTTTGGCCACCCAGATAGTGGTACCAACGGCTATGCTGTTGAGATTGGCTGCTAGACTGGCAGGATCGTTGATGTCAAATACCGTTATATCTGCGTCGTCAAGGTTGACATACCCTGCACTGGGCAATCCCACATCTGTGGGCGTGTCCACGGTGACTGGCAAGATGTTGGGAGACGTGAGCTTGTAGCTTTCGCGCCACACGCTGCCCAACTGTATGGCCTGATCCGCTTGGCTCTGTTCCACAGGATTGATAACCTGGATAGTGCTGGGGTTAGCGTTCAACAGGGACCGATCTAATCTTAGTTCGAAAAAGCTGCGATTGGCGTTGGCACCATACACACCGCGCTGCACCGCCCAGTTTTCATAGATATCGTAGTCGGCCTGTTCTTTGCTTAGGCGAGCCGAACGCAGATTCTCGGCACTGAGTATGGTGCCTTTGCTGCCCAAGAACTGTCTGTACACATTGACCTGGCTCACATCATCGAGATTGAGGGCGGCCAAATACTGTCGTGGTCGGAATCCTATCAGTCCGTAGCTGAACAGATCTGCCTCACTGTCGAGATTGGCATCATTGATGTCGTAGCTGACTTGCAATTGATCGGCCTTGTTGGCTAGGTTGGGCAACAGGCCCTGCTCTATCTGTTCATAATCGCTCTGTAGCCAATCATTGTAGTTGAAGTCGGTGGCGGGCTGTACGATCTTGGCTGCGCTCCAGTAACTGCCTTTGTATCGCACCACTTCGCCCTTGGCGTAGGTACGCAGTCCAGTCCATTGCTCCACATTGTCACGATTGAGAATAAAGCCCTGCGCATCTATGTTGCCGTTCCACTCTGTGGTATTAGAAGCGACCAAGGTCAAACGGAACTGTCTTGCACCCGTGGTAGGATCATAGATCAGGTCGCCAAACTCACTGCGATTGTTCAGCACGATCATGTGCTCATAGCTGGTGTAGTTGAGATCCACATAGCTGAGCGACTGATCTACCAAGGGCTCCACGGTCAAGGTATTGTCAAGCCGTACGATATTGAGATTGCGTGTGGGCAACTGTTTGCGGTTCTGGTCCAGCAGAACATTGTCCATGGTCTGTGCTGTGAGACTGTCTACCACTGCTCCCGCTCGCGCGACCTGTAGGCGCTGCGCCAAAGGATTGAGTGCGATAAGGGTGTTTTCATCCCAGCCCTGTCCTGCCCAGTAGAGGAATTCCACGGCCATCTGCTGCCAGTTCAACTGATAACCGTTGGCCACAGAATCAAACGTGAATCCTTGAGTTTCCAACCAGCGTCCATAGCCCAACAGGAACTCGCAAACTTCTGTGGTAGTGGCAAATGTGGTGCTGTAAGGCACTCTTACCGTTTGATTGGTAAAAACAGTGCTAACCCGTACCGTTTCTCCTCCGGCGCTGATAGTTTCCGGGCGACCTGTGGGACCCGTGGTGTATGCCGTGAAATAGGGCGACAATGTGCTATAACCAAACACCTGATAGCCATCTGCGGCACGTTGTACTAATACTGCGCTATAGGTGGTCTGAGAGAAAGGCTGGTTTTTGTACAGCAGTAGATCGTAACTGTTGTCAGGAATGGTGAATCCGGTATTGGTGCTATCCGGTGTGCTTTTTTCTGTCAGCAGTTTGATGTATTGTTTGTCACTGAAGCTGGCCATGCGATAGCACAATCTCACGTCGAGATTGGCCAGATCGGCTTGCAGTTGATCGGTGCTGTCTAGACCGGTCTGGCGATTGTAGTCCACGATCCAGTCTATGAAGCTGGCCTTGCTGACCCCATTGCCATAGACCTGTATGCCATTGGCGTCCAGCCGGTAGCGATCATTGTAGAGATACTGGTCAAATTCATCGTTGTAACGATAGAGATCGCGATCCGCAAACAGCGAGAAAAACTTAGCGGGCCGAGTCAGGGCCAAGAGACGCATCACGGCAAATGGATAAAGGCTGCTGTTCCACCAGCTGGCCTCTACAGGACCGCCATCACCCAGAGCCCAGGGCTTGTCAAACTGTTGAGCATCGTATGTGCCTACCACGGTATCCAGGGGAGGCAGCAGTTCACCTTCGCTGCCCGATGGAATCACCTGTGTCAGGCCTGGACGCACATACTGAGGTAGCACATAGGCACCCAGTGGATCGCGCACGATGCCCGCCTCAAGGTCGTCCCACAACACCAGATTGCCATTGGTATAAGGCGCATCACCATAGGTCAGATCCCACCAACTGGGTTTGACTGAGAATCCCAGCATTTCCCAAGGCGTAAACTGAGGTTGCACAGTGTCATAGAAATATCTGTTGATCCCGCGCCAGGCACCAGGCAGATAGCCATTGTCCAACCGGCTCTGGCTGGCGCTGTAATTGTAGGTAAAGGCGTTAGCGGATTGATACTGTTGTGCCACATAGTCCAATTTGTTCCAGGCCACCCAGCTGAGGAAATCTTGGTTCAGTATGTTCTGCACCTCGTCGAGGCTGAATCCGGTATTGCGGAATTCACCAGGTAGAACATCTGCGATAGTCAAAGGTACAGGATTGCCATCCAGTTTGAGGTTGTTGTAAATCCTGCGTTCAAATTCCAATAGTACTTCGTCACGGATGTCACCAAATGTTTTGGTGGCGCTGCCATCGTGACCAATTATCATGGCCTGTTCGCCGTCCGACGTGGTCTGTGTCACCACACGCGGTTCCCAGGCCGGATACAATCCCAGTTTTGTGGGTGTGTTAGGACAAAAACTGCCCGCAGTACTGGAGTATTCACGCAGGGTCAATGTTTGTCCCACAGTCAGTGGCACCAGCACCGTTATACGAGCTCCGTCGGTGGCCACCACATAGTCCTGATTACGTATCAAAATCACATTGTCCAGGTACACATTCATGCCAAGATAGTTGGCCGATTGGTAATTGTAGTTCTGTAGGGTGTCAAAGGTATTGGTCGTAGTGAAGCTGATCGTGTAATTGGTTTCCTGATAGATCGCGCCCGACGGCAGCATGTCTGACCAGTAGAATGGCTGCGTTTCCACCCGACCTGCTGTGACATTCTCTATGGCGGTGTCTAGGATCTGAGCCGCGGTTTGAAAATTTATGGTCTGCTGGGTCACGTTCTCCAGTATGAGATTTTTGAATTTGGTGTATTCACGACCATTGTAGACCAAGCTGTTGAACAGATTGAACTGTTGACTGCGCAGGAAATATCCGGCCAAAGTCAACGGTGCGCTCTGTTGCAGTATGACCAGACCATAGGGACCAATATTGCCAAGATCTCTGGTGTTGTTAGGACCATTGACTTTGCCGTCAAAGGTCACAAGATTTTCACAGATACTTTGATAATGCTGTCGCACTGTGCCCAGAGTAAAGTTGGTACTGTTGGCATTGAAAGGATTGTTTTCCAGATTGATGGGCACTTGGTAAAAACCCAACTCGCTGGTCTGATCACTCAGGGCCAATACTTCAATCACGCTGTCTGCAGGTGGCGCCTGGTTCAACGTGATCAAGGTGCGACTGCCCTGCACTGTGTAGATGAAATTGGCCGGGTCAAGGAAAGCGCCATTGATGTAGATCTTGATCACCGGCACATCTGTGCGATCGCTCACTGCCACATCCAACTCAAGATCCACAGTGGTGAACACGAAACGGAACTGCTGATAATCCAAAGACGTGGTGGCTGCTGTTTGCCAGCCCAAGAGACGTTGGTAGTTGGTACGATCAGTGTATTCGCGTGGAAAGCCTGTGCTGATCTTTACCTCCGCACTGGCATTGTCGCGAGTGTAGATAAAACTGTCAGTGTAGAGATTGTTGTCAAAAACGATATCGCCCACGTTGGCCACTGTGAGATAACGCAAGGGAAAGCCCAGGACCGCATCGGCCACAGACGAATCTGACTGAGCATAACTGAACAGCTTGGACCCTACGAAATTGGTGCTGGGATACTTGGCCACAGTGCCAAAACTCACACCCACAGAATCGTAAACATCAAACAGTGGCGGCTGTTGCACACTGGTCTTGAGTTGAGCTTTGATCCATTGCTCTCCGTCGTACCAATAGGTATAACCAGCTTCACCTTTGGTCAGCACTTGCCCGTCTACCGTGGTAATCAGCCCGGTGGGTATGGGATTGAGCGCGGTACCGCTGTTGAGTATGACTACGCACTGGTCCACTAGCACCTGTGAATCACTGGTGGGAACCAGGTGTATCACTGGCTGGGTGGGCACAGGATCTATGGTGTCGGGATAGATAAACTCCACCTGATAGATGCGATTGCGCACATCGTCGTCGCTGTCGTTGGCGAAGATAACCCGGGTACCATTCACGAACTGGTAACCATACACTTCATAACTGGTAGCGCCTTCTATGTTACTGAATGCGTCTGTTTCAGTGAAGTCCATCACATCCACTGGCTGCTTGCCCTGGGTGCCCATGTTGAACAGACGCAGTCCTGATCTAAACTGGATGATAGGGCGGCGTGCCTTGGCAGAAGCGGGTACATCAGCTATGGTGTTGTTGTACTCGGCTGTGGCCGAAATCACATCAATATGGAACCAACGATTGCTGCGACTCCAGGCGTTGAGATCGGGGCTGGCACGATTGATAGTGACGTAATCGGGGTCGCGTGGTTGATTGCCCGATACGCTGTCATCGCCGTCTTCCACATAGAGCTCAGGTGTCACAAAGTCAGTGACTGGTAACAACTGGATGGCCTCGCCTACACCTTCCACATAGTATTCACGATAGTTCAGGGCCGTGGTGTTCATGGTGCCTGAACCCACCTGCAGTGTCACCCGATTGCCGTTGGGCGTGCTGGACACGGTGAACTGTTGACCATTGACCACGGCATTCACATAGTAGGGTACGCCCGCCTGCAGGCCGCCGATGGTAGGAGCGGTAAAAATCAGTTCTTGACCTTCATAAAGGATGCTGGTGTCATAGGTGGTGATTAGATCCAACTGATCTGTAGTGCTGGTGCACACGAAACTCACAGTGTTGCTGCCATAGCTGGCTGGCACCACGTCGCCGCGAAATACCACTTTGAGACCATTAGTGAAAGTCACACCATTAGGACTCTCGTAGTTGAGTTTGCCTAGTATGTTGTCGATATAGATGGTGGCACTTGCTACAGGCTCAACCAACTGTATCTGGCCCACGATGCCGGGATCAGTGCCATCTTGATAATATAGCACATCTAACGCAGCGGTCAGTGCCGGTACCTGTTTGAATGTGCTCTGTGCAGTTTTGTACCAGGCAATATTGGAATACTCAGCGCCATATCGCACAGTCCACTGGCATTCGTCGGGTATGTCCGAAATTTTGCTTATGTTGAGATAGTTTATGCCATCTATGCCGTTGGTAAAATAGTTGATCTGATATAGCTGTCTGGCATCAGGTCCTGGAATGCCTGTGTCCGTGCCCACAAAAATCAGTGTGCGTGTGTTGAGACTGGTGATGCCATCGATGCCGCCATAGGTGGCCACAATGGCATCTATGCTTTGCCCTTGGAGATCATCTATGGTGAGAGTGGTTACCAGATCTACTGGGAGGCTGAACACCGGCAGGTTATAGTAGTATTCCTGCTGCGTTTTGGTAGGCACGTTGAAAATCACTGTGCCCAGATCTTCACCGTTGTTGGTCACTCCCAAGACCTGCCGGGTGCTGATGTTGGGGCTGGCGGCTCTGACTCCTGACACCCCTGGTTCGGTCTGTATCCAGAATCCCGGTCCGGTACCCGGGGTACCATCTATCACGTTGATCTGACCGCGTAGATTGGTCTGATTTTCTGCCACATAGTAGAGAGTGTTGGGCGCATCCTGGGGCACCGTGAAAGTGACCAGGCCCGTGAGGCTACCATTGCGAGTGACGCCGTTGTTGTAGGCAAAGCTGGTACCCAGTTCGGGCTGAGTCTTGATCCAGAACGGGAAAGGACCGCGCAATACCAGATTGAACACATAGGTGTTGCCCCTAATCAGAGTCAGGGTAGGGTTCAATTGATTGTCTACAAGATAGCCCGACAGTGACTGATTGCTGACCCGGAAATTCACAGTTTCTTTGCTGTTTTGGGACACATCAAACACATAACTGCCGCCGCGTACCAGCTGCAGGATGGGGTTCTCGCCGGGCACACCCGAGAAGGTATAGACACCGTTGGCTCTGGTCACAGTAAAGGTGTCTGAGACTGGGGTGCCAGTGGCGCTGACATCCACGGGATCGGGTCCATTGGGCAGCCAATAGTACTGGCTGAAGTTCACGAATGCGTCAAAATCGCAGAAAGGATCCCAAGTATAATAATCGCTGGCAGACAAACGGTCGGGCCTGGTACCGTCACCACCGCGAGCAGTGATTCCCTCAAGTATGCCTGGCCAGGTGATGGCATCCTGGATCTGATTGGTGTTGCGTGGGTTGAGGCTGATAACCCCGGGTTCTAGCTGATAGTCGGCTCGCGTCTTGGTAGGCTCAACCACGTACTTGTCATTGGGCACAACTCCTGGCCCCACTGTGCGGCCTATGAAACCCTGTGTTTTTTTGAACTTGGGTTCTTGAACCAGAGTGTCCAGTGTTGCTGCCAAAAATTGGCGATTGGCGTCTGTCTGGAAAATCTCGGGCAGTAGGTCTACGGTCCTGATTCTTGCCATCAAATTACTCCACTACCGGGTGCTGTGCGCAGATTGGTGCTGGTCAGAGCCTCAATCACGTCAATGTTGTCAATGGTGGCTCCATTGGCAAATATTTCATTGGGTTGGCTACGTATCTCATAAAGATCGCCGAAGCTCTTTTGCGGATCCAGGGGTACCAACACCACTGAAGAAATAATGGTACCCAGAGTGCGATGCAAATATGCCGCCAGTTCACTGAAATAAAATGTGTCACCAAAATTCCAAATGTCAATGCTGAAGTAGGCATTCATCTGTGCCAGCACCGCGCTCTTGATCTCAGAAGTGCTGGCAGTGCTGTTGGCTGCACGTATGACCTTGATGGTAGCTCGCAGTTCAGGAGAGGCCTTGGGCCCGAATAAGGGCTTGAACTGTACGCTGTTCAGCACGATATTGTCGCTGATCATTTTGTAATCACCTAGACCCTGATAAGCCGTGGACAGTTCACCGATAGTGGGCTGTTCAGGCTCGATCACCGTGCCAGTAGTATCACGCAGCCAGTTTTGATAGGCAGTGTAATACTGCTGGGTAACCAGATAGAGATCAATGATGTTGGTGGTACCTGGATCGATGCGATTGGTGAGAGGCGCGTTGTGCCGATATTGATAATACAAGGCCTGTCTGCCGGTGCGTGCTTGCCAACCTGAAACAGCATTAACTTCCAGCACGCCTGTGGTGGACAGTGACAGCTGATAAAAGGTCGATTCGCCGTAGGCGTAAAATACCTGTCCGGGTGACCATTCGGTCTTGGCCAATTCTATATCATCGAGAGTAGCATAGTCGCTGTTCACGCGGCCAGGTTCGACCAGCACATATCTTTGCAGATTGTCGAAGTCCACTACCTGCTGCAGGAAAATCAGTTTTTGGTTTGGGCTTACATCAGGTGCCACAATCTCATCAAAGAAGTCTGGATTATCGGGCACGCCATCGTTGTCATTGTCACGGAATCCCACCAGCACCTGGAAGTCATCCACATAGCCGTCGGGCTGTACTGGCTGATCGATAATGGTCATCTGGATGTCTCCAGGCAGCGGTGATGTGCTGTCGGGCTGAGTGTTGACTGCAAGCACGTTTACAAAATCCTTGATCACTGTGCCTGTGCGGCTGTCGTAGATATTTTGTCCACCATAGAAGAAAAATCTGGTCTGGAGCACTGAACCAAAATTATAGGCCAGTCCGCGGAACGTGATGGTGTAGTTTTGATTTTGCACCACGAACTGCACTAGCCAAGACGCATCTAGGTTAGTGCCCGATGTGTTGCCTGCGTATTCCTGGCTCCAGGGAGCGTCCACATCTATGTTGGTACTGGTGATCAGGTACCAAGAATAAGGAGTGCCGGTGATGCTGCCATCGTTGTCGTAGCCCAGACCAAAGGTCTTGAACAGTTCGATCTGTTCAGCCATCTGTGATTCGATTGCGGTAGGAAGATCCGTAGCAAATAATGGAATAATAGTGTCCACTATGGCCCCAGTGGGCACAAAATTGTTCAGCGCCACCGGTCCCTGACCGTTGCTGAGATTGCCAAGTCCATTGTTGCTGCCGTCGCCGGCCACACTGATGGGGCTGGCCCAGATCTCTTGGCGATCATCTGCCCTGGTGGCTGTACCCAGCTGTAGACGATTGTTACGGTCAAAATAATAGCCAGTGGGCGCTATGAACTTGACTAGACTGCCTACTATGGCGTATTTGAATCGAGTGCTGGACGTGGTACCTACGCTGACAGGATTGCCTGCGGAATCTTGGAAATAACCGGTGGTCTGGTTGGCCAGCGTGGTGCTCTGGTTCCAGGTGCTGCCAAACGTGCTGAGATTTACTGTGGCCGGCATAGTGGCCAGCGTGGTAGTCAACGTAATCGGACTGCCATTGGGAGCAGCACTGACCTTGATAGTGCCATTCACGCTGTCCAAGGCCACGATGTAATAGGTCAGTCCAGATATCAGTCCGCCCGATACTGTGCCTGTAAACACGATAGTTTGGCCTATGAAAGCATAGTTCGAGAAAAAGCTGTCCTGTTGATCCGTAGACAGCGTAATGGTGTTCACGGTGTCTGTGGTCGCTGTGAATATCAAGTCCAGTGTGTTCATGCTCTGCCGGGGAAAATTGGCATAGTAGAACTGGCGCATGGTAGTTTCTGCCAGACTTGGTTGTACCCGATTGGTTATCACGTCGGCGATTTCGTTACGGTTCACCCAGGAAAACAGTACCGTGGGCAGAATGTTTTCGCGCCAGAGACCGCCGTCGCTGCCAAAGGTATTGGTAGAACTGTACTTGCCGGTGTTGTCGACCAGATCCAGATATCGACTGGTACCTATGCTGGATCGGTTGAGAGCCTTGCTCTTGAGAATGCTGTTGTAGGCTGTGAACGGAAATAGATTGTAGTCCTCACCGTTGACCATGCGATTCTGAGTATAGTACCGTGCCGGTGCTCTCTGCTTGATTGCGTCAATGCTTTCACGAGCCTGGGCGTTGCTTACAGGTTTGGTGATGCCGCAGGTGAATGTAATGGTTTCAAGATTTCCGTTACGGCTGATATAACTGATAGGTAACACCACGTTCTGCATCTCTTCGGGATTTATGATGTACTGCAGACCATTGCTGGCGCGTACATAGGCCCGGAAAGTGCCCACGGGAATCTCTGAGAACACACCATCGCCAAACACCATGGTGATCTGATCATTGGTCCGGCTGGTAGTGGTATAGATGGGTCTCAGCTGCTGTTGCTGTTCGCCTGCGGCGGTGTAGATGTTTTCTGTGTATGCCCATTCTCTGGTTATTGTACCCACATTGTCCAACTGGAACAGCCAACGATCGGTGTTATTGATGCCTTCGATGTTGATATCCACCGTGCGGTTTGCTATACGTTCGGCCAAGTTGAAATCTTGATTCTGCAGCACACCCTGTTTGAACAGAAAGAAATATCCGGTATCGGCGCTGGCAAATCCCAACTGATCATTGCGGAACAGCATGTTGAAGCTCACACCAGGGCGAGGCGACGGTTCGTAGATATAGTTTTCACCCACTGTAGTCGAACTCATGGCTTCAAAGGGCATGTTGATGCCATCTACCACAGACGTATAGGGGATCACCGGCAAAAATCCTGGCACGAGATTGATCGCATACTCGTCGGTTCTCACACCCAGGATGTTTTGCCGGTTGCCCGGTCGACCGATCTTCTGGCTGTCAACTAGAGCCGCATTGATAATCGCAGTGAACTGTTCTTGCCAGTCGGGGTTGGTAGGGTCGTTCCAGTTGACCGTGACACTGCCCAAGTTCACGCCATTGTAGTCTACCACGTTCTCTGTGGTAGTCACGTTGAATACCTTGAGCAGACCTTCGGCCGCGGTGTTGCGTTTGGCTGTGTAGCTGACCAAGTTGGCCAGGCGCACTACGCTGTCTCTGCGCTCAGCGGTGTCCAGATAGTTTTCACGAGTGTTCAGATCTGTGCGAAATGCCAGACTCTGCCCCATGAACGCGATGATATCCAAGAGCGCGATAAACTCCGAACTTTCCACATAGTCGTTGAAAGTTTCGGGGTAATAGAGGCGCAGGTAGTCTATGAAACTCTTGCGCAGAGTTTCAAAATCATAACTTTGAAAGTCGGCTTCGCGGTAGGTCTGATAGATCTGTTTCCAGTCTTCAACACCAAAAATCGCAGTCTGTCGGGTGGTTTGTGCCATCGTTGCTGGGCCTCATTGTCGCTCCAAGTATTTATGGAGGACAAAAAAGGCTCAGTTATACATAGGATGCGCGACGCTGCTGCAAATCAAAAAACACACTCAGCTGTTCAGCCGTGGTGCTAGAAACTGTTTCCACTTGCAGCTGGATCAAAATGCCATTTTCCTGGGGGGAAACCTGGAGGTCAGTGACAGTGATCCTGGGGTCTTGGGCAACCACACGTTGTATCTCTTTGTTGATGTTGTTTTGCAGCTCTTCGATTTGATTTTCAAAGAGAAAATCCCAGATCACAGTGCCCGTGGCCGGACGACCAGGCAGGCTGCCCTGGCGTATGTTGAACGCATTAACTAGATCCTGTTTGATCAGCTCATAGTCCGTGAGTGTGAACTGTTTGGCTCGATTTACTGTGCTGAATCCGACAAAAGTGGTCATGACAATATTTACCGCTATGAGGTTAGTAACTGCAGACGGTCTTGCAGTCGTTGTACATAACTTTGAATGTTCTGGATGGCTCGTTGCACTGCCGACTTCAAGGTCTCCAGCGTGTTATACCTTGGTGGTAAACTGCTGTATCTTTCTTGATAGGCCTTGCCTTGGCGTTCCAGAGCCAAAATTGTGCCTTCTAGTGCCAAATAGTCTGCCAATATCGAATTGAAAAGGTCAATAGCAGCAGCGATAGCAGCCGGATCTTGGCTGGTGCCAGAATTTGGTGCTGATTTTGTCGCGGCAGCCGCGCGTGAGTTCAACTCTTGGTAAGAGGCTGCTGCTTGGTTTAGTGTGTCAGAAAACTGCTGCATGGCATTGACTTTGACTTGCTCAACTTCCAAGGATCCATAGTTCACTGTGGGTATCTTGGGGTTGCCCGTGACTCGGGTAGCTGCTGCATCTACTGTTTCTCTGTTGGCCGTGTCTATAGCTGGGGCAGCAGGGTCTTGTTGTAGCACGGCATCATTGGCTGCTTTGTTGGCAAAATCCACAGCAAAAGATCCGTCTCTGACCAGCGAACTCAAACTGCTCTTGATGTCTGATGGGAGCGGCAGTCCTTTGGCCAAACTCAGGGTATCAGTGATGCTTTTGGCTGCGCTCAATGCCACACCACCTAGAGCTGCTGGACTAAGACTGCCAGTGGGTATGCCCAGACTTTTCACGGCATTGAGTCCCTGGCTCATCAGCTGCTGCTGCACAAGATTCTGAGTGGCCGGAGATGCCAGCAGTTGGTCCACACTGGATATGCCGTTCACCCCGGTCCAGACCGCGGGACTGTTCAACACTGAAGTGAGGTTGGCAGTGCCCGGTGCTAGATAGCTGCTGACCGTGCCGGGCTTGAGCAGTCCCGATCGCTCCAATTGACTGGCATCTAGCCCAAACTGTCCAAGGCCTTTGGTGTTTGACAGCACCCCGGCAGCCTGGTTCACGGTGGTAGTCACTGCGCTCATTGCAGCACGAACATCAACCTGGCTGAGATTCTGTATGGGCACCAGACTGGTGGCCTGCTTGGCCAGGTTGGCGATATTGATGGGGTTGGTGGGCACCAGGTTGTTCACTGTGTCGGTGATGCCTGTGAGAGCCTTGCTGGCCACACTTTGTGCTGCGCCCAAAAGATCAGTGTTGGGCAGTGCGGATGCGGCCTGTCGGGCCTTGTCCAAGGCACCAGACAATGCTCCTGATGCAGAACCTGCGATGCCTGAAATGGCCTGTCCTACCTGGCTGGCTGCTGTCTTGAGGCCACCCGCCAGTTGGCTGGCACTGTTGATCACATCGCCAGGTTTGAGTCCAACTAGGCTGCCTGCATTCAACTGCTGTTCAAAGATTTGCCGGGCCTGAGCTTCAGTGAAGGTAGCCGGTGTTTCCACTTCAAATTTTTGCCCAGTTAGGGGATTGGTAAAAGTAAAGATGCTCATCGTGCTCTCACAGTGACTCCAGCAGGTACAGGGGGTGCTGCCGGTGGCGGAGTAGGTTGTCCAGGTTCATAGGCGATCTTGACATTCACACCTAGACCATGATAGGGCCATGGTTCATGTGTGGGCACTCGATTGCAGATGGACTCTAGATTGCCCTTGTCCAGCACCCAACCTTCACTGGTACTGAACTTCACGGTGTCTAACTGGGTCTTGGTCATGGGTGTGGGTGCAGTGACCGCAGGAGCAGCTGGCCCGTTGAGGTCGATACCACCCGCTTCCACAGTAAATTGCGATCCGGCCTTCCAGGTGCCCGACGCACTCTGGATGCCCATGGTACCGTCGGCCTTGACATAGAGAGTGGCCTTGCTGTAGATCTTGAGATCGGCCTGTGCTGATGCTGAAAAATTACGATCTGCTTCCTGTATGATATCTTGCTTGGCATGCATGCGTATGTCGCGCCCGGCCCACATCGAGATGTCACGATCCGCATGCAGATTGATATCGCCCTGGCTGCGCACGTTCACTGAATTGCTGCTGTAGATGTCCACGGTGCCTTCCACGCCTAGTTCGATCCAGGTCTGACCGTTGGCATGTATGATATGAATGAAATTACCGGTGTCATTCATCATGATCTGGTGCCCTTTGGCCGATCTCATACGGTACAATTGATTGTTACCATCAATGTCGCCATCGTCCATGACCAAGGTGTGCCCGCCCATGCGACCAATTACCTGCAGTTCGCTGGGTTTGACAGTACCACTATTGAGTTTGGCACGTATGTCTTGGGGTTTGAGTCCGCCCTGGTAGATCGCGGTTCCCGGCGTGCTGATGCCAAAACAGGCACTGGGGCTTTCCCGCTGCGAAGAACTGCGTATAGGACCACGTTCGGTATCTTTGGCCACTCCCTGCTGGAACATGCCCGCCGCAACCACACTTTGCACTGGTTTGGCTTGATCAAAAAATCTACCTGCGTTGTTGAGCTGATTGTTGTTGGTGTTGATTTCTGTAACGGGCATCAGTGCTGCATTTACAAAATAGGCTTCCTGATTGGGATTGCCCGGAATGTAATTGCTCTCGGCACCTATGGCCGGTATCATGTGATTTACCCCATTTTCAGGAACCACACCGATATAAAACCCTTTGGTGCGGTCGCCATCCACAAAAATACAGATCACAGTCAATCCCAGGTCCGGGGGTGTGAACCACATGCCATAACTGTTCTGGTTGCCAGGGTATTGTCCTTTGTCGGCATTGGAGGTATTGCCTGGTGGTGTGGCGCCATAGAAAGGCGGCATGTAACTCACTGTGATCCATTTACTGCTGTCTTGTTCACTGCTGTCACCAAAGGCCTGGATGTACACTTGTAAACGCCCACTGCGAGTGGGGTCGATGTTGTTCATGACCTTGCCAAAAAATGGACCGTATTCAGCTGGAGTGCCACCTCGATCCTGTTTGAAATTTGTGGGACGGCCTTTGGTCCGTATGATTTCTTGTGCCATTGCTTAGGTTTCTCTCGCGATAATCTGTGGATCTCTGACCACTGCTTGGGCCGTACCCGCGGCCAAGGACTGTGCCTGGTCCACTGCACCAAGGCTGATGTCTTCACCATTACTAGTAGGGAAGACCGGTGGCGGCGATGGTGATGCAAGATCGTTGGCAGTAACTGGGAATGTGGCAAACAATCCGCTGCCCAACGCTGCCTGGCGTATAGGCAAGACAGGTGCCGGTCTTGGTCCGGTGCCAGCTGTGCTTTGCAGCAGTGCTGAACCAAAGAAATTACCAGATGGCTGTAACGGTGTCTGGGGTGACACTATCGAAGTCAGCGCGGTTGTAATAGCAGCAGCCGATGGTGTTGCTGCCTGAGCTCTGACGTCGGCGGGCACTGTGTCTTGTCTGGGTTCTTGGTCACCTGTTTGATTATTACCTTGTGGATCAACTGTGGCCCCACCACTGTTGGTGCCTATGGTCACTGTGGGTTGGGGTGCTCCTGCCGCACGATTGGCCGCATTGGGGGGCAGAGCATAGCGCATCAGCACGCCTTCCAGCGTCTGCTCAAATTTGCCGCCGCGAAATTCGCTCAGACATCGAGTGGCCTTGTAGACCCTGCTTTGTATGGGTTGTCGATTGCCGGTTGTTCTGGCTGTTCGGGCGTAAGGATCGGCCAGACCGGTCTGAAGATCATAATCTTCAGGTTTCTGCCAGGCTATCTCAAACAGCACATCCTGTGTGTCAAAATTTATAGAACCGTCGGGATTGAATCCGTTGCTGGTAAAAGATCGAGACTCACCCACACCGGCCATACTGCCCTGCATGATCCAGGCCGGATCTCCAATGATTCTCAATTTGACATTGGCCAGTGCAGCAGGATGATACAGAGACTCGGCTGCATTGGCGCCCAGTTCATTGGCGCGTCCCAGAGCTCCTTGGCTGCTTTCTGTGCTGCGTGGCATGTAGACTATGAAAGGTATTTCTCTCATGCTGCTGGTATTTGACTGTCTCACTTTGTTATAGAGACTGTCTCCAGGACTGCTACCACTCACTACCAGGTTGTACAAAGCGTCAAAGTTTTCCTTGTAGTCTAACACGGCTATGTTTTGTCCGGTAAACCAATAAGGATAACTTTTGTGTAGTCCCCGGAATGCCGGTGGCGGGAAGAATTCGCTGTCAAATTCGGCCAGAGCAAACACATTGACCGTGTAGGTGATTTCATAGGCGTAGTCATTGCGCCCTTCGTCATAGTTCAATTGCCTGGCAGACATGGCCACGCTGAACCATTGCATGCCTTTTTTGTTATTGGCCGCTGCAGGATTGGGACGAGGTAGATTAGTAACTTCGTCAAACACGATGTTGGCCTGGTCGGTTATGTAAGAACTGTTTCGGATGATCAACTCAATGGCCTGCAACATCTGCATGCCTTCGGTTATGGCATAGTTACGGTTGGTAGTGCTCATGTTCTGCTTGTCGGGACTAGCGGACTGTGTGTTTTCGGTTACCGCTGCTCCAGCTGATGTGGCGGCTTTGTTGACTTGTGCGCTGGGTTTTTGAACACGAGCACTCTTGATCAGCGCCTCGGCCTCAGGACTGTACTGAATTTTGTACACATCGGCTACCAGTTGACCGCCCAGTTTCTGCCGCACTCGTCGCTGTTGTTCCTCATTCATGGCCTGTATTAGACCTTGCTTGATCACAGTGCCCGAAGTCTTGGGCGGAGGAGGAGGTGTAGTATTGGTCTGATTTTGCGCACGACGCAGTTCTGGATCCTGGGTGTCATAGGCGTTTGAGGATGCCCCAGGTTGCGCCGCTGGTGGTGCGCCGGCAGCATATACCGGGGAACCCGACAGCATGTCATCTACCGTGCTACCAGTCAACTCCACACTGAACGGAATGGTCGCTCTGCGAGTGGAACTGGCCACCAGCACAGGTATGGGTGCACATTCCCAATCATACTGTACTAGGCGTCCAGCGATGCTGAACTTTATATCTTTGACCCGGAAAGGAATGTATTTTTCCACCAGAGCCCGGCGATCGGTAGGTGGATTTTGAGAATCCGCTGCGCCCACCTGTACCAAGCGTCCCTCCTGGTCATAGGCGTAAAACCGTATCACCATGAGATAGCCCACGGCATTGTAGTTGATTTTGCCATTGGTTTTGGGAGCCAGGTCCTGAGCGGCATCGTATATGCGATCCAGCAGCGTGATATTGCTGGGTTCAAACACAGTGAATTTCAAATCTGCACTGACCGATGCTGTACCAGTACCCTTGCCGCAGCACAGTGTAGTAAGGCTGACATTGTCTATGAAAAAGTCCTGTGTGAAGAAGGGATTTCGACCATCTGTGCTGTTGAAAATAGCTTGTGACTCGCCAGCCGATGCTCCCAATGGTCCATTGGTATTGTTGGCCGCTCCGCCAGACTGGAACAAGAGATTGTATTGGTTCAGTGTTTTTCGTTGGTTTCTTGAAAACAGATCCCACTGGCCTGGCGATAGCATGTACACGCTTATCTGATAGGTGTAACTGGGGTACTGGTCCAGTATGTTGGGTTGGGGCTTGATAATAATATTGTTGGCGCTGTTATTTTGCCCGCCTTGATTCACGGCAATACCAGTCTGCAGCGGTGTGGTGGCACCTGCATCATCGGCTTGACCAGCTCCAGGCGACACCGTAGGTGCCGCGGCACGATCTAGACCAGTAGCATCATACAATTGTCCGGTTTCAGGATTGATCCTGAGATTGCTGACCTGTCCGGTTTCGTCTTGCAGGGGTGTGCCCACTGCATAACCATCAGGGTTGTAGCCCACGCCCTGGGTTTGGTTGAGCGTGCGTACTGGAGCATCAGTGCCGGCATCTGACCCTTGCACTGTGTCTGAAGTGACTGGTTGTTCAGGCTGACTTGCCATGGATCAATAGCCCAACACTGATTTGAGTGTGGATTCTTTGGGCAGGTAGATTCTAGTGCCTGCACGAAAATCCCAGGGAGGTGCGGTCAGGGTGTTGGGGTTTCTTTGATAAAAGACCCACCATAGTGCAGGCGTGCCGTAAAGGTCAAACGACATGAGATCTGGTCGATACTGATAGGTAAGACTGATAGTGGTCAAGATATCATCACTCTGCTTGGGAATATCACGATTGTTCATGACATCCAGGAAGAACTGACTGTACTTTGTGGTGTAGTAGGGACTTGTGGCGTCGTAGGTGGCCATTACCAGAATCCTCCTCTCAGCAGGTCACCCGCAGCGAATTTCTTTAGACTGAACTGTTGGCTGACCTGACTGCGTGTCTGGACCGGCAACAATGTCACAGTGATCTCGATTTTGGTAGGCACGTATGTAGTCTGGGTGGTTCCGCTCACTGTCTGTGCCACGAAACCCAAATCCGTGCTGCCCCGCCCTTGAGCACCAGGTGCCACGCCCTGCCCTGTGGCCAGGTTGACCAGACTGCTGATGCGATTCAAAGCCGTTTCAATTGTGCTCACAGGCGAACTGGAAGTTTGATTTCTATTGATAACCAGATTCTGTCCCTGGTTGTTGGGATTCACTCTGATATAGTCCACTGCATTGGGCAGTGAGTACTGGAAATTACTGATCAGGCAAGGATGGTTGTTGAATTGATAAGCACCAAATCCCGACAGCTCCACCAAGGGTGGCGGCGCTCCTCGATATTCGTCCTTGCCGTAGAACATCTTGGTAGCCGAGCGGAAAAAATGTATCACGGCCAGGAGGTATTCAGCTTCTTTAGTGTCCTGGGCAGTGAAAGTTCCGGTAATGTTGATATCACCCACTGAGCTGTTTTTGTAAAAATAACCTTGGTAATTGCTGTGTGTGAGTGGTGTGCGATCATAAGCAGCCTGGTAACTGGTCTGTATGGTGGGCACATAGGGGAAAATCACACCATCTGTCTGCACCAAAGGATTCAATATGCCCGGTGGCCGAGCACGATAAAGATAATTGGCCTGTGGTGCTAGCCGGATACGCACTCGCCAATCGGCACCCGAAGTGGTTTGATTGTAGCGTTGTTGCAGTGTAGCTTGTTGCTGAGCTCTCAGCAGAGTGGCCTGCTCGAGGCTGGCGGCCGCTGATGCTGCCGTGGCAGGTTCTACAAAATTTCCACCCACAAAAACTGGATTGTTTTCTTCATCCAACGTCCAACCAGGATTGAGATTGCCCTCGTCGTCATAGGGAATTCCCACGGGCCCTGCTAGACTGGGAGGCACACTAGCAGGACTGTTGACCGGTTGTCCGCCAAACCCTTGAGCATCTTCATTGGCAAAAGCAGCCGCAGGATCATCTACTGGATTAGGGGCAAAAGCCTGGGTATCTTCATCAGCAAAAGCTGCGCCAGCTTCTGTCAAGGCTGCCGTGTCAACGCCGCCAGGAGCCTGTTGCACACCGCCGGTATATTCTGGTGCCACTCCCAGTCGCTGTTCTTCGGCCTGCTGTAGACTGGGATCTGTGTTGGGTTCCACGGCCGCACCAGTGGCCGCTGTGACCTGTGTCACTGTGGTGGTAGTGGTCGTGGTATTTGGTACTGTGGTTGTTGACGTGCCGCCCGGGGTCTGTAGGTCTTGCTGTTGGTTTACCAACGCGGCTCTCTGCCCGATCAACGTGTTGTACTGCTGGCTCCTTGCGAGATTTTCTTCTGGGCTCAACAGGGGCAACCCTTGCCGTTGCCGTTCAAAATTACTGGGATTGTCCCGTATGAATTGATTGATCTCAGCCTGCTTTGCATCTATGCTGGGTTGCAGAGCCTGACTGCTGGCATTTGGGGTGGGAGGCAATCGTGTGATCGTGGTGCTACCACCACCAGAAACAGTTTCAGTGCTGGTATTGGTGTAAGAACTATAGGTCACAGTGCTAGAGCTGGAGTTGGCCTTGACTGGATACTGGGCCACTATGGGTTGATCCAACCAACCACCTGATGCTTGCAATTCAGCCGTGGTAGGTACTTCGTAATCCACGCCAGCCACCTTGCCACCACCAATTATGGCCGGACCCAGGGTTCCGCGATTGGGGTCTCCGGGTACGTCATTTACGGCATAATCAGCTGGATCGGTGATGCCGGCCTGAGCCAGAGCAGCATCTTCCGACAGCCCTTGCTGTCTCAGTTGATTGTATGCAGCAGCCTTTTTAGGATCGTATGCCATGACGGTGTTCTCAAGTGATATTTACCTGCGGTTTAAACTGGTATTTTTTAGAAAACCATTGACAGGTTCACAACAGATGCTATACTAAATATCAACCCTGGAGAACGAGGTAATGCCCACCCCCACAACTGCACCTGCCAAAGTAAACTATCTCAATAATCGCGACATACTGAAGGAAATACACCAGAGCAAAAACAGCTATTGCGTGTTCCGCGATCGCGAACTAGACCACCAGTACGACATCATACTGCCCAGCGTGGCCCGTATCAATCAACGCACCATAGCAGAAGCTCGCCGCAATCGAGCCGATCGACTCAGTCGCGAAACGGGGCAGGAAGTGAATGAAAAAAAGATCGCCAACACTGATCTGGTGTTCCGGGTGATGACCTGGGAACACATACCACTAGCACCCAAAAAACCCGCTCGCGCCCAGGCCAAGAAACGCCGTCTGGAAGATATCCTGGACCTGGAAGATGTCACTGTTGAACCCGACGAGACGCTGGTTGAGGAGATCGTGCAAGATCCCACACACATCCGTGTAAACTTTCCGCCCTTTTTTCACTATCGTGTGAATGAACATCGGGTGCCCTACATCGTGGGCAAAAGCCACTGGCAGGGAGATCTTGACTCCGGTGAGTTTTGCAAAGATCACGGCACCATGACTCGCAAACTGGCCATGATGTTCATGAAGCTGTGCGAACGCTATGCCACTCGTTCAAACTGGCGAGGTTACACCTACAACGAAGAGATGCGTGGGCAGGCACTGCTACAGCTATCGCAGATTGGTCTACAATTCGACGAGTCAAAGAGCTCCAACCCATTCGCCTACTACACCGCGGCCATAACCAACAGCTTCACCCGGGTGCTCAACATCGAAAAAAAGATGCAGAACATCCGCGACGACATACTAGAGATCAACGGGCTCAATCCCAGCTGGACCCGTCAATATAGCCAGACCAAGCCACAAAGCGTTGCAACTCCCACGGAAGATCAGTAAAATAACGAGATGACAAATCTATTCCGTCGAGCCCTGGTATTCACAGACATACACTTTGGCCTCAAGAGCAACAGCCTCTTGCACAACCAAGATTGCGACCGATTTGTGCAATGGGCCATTGCTCTCGCCCAAGTAGAAGGCTGTGAAACTGGCTTCTTCCTAGGCGACTGGCATCATCATCGCGCATCTATCAATCTCCACACTCTGGACTTCAGCCTTGGGGCATTAGAGCGCCTGAGCCAGGCCTTTGATCAGTTCTATTTCATACCCGGCAATCACGATCTCTACTACCGAGATCGCCGTGACATCCACGGTGCGGCCTGGGCTCGGCACATTCCCAACATCCAGATCTGCAATGACTGGTTCCAGTCGGGTGATGTGATCATCGCGCCCTGGCTAGTAGGTGATGATCACAAACGCATCTCTCGGATGCAGGCTCGTTACATGTTTGGACACTTTGAGCTGCCACATTTCAAGATGAACGCCATGGTTGAGATGCCCGATCACGGCGAGATCCGCAGCGAACACTTTGGTGGTATTGAACGGGTATTCTCGGGACACTTCCATCTCCGACAACAACGCAACAACGTGACCTACATCGGCAACTGTTTTCCACACAACTTTGCTGATGCAGGTGACAGCCAGCGAGGTTGTATGATTCTGGAGTGGGGGCAGGAACCCGAATTCCATGCCTGGCCCGATCAGCCACTGTACAATGTGTGGAACCTGTCGCATGTGATCGACAATGCGGCCACTATCCTACGGCCCAACATGCATGTGCGTGTGCAGCTGGACATCGAGATCAGCTACGAAGAAGCCAATTTCATCCGCGAGACATTCATACAGCAGTATGGGCTGCGAGAGATGGCCTTGATCCCCAACAAACGATCGGCCCTGGAAGAAGATCTATCCCCTGGCGAGGTGCGTTTTGAAAGCGTGGACCAGATTGTGACGGATCAGATCTCCCGGATTGAATCGGAGTTCTACGATCCTAAATTGCTGCTACAGATCTATCAAACTTTATGAACGCGGATCTACCAGGTGTCAAAAGAACAGATATCCAAGAGTTGGAAGAGTTTGGATTGACATTCAGCGAAAACTGGCAAGTGGTAGATCATTTTGAAAAAACACTAGCAGACTATGTTGGTTCTCCTTATGCGGTGGCCACCGACTGTTGCAGCCACGGACTAGAATTGTGTTTGCGACTGTTGCCAAAAGCAGCATCGCCGGTCACTGTGCCTTGTTATACCTATGTCAGTGTGCCCATGACGTTGGAAATTTTAAACATAGATTATCGATTGGTGGATATCAAATGGCAGGGGTCTTATCGGTTGGATCCTTATCCCGTAGTAGATGCTGCCACACTATTTGCAGCCAACAGCTATGAATCCGGCACTTACATGGTGATCAGTTTCCAGTATCAAAAGCATTTGCCCATAGGCAAAGGAGGAATGATATTCCTAGACAACAAACAACATTACGAAAAACTGCAAAGGATGGTCAGAGACGGCCGAGATCGCACCAAAGGTCACAGCAATGACAACATCAAAGAACTTGGATATCATTATCATATGATCCCCGAAGATGCTGCCCGGGGGTTGAAGCTGTTTAATCTACTCAAAGATCAGCCCAACCATGCCTGGAGCCACAAAGATTATACTGATCTCAGACTCAAAGATTTTTTCAAGGATAGATAGAGATGTTTGGTCACATTGAACCATTTTGGTCGTTACAGGATGTCAAATGTTTGGATTTCAAAAAGGACTACCATAAAGATCTAGAGTTGGTTGACAAGTATGTGTCATCAGGACATTCTCTCGAACATATCCGACTTTGGAATTTTTTTGAAACAGATCAAACTATCCCCAATCTCACCAACCAGATACGAGATTGTTTTCGCGGACTTGAGCATGTGAGTGTGGCTATCAACAAGTTCACACCCGGGCAGTATCTTCCATTACACAGAGATCTCTACGGTCGTTATAAAAAACTCCATGGCCTCAACGATTCGACCCACATCCGACGCAT
>Ga0129333_10000543_pt1 | contig 31179 bp, 49 predicted proteins | sample CPB6_08_DNA_FD_94474 | JGI IMG/M metagenome (GOLD analysis project Ga0129333, IMG submission 94474) | Freshwater to marine salinity gradient microbial communities from Chesapeake Bay, USA - CPBay_Sum_0.6_0.8_DNA | ecosystem: Environmental > Aquatic > Marine > Coastal | place: USA: Chesapeake... | reverse complement strand
AATCATATTATAATTATCGAAGTATTGTACATACAAAACAGTAGACTCATCATCCCCCGTTAGGGGGATGTCTTGTTTATTCTGTCTATATATATTATCTCTATAGAATATATATCATTTTGTTTTTGCCGGCGATTTAGCTGGCATACTCCCCCCTCTCTTACAACCCCTAACCCTACACCTATACACTATCTACCAACCCTAAACTAAAGGATAAAAACATGTCCCAAAACAACATGGTAAACTTTATTACTCTTACAGATCTTGACGCAGACAAGATCGAACTCAATCCCGCTTTCATCGTTTTCATGAAGCGAGACACATACGAACCTGAAGAAGGCGTTGAAATGCCCTTCACTAAGGTCTTCCTCAGCACCAATCATCACATCTATGCTTTGGAAACTCCAGAGCAGATCGCCCAGCTTCAGATGGATGGTATCAAGAATCTCATGAAATCCGTCATGAATAGCACTATCGACATGTTCGAAGAGCTTGAAAAGCTCGAAGAAGAGGAGCAAGAATAATGAACGAATCTTTAACCACCAATTGGAACGCCCTCGTTGATAAAGTCAACGACTGGTGCCGTTCAAATGTACCCGAACAGCTCAACTACAATAGTCGTGCAACCTATTGGGGATCAGCCTTCAGAGCTGGAATCATCACCCAAGAAGAGTACGACTATGCTCGTACCCGTTACGCTAATCTTTGGGATTACGTAGGGGACTGACTTGCTAGAGTTATTCAATACCTTGTCATTCATTCTCATGGTATATCTTATTCTCCGCATCTCATTCAAAGGATAGAACATGCTTACATGCACAATGTGTTCTGCCGAAACTCCCAACGAGTTTCACGAACATCAAGACGATACTATCGTTCAGCCCACAGGTGGCCTACATCTGGCTATGCATACAGGATACGGTATGTTTACCGATCCTATGGATGAAAAGTCATACAAAGCTTTGAATAATATTAGGCTTTGTCATGATTGCTCTATTAAGGTTATCGATATGTTTCCGCAGGAATTCAAAGACAATTTCTTTGCCGGCGGACATCCAGTTGAAACCTGCAAAGAACAATCTGACACACATCCTGGTGGATGTCATTACTCCTGGTCAATCCCAAATGCCTAAAGATAATTTATCAATTCTTCAACGCGTACATCGTAATCACGCTATATTTAAAGATCATATTTCCGGGAGATCTATTATAAAGATTTCTCGGGAATATGGTCTAACATATGAGCGTACACGTATGATTATTAAGGAACAAGGCATGCGACAATATTTTGTCATTGATCACGCAGACGATTTTGTCCTTTACCGTGGTACTCTGGAAGACTGCGAAGCTGTTCTTGCAGAAAACTACGCTGGACTAATGATCGTCGGATATCGGGATCTTACTCCCGGTATGATCAAAAGTTTAGACCTACTAAAACTCAAACAAAATCCCACATCATGAACCCCAAACAAACATCACACATTTGGACCAATTTCGATGACAAACGTCGCTGCATAGCCTGCGATATTTCTTGGCATCCTGCCAGAGATAAATCCAAATGTTCTTCCGCCAACACACTTCCCCCTGCTTACCTAAAGGAATCCCACGATGACCACCACAATTAACGTGCATCCTTCGCATGAATCTTCCAACATTCGTTCATCATTCACCACCTATGATGAACCCGTAAAGTTCTGCACAATTACCATCAATGTGTCAGATAGCAATACCACGTATTTCTTTACTGACACTGAGCAACTCGCAGAGTTCATCAACTCCCTTATTCCCGTCATCAATCAGGCAACTTACCATATCGGTGATTGCCTGATAAACGGTGAATCTCTGCCAAAAATTGAAGAATCTCCCTTCTGAAATTCTTCTAAATCTGGTATAATATACCGGATGCTCCTGTAGCTCAGCTGGATAGAGCAACGGACTTCTAATCCGTTGGTCGTACGTTCGAATCGTACCGGGAGCGCTATACCACAATGTACAAACAAAAACAAGGTGTACTACACGCCAATTCATAATTCTATAACATTATATTAACTACTATAATCGGGAGATTTCCATGTCAAAATTTCTAGCAACATTTAAGGTCAATGTCAATACTATGATCCGCTTGAATGCTCCCAGCATTCTAGCAGAGACTAGCTTCTGACATAACAGATGTCGGTTGGTCTCCGTGAGCGTTCTCCATTGCCCCCAGTGAGAATGATCATGGTCGGAGTTTAGCCTCCTTTTACGAAGACCATTTTGCTTTTAGCAAGCGGGGACTGACCGACAGCCCTGGTTCATATAAACACATGAACCAGAAAGGCAACCATGGTAAACGACACTACTTTAATGGAAGCAGAATCACTCTTCTATGAATCTTTAGCTCAGATTTCATCTAAGTCTAATCTACTTCAAGAATATTCTCATCTTGTCAATTTCACCTCAACTGATCAATCAGCTGTAGATTTCAGAAAGACATTTTATGGTCTTATGACTCGTATGCGTGAAATTACTTACAAGACAACTGAGATGTTCGAACTCATTTGTGAGTCTCATCACAGTGAATACAAATGACCAAATTTGTTGAGTGCTTAGATTTATATATGTTTGACGTCACTCATACATATAAATATATGATTTGTAATCAACATATATAAATAACGCAACAAATTTCATAAACTTTATAATTATACTTGCAATTTTATATAACCTTATACAGCTATTTAAGGAGTATTTATGTCAAAGCAGCAAGTAATCGAAGATTACATCAACACAATTATTGGAGGAACTGTCAGTACAACTGCACTTGTGCAGGCTACCAACTGCAGTCTTCCAACTGTGTTGTCCTATATAAAGAATAACCCTTCTCGTTTCGAGAAGGTTAAGCGTGGTACATACCTCATCAAAGCCAGTACTGTGACATCCGTCTCCAATACTGACACAAATAACCCAAATGCTTGGTAATAATTAAATTTGGTGAGTACTATTATGCTACCTTAGAAATAAGGTTAGCAGGAGTGGCTGTGCATAAGCGGGCGGAACCCTTATGCCACTCCTTTGGAACCGATCCACTCTTACGGAGGTTAACGTGTCAGATTATTTCATGACAAATGGATTTACTCGGGATTTTAATAATCTCCTTAAATCTATTCTGTTAATCTCCAAAAGGCTCGAAGAGTTAACGGACGAAGTTCGTGCTCTTCGGGAGCAACATGCAGTGGATCCTAACAAGGAGAATTCCACTGAAAACATTGTTGTTACACCACCAAATCCATGATATAATAAGACATGCCCTAACGGGCACGGGATACTAATTCCCACATGTAACAAGGATACTTGTGAAATGAGGAAAAACTTACCGCTGCCAATTAGATAGGCATGTAGACCTTGTTTCGCAACCTGCGATATACGTACACTGGAAATTCCAGAGTACGCTTACCGAAAGGAGCGAACCATGGATAATCGGTTCAAGCATATATATCAACACTTATCCAAGTATAAGCTAAGACTTGTCTATGCTATAGCTGGATTGTTGACTGTCGTTTTGTTAGCTTCTTATCTTTCAGACAAAGACACTAGCAAAACTTTAACACCAGTCTCTACAATCCCGGCTGTAACAACGACAAATCCACCTATACAAACCACGACCATCCCTCCCCAAACAACAACTACACTTCCAGATTTATCTGGCGTAGATTTTGTTGCTTTGGCCAGAGCAACTTATGGCATGTGTGGTGAATACCACGATCTTGCTATTCAAGTTGGATGGCCTGAAGAGGAATGGCCACGTCTTCGGCAAGTAATGTGGCGCGAGTCACGTTGCATTACTGATTCATGGAATGGAGCAGATGCGGGTCTTACCCAAATCAATCAAGTCCATTCTCAGTGGCTTTCCGACATGGGATGGTCCCACCCCGATGATATGTTTAATCCAGAATATAATCTAACATTTGCTTTACGCCTGTGGGAAACCTCAGGATGGAAGCCATGGAGATTTTCTGGTACAACATGGGGTGATTGATTATGACTAATAACAAGTTAGTTGTAATCATTTCCGCGTTGATTTTATCTACCGGAATTCTATTCACATCAAACCAACCTATATCGGCATACTCTCCCAAAAATTCAGATACTCCAATTGACTTTTCTCAAGTAAATTGGACTGAACTAGGAAGACTTATCTATGGAAGATGTGGCGAGTATCATGATCTTGCTATTCAAGCAGGCTGGCCAGAATCTCAATGGCCAACTCTTAGCAAGGTAATGTATCGTGAATCTCGCTGTAATACATTTTCCTTCAACAAGTCTGACCCTAATGGAGGTAGCCGTGGTCTCATTCAGATTAATGGATATTGGTGCAGAAAAAATAAATACAACCCTAACGGTTGGCTGCAACAAAAATCTATCCTCAACACATGCGAAGATCTGTTTGATCCACTAACCAACCTGCGTGCAGGATGGGCAATGTGGCAATACAGTCAACATCGCAATGGTTGTGGCTGGAAACCTTGGGCTACAAGATGTAAATAGCATTTAATCACAACCTACAGTCCACACAAAGGACGAGGACACCTCTGCTAACAGGGGCAAGTCCTCGTCTTTTGCTATATCCAAAAAAACACCATCTATGATTGGAGATTAATGTTCTCATTTATGATGATGCTCGCTATCGCTTCAGCGATTGTCGAGCTTACCTTTGCATCCAAGTTTCCAGCTTGGCGCCGTGCAGCAAAGAAGAATAAAGCAGTCAACCTTGTAATCTCTATTTCCTTATCATTTGTCTTGGGTATTATGTTTGGTGCAGCTGGCCTTATTGCTATGGCTGCAGCAATCATTTCTACTGTTATTGCTGTTCCTGGTTATGCCATCTTGGAATGGGCTTATGACTCTCCAGAAGCTCAAGCCAAAGGTGGCAACCTTATCAAGTATTATTCTGATAAAACCAAAACAGTTACCAAAGACACTCTTCATCTTATCTATAAGATTTTGAGAATCATTACCTTTCCAATTTGGGCTTCTCGTTCTATTCTTGAAAAGCTTCAACTTTACATGAATAAGTATCGTGCCTTCAAGGCACGTCATATATCTCGTAATCAAGCTTAATAAATATTTGTTTATACAAAAGACAGGACACCTTACCTAAGGGGGTATTATGGAAGAAATTTACACACCCAAGTTGCGTTTGCAGTCAGAATATCAAGGACCTCTCCGTGGTGGAGAACGCTATCGTTTCGGATTCTACGACGCTGGAGTTCTCCGCGAGATTCTAAACCACGTTGCAGCCGGCGAATACAAAGTCTTTACTCTTCCCATTCCTAAGAATGAGAAGCAGTTTAACTATGCTGTTTCGCTGGTCAATAACCCCAAGGTGCAGTACGCCCTTGTTGACAAGAACAAAGTTGTCTTTGTTGTTGTTGACGGGCGTCCCGGTTGGATGTCTGTCGTCAATGAACTTGGTTACAACGTTCATTCTGGCGACAAGACCAATAAGCGTCTCAAGTCATTTCACCGACCCACTCTGCTCAACGCTCATTTCGACAATCTCAACATTCGCTATGTTGAACCTACCGAATATTCCCGCTACAATTTCCAAGATAGCAATGCCGACAACGGTGTTGCCTCTTGGCTTTCTGCTCCAGAAACTGTAGCACGACTCCTTGATGGCGGTTTCGTCATCAGTCGTAGAATCATCCAGGAATCTGTGAAGAACATTCCCTTCCACCTTTCCATGGATAAGATGGAGGATCATGATTATTATTATGATCCTCGTGTTTACCAGCAAATGGTAGACGATCTTCTGAATTCTACAGTCGTTAATGCCCGCCTCATTTTCGCTGACGGACTTCTGAAGGGCAATGCCTTTGTGGCAGATTTACCTGAAGGAGTTGACGTCATCACCTCTCGTGAGAACATCAAGAAAGAAGTCACTTATGACAAGGGCTATCGGTTCCTCGCTGAACCTCAAGGCCCGAAGTCTCGAGTGATTACCGATGACCAAACCGTCATCAACCTTCCCAAACTGTTCCGCAAGAGCGACATGGAAATGTGGCTTAGTGAAGATTACAAGAAGCTCTTTGAGCAAGCTACTAGCGGTAATCTTCTTACTAACTGGAAGTACATTTATCAGCGCAAATGGCAAGACTCCAAGAAGAATGAATCTAACGTTGATCTAGCAGAAGAGCACGAAGCGCGAGCCCGCATGGCATATGTGGGTTATCGCTGGGCTGCTGCTGGTTTCAAGGTTACTCAGTCTCCTTGGTTGTTCGAAACCGTTGCTATCAGTCACGCAAAGCCATTGCAAACTAAGATTGTTATTCCTTGTTCAGTCTACGAACAGATCATTCCCGAAAGCCTTGCTCGCATGGCAGGATATGATATGATCGTTGAAGAGGATACAATCGTACGTTGCAATGCTCTTGGTTGCCACGTCGTTAACGATTGCGATTGGCTCGAAATGTATGAGAGCCATGGTGGTATGGATGAAGATGATTTCTTCAAGCTCTTCTATCGTACCATGCAAGGCGGAGATTATGACGGAGAGAAAGTCGTTGTAGCCACTCGTTCACCAAATGGCTACGGCGAATACACCATCTTCCGCTATGTGGAGGGCTCTTGGGCCCCCACGTGGCATAAGGCAGATGGTACTCCCGTCATGTTCCCCGAAGTTAATGGTCGTGGCTGGCCTCCTCGCTTGTCTAGCTCAATCTTTGCGAATAAGATCCAGTATACTGGACTTCCTTCCGAAGCATTGCCTAAAGTAAAGCGAACTGGCCCTTACACTCAAGATGATGTCATTCGTGACATCAAAATTGCTATGGCTGGTGGTAACGTCGGTGGATTTGTCAATGCCGCAATGGCCCATTCTATGGTCATTGCTAAGCATCGACCTGTCCAATTGTGCACTTTGGAAACTGCTATCGATAAGTGCATTAATCCCGACAACGCCGCTGATGTCCTTGCTATTGATCGTGAAGCCGAACAGATGATGCGTGAAGTCATCAAATCCGGCAAACCGATTGATGAGGACTTTTGGTACAAGCGTGGAATGAAGCGATTCCTTAAGCGAGGCGAAACCGTGGAACTTTATCACGGTAAGCTTTCGCAGCTGAACGCACTATGTGACACTTATTTCAAGCGTTACGTAAACAGCGTTCGTGATTGGTCTCAGAAGAACGCCCGTCCTGATGAGATCATTCACCAGCTTGGCAATCGTCTTCGCCATCATGCTTATCCAGTTCTTCGCCAATTCCGAATGAACCTGTACAATACTAATTCCACAGAAGTGACGAAGAGCTCTGGGGCAATCCAGCGTTCTTCGTGGGAACATTTGTATTCAGATATTGTTGACAAGATCAATTCTTATGAGCGAATTCTCGATTCATATGACTTTGTGATTGCACTCTATTCTGAATCAATCAAGAACCCTACTTCTACTGGTAAGGTCACTGACCAGGTTGTGATGAACAGATTCGTCTTTCCGTATCTTGAAGAAGCTCTTCAGTATTACGGAATTGCTCGTTCTGCCCATCGCGAACTTGTCAAAGATCGCATGAAGATTGTTACAGATATCAAGAAGAGTTGGCTCTGGAAGGATGCCCAAGGCATCGAAGTCGAATATACTGATCCGCTTGAGTTCCAGAGAGCTCACGCGGAGCAGTCTCCTATCGTCTTCGTCAGCCCTAAGCCTCCTGTCAGAAAGCTGGAGAAGTCGCTGTACTAAACAGCATGTTCATACAAAGTTGTGGAGGGACCTGCCCTATCGGGTCCCTCCACAACTTTTTTCTACATACATAAAAGAATCGCTATATAATAAAAAAATTTGTTAATAGACTTAAGGAGTATTTATGACTTCCGCAGAATTCCACATTAATGACAATGAAATCCATGAAGATGATCATCTTCTTGATGATATTCTTGAAGATCAAACTCATCCTGACGACATTGTTAGTCAAGCGTTTGATTTCTTTCACTTCAATCAGCGAGTCCTAAACAAGGACGTTCGCAACATGGAAGTCGATCTTGATCGACGTTCCGCCCGCGAGCTTGTCTCGCTGTACTACGATTTGCAGAAGGCACGACTTGGTTACAATAATCAGGTTCGTGACCTGACCAAGGCTGGCAGCCCTCATGAGCTGCTCAGCTATTATGCAACCGTTATCGAGATGTTGGAGAAGTCACTTGTGGCTCCTCTTGATCATTTCGGTAATCAGTTCGTAGTCGGTCAGTGGGCCAAGAGCCAGTATGGCATTGGACCAGTTATTACTGCCGGACTCGTTGCTCATATTGACATCGAGAAGGCACCGACTGCTGGAGCAATCTGGCGTTACGCTGGTATTGATCCTACCATTAAGTGGGAAAAAGGCCAGAAGCGCCCGTTTAACGCACAGTTGAAAACTCTCACTTGGAAAATTGGTCAGAGCTTCATGAAGTTCTCCAATAAGGATCAGTGCTTCTACGGCCATCTCTACAAGCAGGACAAGGCACGCCGTCTTGCCAAGAACGAGGCTGGAGATTATGCAGAATTTGCTAAGCAGATTCTGACCTCCAAGAAGTGGGGCAATAACCCGACTCGTACTTGTCTCGAATCAGGCAAACTTCCGCCTGCTCAAATTGATGCACAGGCACGACGCTTTGCTGCCAAGATCTTCCTGAGCCACTATCACGCAGTGGCATATCAGGCTCATCATGGCACACCAGCTCCACGTCCGTACATTATTCAGCACGGCGGTCACGTTCACGAGATTGCTATTCCTAACAATCCGTTTGCGTGACAATCACACTTGGTACCGGGGTACATCCAGAAATCTGGGTGTACCTCGGTATACAATTTTTTATAATAAAATTTAAATCATTGTATGGGAATTAGTATCAAAATTGAAAAATGAATCATCAGATGAGATTAGTAACAACTTCCCAGAATGAATTAAAGTCAGAGACTTGTATTATCTTCAGTGAATGAATTAAGAAGTATGATTAGTAACAGACTTGCAGAATGAATCAAAGAACACAGATTGCTAACAATAGCGGAGAATGAATCAATACTCAGGATTAGTGACAACTATTTCGAATGAATCAGTGCCTGTGATTAGTATCATTGATTTGAAATGAATTAAGAAATCCGATCACTCCCATCGATAACAAATGAATCATGATTTTGTATTAGTATCACAAGCGGATGAATGAATCACCATGGCCGATTAGTAACAATTTGAAAGAATGAATCATGGCTTCCTATTAGTAACAGAAATAGAGAATGAATTATTTTCCAAGATTAGTATCATTGTTGACGAATGAATCACGCAAAGCGATTAGTATCAAGGCGTCCGAATGAATCAGTTTGGAAGATTAGTATCAGGATTGACGAATGAATCACAAAAGAAAATTAGTATCAAGGTCGCTGAATGAATCACTCTATCCGAATTGTATTATAGCTCTAGAATGAATCATAACGGCTAATTTGTATTAGCGGCGTAGAATGAATTATAAAGGTTGATTTGTCTCATTTTTCACTAATGAATCAAGACGCTTGATTAGTAACAAAAAGTTCGAATGAATCAAATCCGCAGAATTGTAACACGCGAGTTTGAATGAATCACGCAGTAGGAATTGTAACATCGAGTTTCAATGAATCAATACCGTTGACTTATATTAAGATACCAGAATGAATCAAATGCGTGGAATTGTAACATGGCCTGCAAATGAACCATACAACACGATTGTGTAACATGAAGACTAAGTGTTTTTAAAAAATAATAGTTCATACAAAAATCTGAACCTTTTATTTTATTTGGGAGAAATATATATTATGGAAGAGTATATTAAAACAATTTCTGCAGATAATCAAAAATCTATTGTTGATTATCTTAACGAAACTATCCTACCTCACATGATCATTAATAGCCAAGGAGCTGCTAAGGGTCGTCGTCAGCTTTGGATCCAAACTGCACCACCCCTTACATCTTCTGCTACTTGGCACGTAGGATTTGAAGACGAAAGAATTATGAATTATATTCGTCTTATTTCTCCTCCAGGATTTACTCCTGAAGCAGTTCTCGTCACTAAGGGTGGCAATATTAAGCGTCATCGTGATGCGCGTTACGCTGATTACCGAGGTATGTCTATCAATCTTGGTAAAGTTACTTGGTACTATGAGCGTTCTAATGACCAATATTTTTGGCAGCCCGGCCTTCATGAATCAGTGCCCGTAGGGCGTTATGATTTAACAGGCGGAGAGGTTTTTATGTTTAATACTAAAAATCCTCACTGGGTAGAGAATGCTCATCCAGATCGTTGGGGCATTAATGTTTGGCAGATCTCCAAAAATACTCGTGATGACTACGACAAATTTATGGAAAATCGTGCCAACGGAAATCTTACAAAAGAGCAACTCGATTATAAAGTCGCAGGATATTAAAATGAATATTAATGATTACACTCCTGATAATTTTCATCCAGACAAATTTCATGCATTAAAGTGCCTGTGGCTTTTCCGTCGTAAACAGGATTTGTTCATGTATTACATGAATCAAATTACCGATAGTACTACTGAAGCTTTTCTCAAAGTAAGACCAGTTCATGCTGCTCATGAACATCTTCAAAGAGAAACTGGTTTGTCCGATGAAGATATTCATCATTACACTCTTGTAGGAAATTATATTAATGAATATGCCGAAATTCTTCAAATGACTCCTGAACAACTTCAAGAGCATATTGACATCTATGAACAAGATGTTGAAGTTCCTGAAGATCTTAAAGACGATCTTGAAGAGCTCGCTCAGCAGATCGTTGATGTCATTCAACAGAATCGCGAAAGAGATAAAACTTTTAGGAATATTATTAATGATAATTTTAACAATCAAGAAAAATCCACAGACAGCTAGTGGTCGTACACGAAACCGTATCAATGAAGCTGGTCCTGATTTTGAATTCATTGAGAATTCAAATCGGGAGGGATCTATTCTTCTAAAAAGTCTCAAGACAAACTGGTTTGGATGGCTTCTTCAAAATGAAATAATTATTCAAAAACGAAAGGAAGTTTTATGAATACTATTAATGCTCTTGTTCAAATGCATAATCCAACTATTGCTACCGGAAACTCTTATACATATACCTATGCTTTAGCTGTCCCTGCTAAGAAAAATAAAAACATCTTTCATAAGCTTGGTAAAGCTCTTGGAAAGTCTGTTGCCTTTTTTCGTAAAGACGAAACAAAAGCTGCTTCACTAATCAGCTATTGGGCTGTAGAAACAGTATTGTTTTCTATTATTATGTTGACAGCTTCTAGTTCTTTTGTCTTCTTCTCCGCTTTATTCCTTTATCTTTATGGAGCCTACGCACTTTTTAGTGCTATAATGGTTCTTTTATAGGACAAATATGACATACGATCTAGAAAAAATTAAAGAAGAATGTGCAATTATTGATGACGAAATTAATATTCTTCAATATGTTTTGATGGATACAGCATCTCGTGATGCTAAGTATCATCCTATGGTAACATTTTTTAAGAATCAAACAACTCGTCAAGTAGTTGTCACTCCTGCTCCTCAGCAGTCTTTTTCCAATACTCTATCTAAGCTTGCTGAAGCACTTTATCTTTATCCTTGTTTAAATTCTAGCTGTGCTTTAATTTCCTTGGATTCTATTATTAAAAATTCTGATAATCAAGAAATTGATTGTCTGCAACTTTTTCTTATTTCAGAATACCGAGGATATATAATTCAGCTTCCATATACAAAAAATCAAGATAAGACTATCACTTGGCTTTCTGATCAGTTTACTACTCAGAACCTTCTTGACACAAACTTTGAAGGTCCCACAAAAGATATGATTAATCTTTTTTTTATGTTCACTCACTTAGATTCCTCGCCGTATACTGTTCACGAATGTCTTTCGTATCTTAGTTATTCTGGAGCTTCGCTTCAGATATTTGATTCCCTTAAAATTGCATACTATAGTGCAATTCATCAGTAACATAGAAAATGAATAATAATGCAAGACAAAGAAATTAAATACATTGCCGTTACCAACTGTAGCGCAAACAAATATCAAACTCCCCATATGGTAAAATCATATGTTATGTCAGATGAGGAGTTTGAACAAAACATCAGACGTCTTATGGACTCTGAATATTATTTAACAGAACTTGAATTCAACTAAACCCTTAGGGGGGACATCATGTTGCAACTGAGACCATATCAGCAAGAAGCTTTGGATTCTATTGTTTCTTTTTCAGACCGTGGTATCAACAAGCAGCTTGTTGTACTTCCAACGGGAGCAGGGAAAACCGTTATATTTTCTCATCTCCCATTGTTCAAACAAAATAGTTACCCTATGCTAGTTCTTGCACATCGTGCAGAACTATTGCATCAAGCCAAAGAAAAAATTTCTTGGTCTAATCCAGATATTTCTATTGAAATAGAACAGGCGGAAAATTATGCCAGTCACACAGATGTTGTTATCGCTTCTGTTCCTACTCTTGGTCGTGAGAATTCTGACCGCATTAAGCGGTTTCCTAGAGGGTACTTCAAGTCAATCATTATTGACGAAGCGCATCATGCAGCTGCTCCTACTTATCGTAGGATACTTGATTATTTTGAAAATACTTTCATATTAGGTGTAACTGCTACTCCTCAAAGATCTGACAATACTCGCTTGACAGATGTCTTTGACGAAATAGTATACTATAAAACAATTCAAGATCTTATACAAGACGGATATCTATCTCCTCTGGTAGGATATAGGATTAAAACAGACACAGATATTTCAGGAGTAGAAACAAATGATGGAGACTACAACCAATCACAACTTGAAGATGTTATTGATAATCCTCAGCGCAATGCTACCATTGTTGCTGCTTATAATGATCTGGTCCCTAATGCGAAAGCCCTTGTTTTCGCTGCCGGAGTCAGACATGCCCAAAACCTGGCCCTATCCTTTGGGCAAGCGCAAATAACAAATGAGGTAATATTAGGTGTTTCTAGTACAGATGATCGTAGAGATATTCTGGCGCGTTTTGCTAGCGGTGAAACGCGAGTTCTCATCAATGTTGGAGTTCTTACGGAAGGATTCGACGAACCATCCGTAGAAGCAATTTTACTTGCTAGACCTACTAGATCTACTCTGTTATATACACAAATTGTTGGTAGAGGCACAAGACTATATGAAGGAAAACCTCATTGCACCATTTTAGATTTTGCCGACACCACAAAGGGTCGCAAACCTATTGGCCTTCCATCTCTTCTCGGTCTACCCCCAGAATTCGATTTACAAGGCCAATCATTAACAGACGTAGCAAATAAATATAAAGAGCTTGAAGACTATTGTCCCGGTGAAGCCGTTAGGGTATTAGCACCCGATGATATAGAACTAGCTTATAAGCGTATTAATCTTTTTATGCCGCCCCCACCAAACGAATTTGTTCAACAATATTCTCGTTTTGTTTGGGCTGAAGTAGCAGAAAATGATTATCATCTTGGTATAGATAATAATAATTCTCTTAGAATATATATTGATACTTTAGGAAGATGGACCGTTGAACATAGGCATCGTACATCTGAAGGATTAAAAACTACATTCTTAGGTTATCCTGAAGATATGCGCGATGCTTTTGTTCGTAGCGACAAATGGATCATGAAAAGATTTGACACAAAGCTTATTGATTCTGATGCAGCTTGGCGATCTGATGGTCCAACTGACGCACAGAAAAAACTTCTTAAAAGAATTGGTGTTCCCGTTACTTCTGATATGACCAAAGGAACTGCCAGTCAAATTATTTCTAAATATTATGAAGCCAATCCAAGACCTGCTTGGTTGGATAACAAAATTAAATATTCACGATCTAAGTGGTAATCTGATATAATGGAACCCATGTCAAGGTTTACTAATTACTATTCTCGTCAAGTCAATAATCCTTATACTGATTATATTTTTGTTCAAGATACTCTTAGCAATAATGATGTTTCTTTTTTATCAGCTACAGCTAAGATCGCTACCACTTCTCAATATCGTTTTCGTATTGCAGCAATGATTGTCAAATCAGGTAGAGTTCTTGGCGCTGATGTGAACATGCCAAAAATATCTCCCAGTACACCTCCCAATAGAGTGAGCACACATGCCGAAGTTCGCGTTCTTAAAAACACCCGTAACGTACGAGGAGCAACTCTCTATGTTGCTCGTCTACGTTCAAAAGATATTCCTGCTTTAGCTAGACCATGTTCATGGTGTATGCAAGAGATCATCGATGCCGGAATATCAAGAGTTGTTTTTACTACAAACGATGAAATGGGCTCATCATTTTATACTGACATGATTACATGGAAGGATTTATCACATGAACAATGAAGAATACCTAGAATCTTATTATAAGCCTTCTTATAATAAGAATTCAAATAATGCCCATATACTACATGCTCATCATGAAGATTTTTTATCTCTTTTAACTTATTTTAGAAAAGATATATCTTTTGATATAGATTTAGGTTGGTTACCTTTAGTAATTAATCTTCACAAATCTATTCTTGAACTTGATCCTAATTATGAATTACTGCAAGTAAAAGAAAAATTTGGTAGTCTTAGATATTATGTTAACACATATTCTATTTATACAGATATAGGTAAAGAAATACATCATTTAATTTATACTGCAGAAGAATCTTCTTTAACCATTTGCCAACTTTGTGCAAATCCTGGATCTTTGCAATCAAAGAGCTATTGGCCATTAAAAACTCTATGTGATTCTTGTGCTCTATAACAATTATCATCCTATTATTTCTCCAGAGCTTTATGATAGTTCTGGAAAAATAAAATCATTACATATATCTCCATCTATAAACCGCACTCCTACAGTCATACATGACACATACCAAAATGCTATATCATATGTATTTTCTACTAATGAGATCAAAATAATTCATCCACATCCAGATTTTTTAATCTGTTTTGATCCTCTTTTACAATATTCTATATTCTATGCTAATCATGTTGCAACACAGTTGTTAAGACATTCTTTCTCTACATACTTTGGCGCAACTGTTACCGATGCTGTTTATGGAGATGTTCTTATATTTGGTTCTTACAATTATAAAACAAGTATGCACGATGAACACTTTCATTCTATTCCATATCACATAGTTGAACAGGTAACAAAAATATATGAAAACTCCTCAGAATACATCAAGGACATTTAACAAATCTCTTAAATGTTCTGATTGTTCTTTGAAAAGTAAGGATGTTTATCATTCTAATAGATTTAAAAAAAATCTTTGTCTTGATTGTCTAACTGCCAATCTTCTTAGCCAAATTCGCCAAGATAAAAATATCAATTAGTATATTCAAAGACAAGAGAGGGGGATATCAAAACAAAATAACAATAAGGAAAAAACATCATGTCACTTTCAGTAATCATTGGTTCCGAAATTGAAGACATCAACAATATCAAAAACACCATAGAACTTCTAAAGTTCACTAAGAACATTGTTTCCGACAGTGTTCTCTCAACGCCAGATCATGAAAATATTGACTCTGAAAAGCTAGATAATATTATCACCTGGTATACTGGTATTCATAATATTCTTACTGATCCCGCTTCGTTTCCTTCTTACGAAGAATAATTTAATGGTTTCAAGGGTCTCGGGCCTGTAGCCCAACGGCAGAGGCAGAGGACTTAAAATCCTTCCAGTGTGGGTTCGAAACCCACCAGGCCCACAGGGCAGCGAAGTTCTACTCCTTTCTGGCTTCGCTGCCCGCCTTGCCCTTTTAGCTCAGTTGGTAGAGCAGTGGACTTTTAATCCATTGGTCGCAGGTTCGAGCCCTGCAGGGGGCACTATGTCTAATAAAAAATTTATTGATCTGCCACAAGATAAACAGCTTAATCTTATTAAGGAAGCTTTCAATTATCTTTGTTCACAAGGATTAGTTCCACATGGAATTCAATCCGGTGACGATGATACTTGGGACAACTATGCTCCAGCAATCGAACTTGCTTCTGAATTGTATCAAAAATCCTAACTAATTTTTCTAAGGAATTTTATGAACACTCATAACGAAGACTCTAATAAACCTTCTCTTCAACTAATTATCAACGAAGAATATAATTCTGAATCTAATTCACAAGAATTAAATATTCAAGAATATCTTGAAAACAACGAAGAGCTTTTACAGTATACTCATGCTTTCGGTGATCTTATGATTAAGATACTTGCAAACATGTATACCATGAGAATGAGTAATCTTTCTTATTATGTTAAGCATTATATTAATTCTGACCATGTTGAAGATCCCTACTTAACTGATTGCATTGACGCTTTACGTTGGTTGTGTTCCACTATTAATGACAAGAAAGAAGAAGTCCTTCCTGAAGATCTTCTTTCTGAAGCTCTGAATTACAGAGCTCGTCTTGTTTCTAATATGTTTCCAAAACGTTAACTAAGGATTATCAATATGAAAACTGAAACCATTCAACAAATTACCAATTTAGTTGACAAAGCTATCAATGATATTTCTGGTAGAAAACTTGTATCTACAGAAGAAATGACAGATCTATTATTAGATATTCGTTTACATATCATGATTGATGAAGAATCTTCAAAGGATTTAAACGTATGAAAGTTAAAGTAAATGTTGAGCTTATCATGCAGATTCCTGGTGAGCTTCAAAATGATTTTCAAGCCGTTGATGTTATAGATCAAGCCTTACGAGATATGCTTTATGTCGGAGTTCACTCTGATGAACTTGAAGAAGGCTCTGAATATTTGATTATTGATGACTTAACTCTACGTACCTACAAAGTTTTAACCGGGAGAATTCCGACATGACTCATTCAATGTTATTTATTAGTGAACAAGAAAAAGAACAACTTGTTCAGATTCGCATTATGGCTGATAACATTTGTTCTGCTCTTGATAATCTTTCTTCTGAAATTAAAGAATTTATTAATTCTGAAATACAGGTTTTTAAAACTCAGACAGAGCATTTTACAGACATGCTACAAGGACTTTGATGTATATAGATTAATCTCATGCAGAGACATGGAATCTATCTTGTATCTTGGGGAGAGGTTTCGGTTTGCGTGTCCTCCATGCAGTAGCTAAACGTCAAGCGAAGTGCCCCTATGAAGGCGTGACAGTCGGAGAGACGATATGGGACGATAGCTCAGTTGGTTAGAGCATGGGACTCATAATCCCCGGGTCGCGGGTTCAATTCCTGCTCGTCCCACTGGGTGCTGTTATAACATCAAAAAAATAAGAGCGCAAGTAAAAACAACTACTATTGTCTGTTGAGCCTACTACGGGGCGCTCGCGTTATGACAGCATCCTTCGTTTTGGAAATATTCAACGTGCGAGTACGTCTGAGATTTTTCTTCTTTTTAAGAAGATCAATCAATAGTGTCCGAAAGACTTTAACAATATTTCCTGGCTATTACTTAATACGTAAAGTCTTTTATATATTACGGAAAAGCATTGGCGAAGTACGTAAGATAGAATACCTGCAGTATTTTTGTAATAGCTAAACTTTAGGAGATTATATGTCACTTGCAAAATTTAGAAAAGTATTTAAAGGCTATAAGAAGCCATCTACCCCTTCACCGAAGGTTTCTCCCGACAATACTGACAATAAGCAACAAGATGACAAATAGGCTCCTAGCCGGATTAGCTCAGTGGTAGAGCAACGCACTTGTAATGCGTAGGTCCTCAGTTCAATCCTGAGATCCGGCTCTAGTAGTAGCCAACGTCCTTTCGTCTACATGGGCGGGAACGAAAAAATCGTGTATACTGTTGGTGGACACATATTCTCCGCACGACTGCTACTTTATCTTGAAAGGATAAAATAAAAATGAAGAAGATTATTATTGGTGCTACTGCACTTATTGCATTAACTGCTTGTGGCACCACTCGAACCGTCTACGTTGATAACACTGATGCTATTGACGAAGGCTACGAAGTTCCTACAACTACAAACGCTCCAGCTACTACTCCAGCTCCAACTCTTCCACCCGTTACTTGGACAGCAGAGGACGAGTTCCTGTTTGATATTAAGAACAGCATTGGCTATGTCGCCGTGTCTGACTACGACTTACTTGATACGGGCTACATGGTCTGTACCACCCTGCGAGGTGGAGCCACTGCTATGGATGTTGTCCTCGCAATCACTGGCGTTGGATACGAGCAGGAGTTCCTTGCCGCACTCACCGCTTCAGCAGTGCTGAACTTGTGTCCTGACCAGCAGTGGAAGTTTGACGCTCTGTAATGAAGCGATTGCTTCCGATTCTTCTTCTCGCTGGTTGTTCCTTTGGGGCAACCAGCGACGAGGGAGCAACTATCCCCCAATCCTCAACATCATTTACCCAACAGAATCTCCCTGCTGAAAAAATTACTTATACTCCTTTAGAGTATGCTTTCTTTGATGATGTTGAATATTATTATGGATTTGTTTCTGAAACATACAAACAAACTGCATTAGAAATTGGATATCTTCTTTGTACTTTAATGGACGAAGGAATGACAGACGTAGATATAGTTGAACGTATTAATGAATCTGGAAGTAATGGACCTGATCGTCAACTTCAGTTTGCTATAGCCATAGCTTCTACTACCGTGCTGTGTAGACAACATATACAAAATGCAGAATATATATCTCTTAATTATCCTGTTTCTTAATATTTACTAAGGAAGTTATTTCTTGAAAAAATACTTTTTTATTATTATTCCTTTAATATTTGCCACTGTTTTAACAACAGTGGCTTTATTATTTTTAACTTCACTTAACTCCGTTAACTCTTCTCCAACTACTACTTCTTTAGTTCCCCTAAATCCTTTACCTTCATCTCCTACTACTACTATTCCTTCTTTAGACGATTTGCCTATAGGCATATCTCAAGAAGATCTTCAGATTCATTTCCTTGCAAAAACTAAACAAATTTATGGCAGTGCGTTCATTCCACTATCTGATCAAGACATTGTCGGATACGGACTACTATGGTGCGATGCAATTAATCTTGGAATGAAATCTTCCGATGTCGAAGAGCGCATTAACGAAGGCGCAATTGACAACGAAGACGCTGCACTTCAACGCGCAATTGTTTCATCAGCTGTTTTGTATTTTTGCCCTAACCCTGATTTCTAATGGAAAATCTTCTTCAATCCATTCCCTACAAAAGAACCATTCATTGGTTAACTAAATATATTCAAAATAATCCTTCAGCCGATTTGCATTTCCGCAGTATTATCTCTATACTGAAGCAAGAGAAAAACTATTATGTTAAATGTGTTCTTCTTGACAATAGATATTTATACGGCTCGTTTTTAGCTGCAGCTAAAGAAAGTATTTCTTCATGATTCTTATTACCGATAAACCAAATCATCCTTCTATCCTTTCCCACAAAAGCAAAGGCTATATGAAGTTTGTTAGTGGCGAAATTGTACCTTTTGATGAACTTCTTTATTTTGAAGACAGTTTAGAATGGCCCGCTGAAGAAGCTCCATATTATTTTATTTGGCGTAAAGCAGACAATTACAGATGCGGTTATCCTGTTAATGATGTTGCTTTAATCTATTTTACTGATGATCGAATATCCGAGGCTAGCATTTAATTTTATTTGCTAGCCCTCGTCGTCTACTGGTTAGGACAAGACTCTTATAAAGTCTCAAAGGTGGTTCGATTCCACCCGGGGGTACCATGAATCCACTTCAATACTTTGATGAAGAATACTCTTCATTTGAAAAATCATTAAACTCTATCCAATCTATCCTTCTTCAATCTCATGATATTTACTCTAAGATACAGAGCATACAAAAAAGAATGAGAACTGTAGATAAAAATAACAAGCTGTCTGTTGAAGAAGTTTCTCGGTTTTTAGATGATCTCTCTGTTCTTTCATCTTTATCTTCTGAAATTCTATCTTCTGTGCAAAAAATAAAATCTTCAATAGTTTTTAGATCGGAACTTCATGGATTCTAATCCCACTTCTCCCATTACTTCTCGTAGAGGTTCTCCCAAAAACGTTGCCAATCTTTACGAATGCTTTGACGACTTAACTTCTCTATGGAGAGAGAAAGCTCTTTGTAGAAATGGATCTTTATCGACAGATCATTTTTTTTCTATTAACAGCGACAATAAATCTGCATCCTCTGCAGCCAAAGCTATAAGCATGTGTTCTGCTTGTCCTGTACAAGTAGAATGTTTACATGAAGCTATTAAATATAATTATGATGGCGTTTGGGGCGGAACCATATATCGTCAACGCTTATATTTTATTAGGCAATATCTTAATAACGACCTTCTAAACTTAACCATTGAAAAAGCTAAACAGTTTGTTCAAATGGCCAAGATTCAAAATCTTAGAATTACCAGCCCTAAACGCAAATATCGCAGAAAGACTACCACCAAAAATGACTTACTCCCAGAATGATGATGATCTCTTCGAATATGATCCAGAGGTAGATGCAGAAGATTCTTCTGCTGCTCTTCAATCTGAAGCTTATTCTCCATCTTCCTCCAATAAAAATAAAACTATAGAAGACTTTATCTCTTCTGCTAAGCAGCTTGTTGATGAAATTTCTTCTGATGAAAACTCTCCTATTGATGAGGAAAAAGTAAAGCTTGCTGCTAGTTTTCATACAGCAACATCTGCTTATTATCAAAAGGTACAAACTCCTTCCTATATCAAAGCTATTTCCATCACTCTTAATACTCTTACTAATGGTGATTTTGCTAAGATACAAATGTTTAATCATAAGGAAGCCTTAATTATTCAAAGACTTCGCTATCTTTCCATGATGAACAAAGTCTTTATTAATGCTGACGCAGATGAGAATGTTGTTAAAGAATTATTTGATCTTCTTAAGATAGAATATTCTTTAGAACATGTTCAAACTTTTTATTTGTCAAGTGCAAACATTTCTATGTTTTGCCTAAACCTTGATAGAGCTATCTACAAGCATTTAGGCAAACAGCTTAATCTTCCTATAAAGGAACATTTGCTTGATGATAGCCATATTCAAGATGGCGATAAATACTTTGATCAGCTTAATGATCCGGTTGACAATGATTATATTTCTGAAACTTATGCTTTTCTATTTTCCGCTATGGCAAATGAAGGCTTACTCAAAGATCTTTCAGAAATTTATAATGTTCCATTTGATCTCGTGGTTAACACATGAAAAAAATAAAAGCTTTCTTTTCCAAAATACCAAAGATAACTTGGACTATAGCTACAGCTTCTGCAGTAGCTGCAGTTAATTATTCTATTATACATAGTCCATTTGTTTTCTTTGCTCTCCTAGTTCTTTTTGCTCATGAAATATCTCATTATTTTATGGCCAGAAAACTTGGTTCAAAAGCTTCATTGCCAATTTTTATTCCTCTTCCACTATTTGCCATAGCATTTATTCGTGCTCCAGGTTTATCCAATGAGTCAAAATTAAAAGTTGCTTTATCGGGTCCTATTGTAGGCTCACTTACTGCTTTTATATTATTCCTTTTAAATATTATTTTTAACTTCACAACATCACTCGGTCTCGGTGTTCTTGCCGTCAGTGAACTCTTATTGAATTTTGTAGGAACTGATGGCGCAAAATACCGCTCCGCAAAAAGGAATATTGCATTATGCACCTCTTAATTCTTCCATTTGTCTTAGCAGGTTTATCTGCTAAAGTTTTTAATAATAGACTGAAGAATAAAACCCCCGAAAAACAGATTGACATTATACTAGCTAGTTTTTTCACGACAGTAACACCACAACACTTTGGGGAATTTAATGAAGACATCAAAGATGAATTTACAACGTCAACAGAAGAAGGAACAATTACGTACCAAAATATCTGATCTTTTAGAAGATTCTTATTTTGATGTTCAAGGACTTACGCCAGGTTCTGCTTCTTCTATCGATGAACAGTACTTGGCTAGAGTTCTTACAAAGCTAGCGATAGGTTCAGCTACCGTATGGTGGTCGATACTTGAAGTTAAAGATTTTATTATCTTACGCAAGCTAAGCAAAGGAGTTAAGCGTGACGCACCCAGATAATTTACCCCCCGCATCTAAAATCGCTATGGATAATTTTAACTTTTCTTTTTCTATGGCAAACAAGGTTAAAGCTGAAATACAAAACTCTTATGATACCTTGGACGAAAGAATAAATGCCATAATTGAATCAGAAAAGTTTTATGTTTCTGGCATTCCAGTACTAAGAAATATTCTTATGCTAGGTGCAAATAAAAATGATCTTAAAAAACTTTCCAAAGCACTTTCTCGTTTATCTGATCTAGTTGAAGCCCATGATCAACTCGAAACTAAATTGAATGTCGTTAAAATAATTAACGATGATCCCCACTGGTTTGCTTGGGCTTTTGGTGATTTTTCTAAAGACGTTGACGAAGGCATCGACAGCATCTTCAAAGAAATAGAAGAATAAACTATATTTAAGGATTTTATAATGAGCAACGTTCAATATTCATTCGTTAACACCGAAGACGGAAATCTAACTTTTCGTTCTTCTGTTAACTCTTTTGGTTTAGATCATGTCACCGATAAAGACATGACATCTTTTTATACTTCATTTTCTTCCTATTCTTATGTCGACACTGGCTTAATGCCTGTTGATGGTTCTGGTTTACTTGCCCTTCGTTCTGCTGGAAATCATACTCAAGTTGTTTATCAGCATAAGCCTGGCATGTATTATATCAACTGGGGCCAATACGAAGGAGATCGTTCTGCTGTTAAGTATTACGTTGCTCAGCCCTACAGAATTGTTATTGCCGATCTTATGGACGGCAACATTTATGGAGCTAGAACATTCTATTCTCCCGTTCCCATAACTTATCCAGCTGCTCCACTTTACCACGTAAACCTTCCTAATATTAATTGTAAGGGTTACCGTGGAAATGGTGTTGGCTGGATTTGCTTGTACCACAACGAAGACATATCTTCTTATCCTTTTGGTGAAAAGCTCGCTAAAATTTTAGACCGATGCTCCGGAACAGAAGCTTACAACGATCAAAATATGTCAGAGACTGATGGTCCTCGTTTTTACTCTTCTCATAAAAAGCCATCTTATCTTTATGATCCTTCTGAATGGCAGTCATACTCTGCCGATAATGGATATGAATGGACTCTTGATCCAGAGTTGTGGATACCTGTTTTAGTTAAGGATCGAGACAATCAGGATAAGCACTATCCTAATGGTCAACCTTTGACTGTAGCAGACGCTATAACTGGTAATTATCAGGCATACTATACTGATACAACTATTCCAAAACCTGTTAATCAAATACTTCGTTCTGATTATACTTTGCCCGACAAAAAAGTTTTTGATTGGTTCAAGCAGGCTTACAATGCCTCCACTAATCAACCTCCTGTTATCAATGTTATCGCAAACTCTGAAGCTGTAAAAATTAATCAGAGTATAGCCGCTCCTGTCTTTTCTGACGAAGAAGAAGAAGAAGAAGATAGCTGGATGTGCGATGGTTGTGAAGAGTATTATTCCGATAACTCCTCTCCCAATACCACAAATCATTCAGCTTTTATATGCGACGGCTGCTTTGAAGGATATGTCTACTGTATAAATACAGAAAATTACCATCATCCTGATTATGGTGATATTCTTTATCTAGACAAGTCTGATTGTTGGATATCATTAAGTGTTGCTACTTCTTTGCAATACAAGTATTGTGGCGAATGCGATAGCGGCATCTGGCATACTCATCCTGATTTTGATTCATTTATTTTAAATGATGAAGGATGTTGTATTAACTGCTGTCCTACTCAGGAATCACCTGATTCTCCCCAATCTATTGAAGAATCACCTTTTTAATATATTTATTACACACATACAAATAACTAGAAATATTAATATTAAGGAGAAATAATGTCCGAACAGCAAACTCTTCCTTTTGATCAGGAAGAAGAAGATTATCTTACTCTAGAAGATCTCAATCCCCTCTGGATTACTAATGATGGTCTTCCTACTTTTATCGCTGATAGAGATGATATTTGTGAGTGTGTTGAATCTTTTGGTTTCAATATTTATTATTTGATTGCAAACCAAGAAACTGAAATTAAACCAACAAATACATCTGCCCCTAAGTCTGGTACTGTCACTTACAATAACACTAATAAAACTGCTGCTATAGCCCCCGCTCCTGTTATTGTAAAATCTTTTCAGATCTATAGAGTTGTTAACAACTTTGTTGGTCGTTCCGTATCGGCTGTTCGTCCAGAACTAAGCGCCGAATTCATCAGTCTTGAAGAAGAGGCTATTTATAATATGCCTCCCATTCCTCATTTGCTTATTGAAAAGCTTGATCAGTTCTTTAGATTGGTCGATGCTCAGCATGGCACTGAATCTATTGTCATGCTTACTTTTGACCAAGATAAAGAAGGTTCTGATGGTTGGGGAATCTTAGTTCCTGACCAAGTTAATACTTCTGTTCACTGTAATTACGATCCCGACAGCATTGCTCAGGTGAAGCCTGACAATGTTATTATTGTTGGCTCAGTTCACAGTCATCCAGGAATGAGCGCTTACGCTTCAGGCACTGATCATGCTGACCAAGCTGACTTCGATGGCATCCATATCACATTTGGTAGGCAGAAGTCTGTCAACAATGGAGCAACTCAGTATTATATCGAAATGCAGATGGCCGGTAAAGCTTACAAGCTTGATCCAGAAGATGTTTTTGAGGGTTATACCATAGAAAGAGCTCCAGATCCCGAAGTTGTAGGGTGGACTGATAAAGTAAAAAAAGTCAGCCCCCCCAGTATGGGGGGTACTCGCACGGCCAATCTTGGACAGCCTCATCCACAAACCCAAACTCCTACTCAGCCTACTACGGCGGCTGGGCCCAATAACACTCAGTTAACTAATTTTGTTAACTATTCACCCCACATTCTTGATATTATAGAGGAAGCAATAGGATATGAACAGCAAGCTATTCTTGTCTGCGAAGCAAGCTCCACTGTTGAAAAAGGCAAATTCTCCTGCCCATCTTGCTTTTCGTATCTCCCTATTAATTCTATCTATGTTGACCACTGCTGCGCTATTTGTGATATTCCCTTATGTGAGCCGGACACGCCAGTAGATCAAGTTGTTTACGATGTTGCCGAATATTGTCGTCAAAGAAACATCTCTCAAGATGTAGCTTTATACATGTTGGGTAAAGATGTTGAAAACAACTATTTGCTACTTAGACTGACTCCAGATCTCATAAGCAGCTATCTTGATTCTCAGTGGAAATCATCTGACATATCTCTCTCAGATGAAAATCTTACACTTTGTTGTAATCAAAAAATCATCGACTGTTACTGTCAAGTACAAGTAACTAGCTTGGATTCTTTTGACTTTGATAATTTTATGGGCAAATTTGACGTTTATGCTTCGCAATCTGAATGCCATAAATGCGAACATTATTACACAACTATGTGCCCAAGATATTCATCTACAATAATCAATTTTATATCTTCACCCAAAGACAAAGAGCCGGAAAACTATGCTGATACCATAACTTCCGATGGGTGTAATTTATATTCTGAATATTTTACAGAAAGAGATACATATGAATCCCAATGATTCTAAGCGTTTTATTCTTGTTGGAGCCGGCGGCATTGGCACATGGCTTGCTGCTGGTCTCGTTCGTCTTCTTGAGTGGAAGTTTCCTGGATCTGCTCTTATTATTGTTGACGGCGATACCTATGAGGAAAAGAATAAAGAGCGTCAAGACTTCACTAAACTTGGTAACAAGGCTGTCGTTAAAGCTACTGAGCTAGTTCCTCAGTTTCCTAAGACCACTATAATTCCAGTGGCTAAGTGGGTTGTTGACGATAACTTTTCTGGCGTTACAGACGAAGAAAGCCCCAAGATCAAAGCAAGTGATCTCATTAGAGACAATGATGTTGTCTTTGCTGTTGTTGACAACTTTGCTGCAAGAAAAATTATTTTCGACGCTGCCTCAAAGTTGAACAACGTTGACGTCTTCACTGGCGGTAATGACGATGCTCTTTTTGGTTCCATATATCATTATCAGAAACGCGATGGAGTTGAGGTAACAGCCCATCCAGCTGAGTTTCACCCAGAGTATCATAATCCTCCGGATAAAAATCCTGGTGAACTTAGCTGTCAAGAGCGTTCTGAGATTGAAGGTGGAACCCAGCTTCTTGCCACTAACATGGCGGTTGCATCGTTTATTCTAGGTAGAGTTCAGAAAACAATAGTGTCCAATCAGAGTCCAGAAGAGACAGAGATCTTCTTCGATCTTGGTATTGGCAAGTCTGAACCATACGACAGAATGCACTCATCTTTAAATCAACCAGTTAACGTATAATATAAATAGGAGATAATACACAATGGAAACTTCCAACAATTCCGGCGCTCAGCCAAACCGTTCCACTGGAATGGCAAACATCCGTTATGGTGTTTACAACCAGCCTAGCAACATTGCTGGCAAGAGCGTTAAAGAAGTCCGTGAGCAGTTCAGCAAGATCTGGGGCATCCCCACTGACGCTGTTGCCTACTGTGGCAAGGACAAGCTTGATGAGAACGCGGTAATCCAGCCTGGCCAGAACGTCGAGTTCCATCGTCGTGCTGGCGAGAAGGGCTGATTGCCCACTTACGAACAGTTGTTTTTAACACTGTTCGGCGGGGGGAGGGTTACTCTTTATGAGTGCCCTCCCCCCACCCCCTATATTTTTTGAAAAGCCTACAACTAGTATTACGGTGATACCACAATGTTTGATAAAATTAAACTCGGATATCCTAACCTTTGGGTTCAGTCATCTGATCCTTCTAGAGTTACCGATATCATTACTTCTACTATTTCTCGAAATTTTTATACTATAGATTTTCTCAATGGCTTTTCTAAATTTGTTGATGGCAAATGGAAGCCTATTCTTGTTGAAAATCCTACTTATCCAGATATGAGTTCAGAAAGTCATATTGTAACTTTCGATCCTCAGATAGCTCTTCACTATCTTACTACTGAGAAGTCTCTTACTCGTTCTACTTATATTGTAAATATTGCTTCTTCTCCGGCAGATGCAATCTCTCCATATTCTTCTATTCTTTCTCATTTTAAGTCTGCTTATCGTTCAGCTTTTTGGTCTGACGATATTGCAGCTATGCCGCTTCAATTTATTTTTGTTTCTTCTCTTGAGTGCCCTGAGGATTTTCTCCATCTTTTCAATGTTTTAGAGGATTCTATTCCAACACCTCAAGAGCTAGCAACAATAGTCAACCATATTAATACCGCTTCTCATGATCGACTTCTTAATAATGTTTCCGTAAAAGATGTCGTCAATGCTGGCATTGGTTTATGTGAGTCGCAGTTTATTGATCTCTGCTTGATGTCTGTTGTTAATAACTCTACAATTGATCCCAAGTATATTTATGACGTCAAGATGGCAAATATAAAGAAGAATGGTATTCTTGAAATAGTCAAGCCTGCAATATCTTTTTCTGATATTGGTGGTCTTGATAATATTAAAGATATCATTCGCCGTACTGCCATTCTTCGCAAAGACCAGCAACGCACCGCTTCTTTCGGCGTCACTCCCATTAGAAGACTATTGATGGTTGGCGTTCCCGGTACTGGCAAGTCTGCTATTTGTCAGGCAACTGCCAAAGAGCTTGATCTTGATCTTGCTCGTACTGGTATCAGTCAAGTTATGAATTCTTTCATTGGCCAATCCGAGGCCAACATGCGTGCAGTCTTTAAGCAGATTCGCGCTATGTCTCCTTTGTGCGTTTGGATTGACGAGTTTGGTCGAGATCTTAGTGGTGGCTCCAGCTCTTCCCATGTTGATGGTGGCACCACTGATCGTGTGCATGGAGAGTTCCTAACTGGTCTTCAGGAATTGCCAGAGGATACTTTCCTTCTTTGTGCAGCTAACTCTCTTGATTCTTTGAGACCAGAGATGTTGCGTGCCGACCGCTTTGATAAGATTATGTTTGTTGGCCTTCCTTCTTATGAGGAGCGCAAACACATCTTCCAGATACATCTTTCTAAGATTGATACTGATCATTTTTATGATTATGACGCTCTTGCTCAATCCACTCAGTATATGACTGGTGCAGAGATAGTTTCTTTGATTAGAGAGACTAAGTTTTATGTTGTTTCTGATTCCCTTCGCCCAATTGAAACAAATGATATTCTTACTTATGCTCCAAAGATGAAGAATATTATTTGGATGAAGCACCATGAAACAGTTGTATCTATGTATAAATATGCTCTTGAGCAGTGGGATTGGGCATCCACAGAACAGATGGATGATGCTATACTAATGCTCTCTAAGACTTCAACGCAAAAGCAACCAGCATCAGTGACATGGAAATAAAAAGGAGAAACAATGACTGATAATGTTTACAGCAATGTTGAGGATTTTTTGTCCTCTCTTGACGACGATGGTTCCCCATCTGATACCATTAAGAACTCTGATAATAAAGAGTTTAATCAAGAGCTATACAAAAAGTGGTTTAGATCTAAAACTCAGTCTGGTTTTCTAGCTATTCGTCCCTGGCATCAAGCTCTTAAAATGAAACTTGATATTGGCAAAACTTCTCCTGAAGGTAAGCTTATTAGCAGCACTGCTGTTTTCGTAGATGCTATAGACTTCGCTGCTTACCTTAAGTCTATTACTACCGGAAATGCTATAACCAATTATCCTCAAAACGAAAAGATGGGCGTTCCTACTAACGAAGGCTTTGTTTCTTATGGTGGCGCTGTTATCGATGGCAAGCCCGTATCCAGAATATTTAAAGCACATTACTGGCAGTCCAGCGAATCTTATGATTCCACTTCATTTGTTTGGAAGTGTGGGCACTTTGCTGCCCGCAAGAGTGACAGCGGTGCTTTTATTCCTGATATGAAATCTCCTTTATCTGTAGATCAAATCAAGGTAACTCGTCAAGATATTTGTTCTATCTCATATCTTATGGATTTATCCTTGGCTTCTTATGTCACTAACAATCAAGATTGGTATGAAATATGACAGACAACAACGAATACCTTGATAAAACAACAGCTGAGTTCCTTACAAAATTCTTTCAAGATATTATTAATGGTCTAGCAGCTCAGGTTGAAGACCGTCTCAAGACTCTTGAAACATCTGTCGAATCCATTGAAAAGCAAGTGGCTACACTTGTTATTAGCTATGGTGAGCAGGCAGTTTTTACTGAAGCTTTAGTTGGGCAACTTGCTTTTGCTACTGACGAAGCTCGTAAAGCTTTTCATGAAACTTTGCAGCAATCGCGCAAACAAATGCTAGAGGTAATGCAAAATGCATCAAAAGGAATCTTGGCTGACGAAAATCCTAGAGTTGCCTCAGCCGTTAACAACTTGGCTGAAGAAAAGCTATCTGATTCAGACGCCTGATTCTTCTTGTGTATTGTTTGTAGATAGTTATTCTAAACTTCTTTTACAAAACATAACTTATCTTAGTCAGATATATCCTTTAGCTAAATCCATTTATCCAACAATAACGTCTTTACACGTAGCTTCAACTACTCTTCAAGAGTTCATAAAAACTGGCAAAGTTGAACTATACTCCATAGAGGTAATCTCATGACCGTAATACATCGTTTTAATGATTTGACTCATTTATCTAATTACTTTGAATTATCTATTCTTTTAAGTGATCCAATAAAACTTACATCAGATAATGTTCAACTCTATGCTGAGACCTATTCTCTTCATTCATCTATTATCAATGAAGTATCTCAGTCTCCTTATCCTTTTTATCTTTACACTTGTTCTAAAACATCTTATCGCAAAACACTTCATCCCTTTTTGCCCAATGTTCTTTACAAAAGATTTTATAACAACTTAAAAATATTTAATGTTATTCGTGAAGCTTCTGGCTCAATAGTTCTTATACATCATATACCATTTACTGAAGAACTATTTAATTCCATCGACAATGCTTCTAATTTAGATAATATTAAAATACTTAATCAAGTTATAGATAACTTCTCTAATGCTTCTGCTGATAATCAGTATTATATTGATTACATTAAATCCTTAGAGCTTAAATGCTCTGAGCTTCAGCAGCAAAATGAAGATTTACTTATGCAGATTCAAAACTCCAAACTTATTACTTGGTACTGATATTTATGTCTGATGAATTTATTTCTTTTTCTGATAAATTTTCTGCTATTAAAACAGAATCTACAGCTTTAGAAAATCTCATTGCTGCTATCCTTACTCCTTCAAATGTTGATATAGATGATTCAGCTTTTAAAAAAGCTTTTAAAACTATTACTAATTCACCACTAAAGGCGAGCTTACCAATGTCTAATTATCCCGTTACTCACTATTCTAACAATGTGTACAAAGCTGTTATACAGCCTTACATTTCTCCAGAAAATACTCCTTTAGATCTTAATCTTTTTATTAATCATGACTCATCTATACCTGGTGGAACTTTTGTTATAGATTATTTTAATTCCGGAGAATTATACTGCAACCTTTCTCTTGTCAATTTAGTTGAAGCTACAAATAGCCTAAACAAACTTTATGCTCGCCATTTAGGCAAAGGTGATTTTGCCAATACCGAACTTCCCATTGGCTATTCCCACCCTACTTTATCTTTTGCTACTGTATGCAAATCTCCCACTAATCCAAATTCTATAGCTTGGTCATTTCCTACAATTACATTTTTTAACTACACTACTATTGCTCAAGATGTTCCACTTTGTGAATATTATTCACATAAATCTTCAGACAATTCAGTTCCTGTAGTTATATCTTCTCACTATAAATATGCTAATACTATTAGCGATTTTCATTCTTGCTCCCATCCAAAACTTGCTACTCAATCTTTTACTTCTTGTGGCAGTTTTAGTTCCTTTTCTTCTTGCCCACTTTATTCTCCTATCAAGACTGAGATACTTTCAAATACTATAGCTTCTTCTCACTCTTCCTCTTCTATTAACTTTTCTTTAACTCATTCATTAACAGCTGCAGGTAATCATGTATTTATTATTAATAATGATACACTTAATCAGTCTGTTAATACTTTAAATTATCCATCAACTATTTCTTATGATGAGTGTCTACAAGAAGCTACTTTAATATACACTCAATATATTGATCCTTATCTATCTACTTCTCATTCTATTTCGGAAAATGAAAAAAGTGAAATTTCTGATTCAAACAAAGATGTAGAAAAAGAAAGTTATATTACTTCACTATTGGCAGGTT
>Ga0129333_10000542_pt1 | contig 31193 bp, 33 predicted proteins | sample CPB6_08_DNA_FD_94474 | JGI IMG/M metagenome (GOLD analysis project Ga0129333, IMG submission 94474) | Freshwater to marine salinity gradient microbial communities from Chesapeake Bay, USA - CPBay_Sum_0.6_0.8_DNA | ecosystem: Environmental > Aquatic > Marine > Coastal | place: USA: Chesapeake... | reverse complement strand
TTGAGGATTCTTCTTCATGGTTTTCGACGAGCGCAGAAGATGCTGCAAAAGCCAAGACTGCCCTTGATAACGCCAAGGGCTTCATCACAGGCATCATGGAGTCTGCTGGTAAGCTTGTCACTGATATCGCTGACGCGCTTTCAAAGCTAGGTGGTGATCAAGTGGCTGCCCTTGAAAAAGGTGGAGCTGCAATCGCTGGAATACTGGGGGCAATAGGCAAGTTCCTTGAGGTTGCAAAGCCACCGAAGATTGAGATAAAGGATGTAAATTTTGACGGCTTTGGTAATCAACTTAACGTCACAATGCCAAGTATCGGTGACATGTTTGAAGCGATGAAGGATCACATTCCTCGTCTGATTGATTCGATGGTTGCCGCTGTTGATAAGGTGCCGAACGACAAGGGCTTCTTGGAGAAGGTCAACGTCGTGAAGACAATCTTTGAGTTCCTTGGAAAGATGACTGATGTCATCAAGGTGATGAAGGAGTTGAAACCTGAGAAACCCGACATGAGCGTTCTCGATGCAATGCTCAAGCCCATAGACGACATGTCAGGCTTCTTTACCAAGCTTGCCGGCGGCAAGATGGGTGAACTTGTGGATTCAATTCAAAAAGTTGGAAAATCAATGGGAGATGCCAGCAAGGTGAAGCTCATAGCCATCACTGCAGATACAATCGGGAAACTCCTCGGCGGCATCTCTGAGATGATGAAGAAGCTCAACGAGATCAACAAGGGTGGTACGGAATTTAGCGGTGAAAAGATGGCTGCTGCTATGACGTCAATGGTGGGCGCTGTCGATGCAATCAAGGGACCTATCGGCAACGTTGTCAAATCATTGAGCGGAAAAGAGTTTCAGTTTGACAAGAAGGTCGTGACTGCTGCAACACAGGCAGCCAAGGACGTCTCTGAGCTGATGAAGAGTACGAGGGATATTAGCGCTGCAGTCTCGGAATCAGTGTCTTCCGCACAAAACTTGCACAAAAATTCCGCTGTCATGAACGATACACCTAGCGATCTAGACGTCATCGCCAAGGCAGCCAAGGCTGCATCGAAGAGCTTCGAAAACTTCAAGGTGGCTGGCGTGAAGCAGGCCTCCGCCGCCGCAAAAGCAGTGGAGGACATGGTCAAGGCAGTGCAGCAAATGGACGATGCCCTCGCAAAGATGCCAACGTTCAACGTTGCGACTCGATTGTCAAAGGTGTCAGGTCAGCTCGGCTTAGGCACAACGGGCATCTACACCGTACAGAGCAAAGAAGTTGTCATCAATTTGCATCTCAAAGTGACGATGGAGGCAGGTAAGATGGAAAGCATCCTTGTTGAGAATAAGAACTCGATCATCAGGGACAGAATCAACTTCTTGCTGAATAAGGGTGCTGATGCAAAGGACGCCGGCTCGGCAAGAATATCTGACAATGAGGGCGGCTCAGCCGGCAATAACTATGGAAACCGGGCGGCACCCCCAAAGGAAACACCGTGAGGCTGCATGAAAATACCCATACCCACAAAAGATGATTGCATAAAGTTATTGTCAGAGAATGAAAATTACAAAGGCATATTGAATCTTGCTCGGGATGAAGCTGAGAAGAAGATGATCGTCTCGTTCACACACAGGATGATAGAATCGTTAACAAACGCAATGGTTCCAATCATTGTGGATTACAATAAAAATCCCGAGGAGTTCAAGAAAAAGTTGTCAGAAGAATTTGACACTGCAGTATTTACACAAGACACCAACAAAAAGTGAAGAAGAATGCCTGATCCAAAAAATCCAAGTCCGACAGCGCCTGCCGAGGCAAGTCCTAAAAAAGGTTTCGTACCTGACACGGGTACGGGTGGATTTCCTATTGGAAATAATGAATATGTCTACGACATAGGTGTCGTTGCCGCTGACGGCAGCAAAGGCAAGTGGTCGAAGGGTAACATCGATACCTACGCTGAGCCTCAGGACATCTCGCAGGGCACGAAAAAAACGTTGGCCTCGTACATGAGCGATCTAACGAAAGCAAAGCTTGACGTTCCGCATGCGCCAAAGATCAAAAATGCTTATTCTGTGGATGGAGAAATATCAGAATATTCTTTGACCACACCGCTAGGTTATCCATCAGCCCCTTTGGCGACAGGCAATGGTGAGAAGTTCGTTGATACGAATGGAAACAACTACATTGTAGCAGGGCGTGAGATACCAAGACGACCTGAAACATTGTCCAGCGTTTCCAATACTTACATAAAAACTTTTGGTGTTGATGCGCCTAAATTTGTAAAAGGAAAGAATGCATTAAAAGGCGAAGGTGTCGTCGACGGCCATTCCCTATTAGCGCAAGGCCCTGAACTTGCTGTTTCAACGGCAATGAAGGATTACAGCAGCGCAATACTAATAAATAGATTTAGCGTTGATAATCCTTACGCTGGAGTTACTGAATCAAACCAATTCACTAGAGATGATACGTCACCGCAGTTCGACAAGTCATATCGAATGGGAGTCAGTCCGTCCCCTATAACACCAGATGATTTTAGGTTATCACATGGACAGTTGGCACACGTAGGAACTCTATTGACGCTTCGTGCCGGTCAAGAATTAGGATCTTCAGATGCAGGCGCCAAGGGCGGAGACCTGGAAGAAGAATCGTTGTTACCAGGATGGAACCAACTTGGCACAGAGAGGATTGAAAGGTTTCGTTTGGAGGCAAGAGATGTGCTTGAGACGCTGACAAATGATCCAATTGATACAGAAAAAGAATTATTTGATCCTACAGGATTGTCCTGGGGATCACTCAACAATACACATGATAGATTTGCTGGCGTTTCAAACTTTGGAATGCAACTGCTGAGCATTGCACTGCTGCTGGCCATTGGTATTGTATTTGGCGCTTTTTCAGCATTGATTCCATTTAGTCCCCCGCCCCTAGGCGTCACTGAGACAGGATTGAATGCCGGCATGCTACCACTGGGATCATATGGCAACAGGGGTCGCGATATAGATTTTAGTTTAGGTGGAATAATAAAGGCTATTGGTTCAGGCACTGTCAACTGGCTAAGCCTGTTAGGTCTTCAAACCACATTCTTCAGCTATTTTAGCTGTCTCTTTGTTGGTGGTCTTGCATTCTTCGGCATACCTTTTGATGCTGAAACAAAAGGGGCAGGAGCCAGCGCGTTAGAGTTTGGAAAAGCCGTTGGTGATGCAGCCATCGCCGGTTCTCAAAATCCTGGCTTCAATGTTACAGTAGCACGCCTTGTGAATCGATCTTTTTTACGTATTATCGATGCATTCAGCGACTTTAGCAAGGTTGGCAATCCTGTCTCAGGAATCAAGCAGATATTTGAGATTATATCTGCAATAAGAGAGTCCAAATTCATTAAGTCAATCAACATCTTCTCGCAGTTAGGGAATCAAATTTTATTATCCCGAAAAGTAGATGATGTAACTCATGACAACGATTATGGAAAAAGAATATCCAGCATCGATGCCAATGATAAAATTAATGGCCCAGGTCGATCTGCATTTGAGAAGCAAAGATTAGGCACAAAAGGTAAATCAAGGGCATTGGCGTGGTCTTCATACAGGGCCATTGACAGGATCATAGTTCCTTCATCGTTGTTGAAGTCTGTTGTAGTTGGACAAAAGTTAGGAACACCATCGTTCTTTGCCTCCGAATCAGAGCATCTTAGAACTGCAGGTGGTCAGTCTATTACTCCACACATTGCAGTCGACGGAGGCAGAATACCGACAGAAGAGCGTGAAAAATGGGAGAACTATTTAGACGCTGAGTACGTTCCATTCTACTTTCATGATGTGAGAACTAATGAGATCGTTAGCTTTCATGCATTCTTGGCATCATTGACCGACGATTATTCTGCCTCATACGATTCAGCTGAGGCATTTGGAAGAGTCGAGCCCATAAAGATATACAAGAACACGTCACGTAAGATATCATTTTCATTTGTTGTGGCGGCACTAAGCGAAAAAGATTTTGACTCAATGTGGATAAAGATAAACAAATTGACGACTCTAGTCTATCCACAGTTCACAAAAGGAAAGATCGTCAATTCACAGGATGGAAAGTACTCGATCACGGCTCCATTCAGTCAGATGATATCTGCCTCTCCAATGACGAGAATACGAATAGGCGATCTCATTCGCAGCAATTACTCAAAGTTTAATTTGGCTAGACTTTTTGGGTACGGAAATCCAGATTCAATTTTCAACGAGAAAAAGGGTGATAGTTTTTCCAAGAGAGACGATGCGCTGTCGAATAAGATACAAGAAGAAATGACTAAGGCAAAGTCAGCTAACTCTAAATATTCTTGGACAGCATCAGTGAACTTACCAAAAGCTGAACCAAACTCGTCGCTTACCGGCGAGTCGACTGACCCTGAGATCAATGCACCTCTGCCCAAGGGATGCATACTGAAAATTAAAGAAGTAAAAACAGATGGTGATGGCAAAGACGCAACTAAAATTGCTACTTGTGAGGTTGAATTAATTGCTAATCCTGAAGCTGAACCGTCGCTAGGAGTAACAGCGGCCGACATTACTGCAGCCAAAAATTTGTACGATAACAAAGATCTGCTACCAACAAAAATAGTTGGACGTCAGTTTAAAATAGACGCTAGCTCGCTAGTGATGACACCTGATTCATATTTGAAGCTTCTCAAGGACGTTGGCGCCCCAGGTGATCAGGCTGATTATCAAACTGCAATTGAAGACTTCATGAACGATGAAGCGACTGACAAGGGAAATGTTGTTGTAAAATCCTTTAGGTCTGTCGGTGGCAAAGGTCTTGCAGGTTTCATAGAATCGATGAGCTTTGATTGGATGGATAGGGTCACATGGGAGACGAAGGCATCCGAAGGATATAGGGCACCAAAGCTTTGCAAGGTAACCGTGTCATTCTCACCAATCCACGATATCACTCCTGGTCTCGATTGGCAGGGAGCAAACCGAGCCCCCATATATCCTGTTGGCCCAATGTCTCCACGACCAATTCCTCGCGCACCGAGTAAGTGAGGGAGATCGAAAGGAAATTTTTACATGGCATTTAGCAGGTATAAATTGGACAGCAGAATTGATGGAGGATCCCAGCTCGGCGTTGCCGCCGGCGTAAGAAAGATCAGGGCCATGATGAAAACAGGCGTGTTGGTTCCACGAAATCAAATCATACTGACAGGCGCCGACAGGCTTGATTCTTTGGCAGGCAGCGCGTATGGCGACGCTGGCTACTGGTGGGTCCTCGCCGCGGCGAGCGATATTGGATGGGGGATGCAAGTTCCTGCCGGTACAGTCATCAACATTCTTGATCTAAAGGAAGTTGAAGGGATGCTTGGATAATGCCAGACAAAGAATTTAAATTTGAGGACATCTACAAGTTTGCGACGCCAAGAGATTTGATAACCTCTGCCGCTTCCCAAGCCACATCCTCTGAGACACAGAAAAAGTCTTTACTAGATATTCTCATGAGAGCGTTGGTCGACCCAAATGGCAATTTTCATGCATATGAAATTGACGATAAAAACCAAGAGAATACCTCAATAAAGAAAAAGATAGCAGATTATTTTACCGGTGATAAGGCAAATGAAAAAGCTAATGCACGCACACTGCTGCACGGGATTACAAAAAAAGAAATCCTTGATATGGGTGATGCGGATTATTGGGACAACACAAAGAAAGATTCTTCTGCAAAACCACCTCCTGGCGGTCCACCAAAGAAACAACCTCCGCCTGACAAAGTCACGAATCTCATAGAGTTGGTGCCTTCCCTGAGTCAGAAAAGTAACATAGAGGTTTCAATTTTTTCTACGAACAGCCCATATCTCAGCCCAAGTAGAAAAGGAACTCAGCAGGTCGAGATGTTTTTGAATTACATGCCATCCATCATGGCATCAAGAATGGTGCCGTATCTTGAAGTCGAACTGCAGTTGTCAAAACCCAATTCATTGACATCGAAAAATGGAAGCGACATTGTCCCCACAACCAATACGCCAAGCATACTTAGATTTCTTGCAGGCTCAGGTGAAGTAGGTAATATTCCGTTGACTGAGGCTGATAAAGCCCTGTACCAAACTCGAAGCCCTAATTCGAAAGAGAGTAATTTAGGCACTGGTGAGGTAGCTCACTCAGGTATGGAAATGTTTTTAATGCCGCAAACATTGACAAACATGGATAATTTAGGAACGACAAATCGATTGGTGCAACCAAAACCATTCGTGCCGTTCGCATCTGTTGAAGATTTTAGCGTTCAAATACTCAACGCAGGTTCCGGTGCAATGTGTCACAAGAAAGGAACTTTGAAATTTAAGATTCACGACAAGTCAAGGTTGTCAGAGATATCTGAATTTCTTAGAGGTCCTGTTGGCTACAAAACATCCTTGATATGGACGACATACGGATGGCTAGCACCGCGCAACGGTGACGATCCAATCGCAGATCATTATTCAAAATTCATCAACGATAACATGATCGTTACAGATTGTTGGCAGGTCGCCAACACACAATTTGGATTTGACGCCACAGGACAGATGAACCTGACGCTTGAACTGGTAGGCAAAGGCATTCTTTCACTGCAAAAAACAAGCATTGATGCAGGGGCGGGAGTCAAGGATGCACAAGACAAATTGAAAAAAGCGATGGAAGAAATAGCGCAAATACGTGAGCGACTGCCTTCAGGTGCTTCAAATTCTTTGGGAGTAGAAGTTAGATCAGAACAGATCCTAAATGCAGCCTCTGTTGGAAATTTTCCTGAGTTAAAGGGTGATGACAAACAAATCAATGAGATATTGACAAATTTGAAAAATTCGCTACTAAAAAGTGGACGTATCAGCAAAGAAGAAGGCGACGCTTTAGAAAAAAACTTAAGGATCGTAAAAGACTACAAAAGCAATATTGAAGCATCAGCGTCTGCAAGTGTCATCCAAAATCTTACATCAGCATGTCAAGGCTTTGATCCGTTCTTGGCAGATGAAAAAAGGGCAGCAGGCGATGACCCCTACTTCAACCCAGACTTGGTGGCAGAGGTAAAAAAATTCAATGGCAGTGCAGAAAAAATAAGAAAAAATGAAAAACCGCCGCCAAAAGGAGGTTCTGTACTCATTGCAGACCCCGGTGCAGAAGTCATATCATTTGGAAAACTTTTCGCTTCAATTGTTGTGCCGGCAATTCTAAGCCAGAACACATGCGATGAGCTGCAGGTAATTTTTTATGCGTTGAACGACCAATGTGGACCGGTCAGCGGTGCCTCCGTTGCGGAATTTCCAATAGACGTTAGGTGGTTGTCCTATGCGTACCGCGACCTATTGAAGACGGGTGCATCAGGAGGCAGCATCACAATAGAAGAGTTCGTGAAGCTTGTGGTGAACAGCCAATTCTGTGACAACAGAGCCATAGGCTATGGAATGAACTCTGCATATGAACCTTTCAATCCAGATGACAAAGAATCAAAAAAGATAGAAGAAAAAGCCTACGAATCTTTCATGACTGACTGGCTGTCAAAGTATGGAACGTTGCAGCGGCCTGTCATTGAGATGCTGGTTGAGATGGGGCAAACAGGCACTTCAGAGAAGAATGACATATACTCTAGCTTACAGGTTTCACAGCTGTCAAATTATATCGAAAAAACGACTGATCTGCCTCCAATAGGTCCAAACCGTGCCAGGATCATCAAAAGAATTCACATATACGACAAGCAAAGTAATCCTTACAAGCTGCTGACACAGGTCATGAGCAATGGAGAAGGATCATTTTCTGTTGGGCAGGTCAACGTTGCTAAGGTGAAAGCTCGGGTGAAAGCCCTTAGAGATGCAAAAACGTCAGACGAAGCGATAGTAAAACAAATTGAATCTGAGGGAGCAAAGCTGGTAGATCGTCCCTCAGGAGTCGAAATTCAAATTGGCCCTGAGGCGAATAAGGTCAAGGTGAGGGATTATGTGAAGCACTTGGCTCCCAACATCGTGATAGGCACCAATGGTACGTTGGTGAAGACAGCACAGCTTGCGTCGAAGACAGATGGCTTGATGGCAGCTGCCAACATAATCAACTCCAACAAAAATTCAGGCGGCAATAAGGGAGCGACGAACTCTGCCACACCCATAAACGGACTTGAAGGTCCAAATGGGCTTCCTTTGAGAATGCTACCTGCTGCCCTCAACATGACCACGTTGGGGTGCCCGATTGCACAATTATATCAGCAGTATTTTGTTGATTTTGGAACCGGCACGACGCTTGACAACTTGTATACATGCACCCAGATATCTCACACAATTGGCCAAGGCAAGTTTGACACGACGTGGACTTTCGTCTACTCGGATGGTTATGGAAAGTTTGGTGGAGCGGGAACTGTTTCCCAGGTTGCCACAGGTGAGCTTCAAAAACTCATTCAAGAATCGAAGCCAAAAAAGTAAAGTTAAAAGTGCAAATCTGGTGTGCTGCGGTGTATCATTAGCGTGAATGTCCTGTATTTGCATAGACGCCGCATTCTTAGGAACAGAGAAGCACTTTGTAGTTGAAGACGGCTTCAGGTGGTCCGAGTCAGTACCGCGAGGATCATGGCATCTGTCGGGCCGGTACAAGACTGCACCAACTTCGAAGTGCCTCGACACGCTGCTGAAGCTCGACAATCGTGTCTTGTCGACCCTGCCGCCGTCACACCTCAAGGCCATGGCCACCATTGTCACGGGTTCACATGAGGGCCACATTATGTGGCAACACTCAGTACCCCAGGGTGTCTTTCAGAATTATTTCAAAAATATTGTTCAGGAAACCTCAACCTTTTTTCCGAGTTTACCCAAGGACTATTATGAGACCGTGTGGACAGCAGGCAGCCGACTTCTTGGCACTTTAAAACCTGCGAAGGTGGATGTTGGCAGGTGGTCGCAGCACCTTTCGGAGCACAATCAAAATTCTGCCGTGATAGAAAGCTTCAGGCCTGGCAAAACAGGTTATGCGCCACCGGTGGTCTACAACAGATTTGGCACTCGCACGGGTCGACTCACTGTCGAGGATGGACCTAACATTCTCACCTTGAAGAAGTCTCACAGGGACATGCTGCGATCTTCTTTTCCTGGTGGTGCTGTTTGTTCCCTTGACTTTCGTGCCCTTGAGATACGAATTCTCCTTGACGAGGCCGGCGTGTCCTCCAACGCTCAGGACATATATGCTGACATTGCAACCAATCAATTTGGTGGTGATATACCACGAGACGTCGTCAAGGTGGCAGTCATCTCTGAACTCTACGGCGTCTCCCGATCTGCCCTTGTTGCCAGATTGCAGGTGTCCGATGCCAAGGTCGATGCTTTCATTGATGTGATTCGGCGACACTTTATGTTGCCTGAGCTACGCAGTCGACTCAAGGAGCAGTTGCGTTCTTCAGGTCGACTGCATACCAAGTTTGGTCGTCCGCTCTTCCTTGAAGAGGGCCACGACAACCTACTTGTCAATACATTTGCGCAGGCCACAGGCGTTGATGTCGCGATGCTGGGTTTTGACAGTGTGGTAAGAAGCCTTGGAACTGAAGGCATTCGTCCATTGTTCGTCCTTCACGATGCGTTGGTGCTGGATGTTCATCCAGATAAACTGCAGGATGTTGAATCACAAGTTAGCGTAATTGTGCCGTCATACGATACAGCATTTCCTCTAAAATTTGAGAAGTTTGATGCATCAAACGCATAAATATTTCAAGTAGGCAACATAAATACATCAAGAAGGATTTTAAAATGAAAATTACTGCATCACAGCTCAGGCGCATTATCGCTGAAGAGACACATAAGGTTTTATCAGAAGCTGATATCGACGTCGGAGCTGATACGATGAAAGCCATTGAAGATTTCGTGAAGACGCTGAGGGATGCAGATCCTGATGTCACATTAGGAAAAATTCAATCAGAGCTTGACGCTGCATTTCGTCGGGACAAGCAGAAAAGATCATCCATTTCTCCTGATGAACGTGCCGCATTAAGGTCAGCAGCAGGAAAAAAGAGTGCAGCGACTCGCAAGGCATCTGACGCATTCTACAAAGATTCTGCGAAACGTCTTGGTCCTACTTGGCCTGGACAGCTCCACGGCGCTCCAAAGCCGGCGGGATGGAAAAAGAGCGATTACGTATGGGATGATACTGAAGGCACATGGATCAAAAAGTGAAATTCACTTTTATATTCTCAATCATGTCCGCATGAACACACAAGGAAAGACTTTCACAGGAAGTTAGGAGAGATTATCGTGAAAATTACAGCAACACAGTTACGTCGCATCATTAAAGAAGAAGTTGAAAATTTGACTGAGGCCGCCGATTTTGCTTCAGCCCTTGCCTCTGGTACACTCACGGGTGTCGGTAGGGGCACAATTACAGCAGCTTTTGCAGCGTTATCTGATGCAGATTTCAGCAAGCTGAGTCTAGCTTTCAATGATGCTGCGGCGGCCAGGAAGGCTGGCAAGAGGAAGGCTGCCACTGCTGCGGCCGCCGGCGCGCTCGATCCTGCAACTCTCGCCTCAAAACTTCAGAATTCCTTGAAGACCCTGAACTGGACCTGGACAGGTTATTCAGCCGGCAGAGCAGACTTTGACAAGCAGGATGCTGTTAAGGCCGCCCTCGATTCTGCCCTCGGCCCGGGTGCTGGAGATGAGTTTGAAAAAGCTGTGTATTACGCCGCCGGTGATAATGACACCTTCAGGAAGATGTCACCCGAAGAAGCAGATGGTGTATACATGGATTCCGTAAGGAAGATCAAGCAGATGGTTGCTAAGCTCGGTTGAGATTAGTCTTTGAACAAAGAGATCTTTAGGTGGTAGTGTAGAATTATGAGCCTATCACCCGAAGACATCGCATCAAATTTCGATAAGTACCGCTCCTTCATGGAGAAACTCGGAGACAGATCTGAAGCGGCGCTCGCCTTGGTTGACCACCTCGGTGAGCGTCTTGCTTTATGTCCAGCATCGTCTCGCAAAGATTATCACGCAGCTTTCCCAGGAGGATTAGTTGATCACTCCTTGCGAGTGCTAGCAAACGCAATGCGCCTCGTCAAAGGATTCAATTGGAGTGTTTCAAAGGATTCGCTGATCATCGGATGCCTGTTACATGATTTAGGTAAAGTTGGTGATCATGAAAATGATTACTACTTACCTCAGGATTCGGATTGGCACAGGGACAAGTTAGGTGAAATGTACAAACACAATAAGTCACTTCAATACATGACCGTGCCTGATAGAGGTGTGTGGCTGTGTCAGCATTTTGGCCTCAAGCTGTCTCAAGACGAATGGCTGGCCATTAAACTGAATGATGGACAGTATGCTGAGGAGAACGCTCCCTACAAGATGAAGGAACCAATGCTTGTCGACATTGTTCACATCGCTGATGTAATCTCTACAAAACAAGAGAAGAATCTTTTTACGTGATGTAATATTTATCTGTGTGAGTGCTCTCTTAAAGAAGTACATAGCTGAAGTTTTGGCCCTGGAGGCAGACACCGCCAGGGTTCCAAATCAGCTCATTTCTAAAAAATCAAAAAAGAAATCTGCGGATAAGGAAGAGGAATCGGACATGGATGAAATGAACGTTGTTGCCAATATTGTTGGACCCACTGGCCCCCTTGGCGCCGGCGCTGATGACCTGGGCAAAGAGCCTGTCAAGCCGGGCGGCAAGCTGAAGAAGAACAAGAAGAATTTTGTTCGTTGGAAGTGAGCAAGTTCATCAACAAACATTGTGATAAAATAACGTGAACAGTTGCAACCTTACGTGGTAAGGTGAAAGAGTCAATGAACGACGGTGTGGCACACTGCACGGTGTGGTGGCTACATCTTCTTAGTTGAAAAGAAGGAAACGGAATAGGAATTATGGCGATCGATCTAGAAGCAATCAAGCGGCGTGTTGCAGAGCTCAGCGGTGTGAAGAAGACCTCATCGGTCCAGATGTGGAAGCCAAAGGTAGGCGAACACAAGATTCGTTGTCTACCGTGGAAGAATGCTCCTGAAGGACAGCCGTTCCTCGAGAGGTGGTTCTACTACCTCGGCGAAAACAAGGGAATCTTGGCGCCTAATCAGTTTGGCAAGCCTGATCCCATCAACGAGCTAATTCGTAAGCTGTACAGCAGCGGAAAGCCTGATGATCGACTTCTTGCAAAGAAGCTTCAGCCCAAGATGCGGTGTTATGCGCCCGTCATTGTCAGAGGTCAGGAAGACCAGGGCGTTCTGGTTTGGTCGTTTGGAAAGATTGTTTATCAGCGCATGCTGAGCTTTTTCCTTGATGAGGAGGTTGGAGATATCCTTTCACCGACTGAAGGCTTTGATCTCAAGGTGACCCTAAGTCAGGCACCTGGCAAGCAGTTCATGGACACGATGGTCGACCCGGCGCGCCGCCCTACCAAGTTGCATGAGGATTCATCTGTCTCAAGTAAGTGGCTGGAGTCAATTCCAAACATTGATGACATGTATCCTGTCAAGTCACCTTCAGAGATCGAAGCTGTACTGAACAGTTGGCTTAGTGGTGGTTCTGCCCAGGATGATGTCAGTTCAGGCTCGGCAAGAGGTCCTGCGCCTTCTGATGAGCTTGACAATCTAGCTGCTGAGCTGAAGTCACCTGCCGTAGAAAAGAAGGCACCAGCAAAGAAGACTGAGGCTTCGGAAAAGCCAGCTGCATCTGCAAAGAAGCAGTCACTTGATGACGCCTTTGCTGAGCTAATGGGCGATGAGTGATTGATGGGTGGGGGCGGTTTCCGCCCCCACTTCCCATTTACAACACATTTATTTGCGAGGAAATATGGCTAAAAAAGAAAAAGTCGCTGATGACACACAGCATGTCACAAAGAAGAACGACGTCGATGACATGATGAAGGACCTCATTTCCTCCATCAATAAAGAATTTGGTCAGAGAATCGCTTTCAATCTTTCTGAGATGGACGCTCCAACCGTTGTGAAGCGGTGGATTGACACAGGTTCAATTCAGCTAAATTATGCAATTCGAAATGCAATGGGAGGAGGGTACCCAGAAGGTAGAATCATTGAGATTTCTGGACCTCCTTCGTGCGGCAAATCGCACTTGGCGTATCATGCAGCGGCCGTTACCCAGGCAATGGGTGGACTCGTGGTATACGTCGACACTGAGAATGCTACGCCAGTTCAGAAGCTGGCTGCCATGGGCATTGATGTCAAGAAGAGATTCGTTTATGTCGACACGCACTGTACAGAAGAGGTCTTTTCAATTATTGAGTCGACCATCCTCAAGGCGAAACAGGTCGTTGACAAGAACATTCCTATTCTCGTTGTGTGGGATTCTGTAGCTGCAACATCGCCAAAGGCAGAGCTGGATGGTGAATACGAGGACAACACGATTGGTTTGCAGGCTCGTGTCATCTCAAAGGGCATGCGCAAGATCACAGGAGTTATTGGTCAGAATAATGTAACGCTTCTGTGCCTCAACCAGATTCGTGAGAAGATTGGCGTCATGTACGGTGATCCAACGACAACACCTGGTGGTAAGGCCATTCCTTTCCACGCTTCTGTCCGAATCTCACTCGGCAGCGGCAATCCTGTGAAAGACAAGGCAGGCAATGTCATCGGCATTCACACAACAGTCACACTTAAGAAAAATAAGGTTGCTGCCCCATTTCGTAAGTGCGAGTTTGACATCATCTTTGGCAAGGGCATCGTAGAAGACGAATACATCTTCGACGAGGTTCGTAGTCATTGCAAGGAGACGAAGGGTGTCGTCAAGGACAACATCAGGGTCAACATCAGCGGTGAAGGAGCGTGGAAGGAACTTACTGTCAACGATGAGAGGACAGGAGAGGTACTTGCAGAAAAGAAATTCTACAAGGCAGATTTTGGTTCTGTCATGAGGGATGAGAAGTACAACAAGTATGTGATGATTGCTGTGGACTCAGCACTGACAATTAGCGCGGCCGCAGCCGAACAGATTACTAGTGATGAAGAGGAGATTACATCTGATGAGTAGCAGCGTAACACCGTGGGTGCATTTCAAAGGCTCATACAAACCGAAGTATCAAACCTCTGATTCAGCGGGGGTTGATTTGCAATCAACTGAGGATATTCTTCTAAAACCAGGAGAGCGAATCCTTGTTCCTACAGGTTTATTTTTAGAATTACCTACCGGATTCATGGCACAGGTGTGTCCACGTTCTGGCCTTGCGATCAAACATGGCGTCACAGTGCTAAATGCTCCTGGTATAATTGATGCTGATTACAGAGGGGAAGTCAAAGTAATTCTTATCAATCTCGGACAGGAGGAATATTCTATTAAAAAGGATGATAGAATTGCTCAGCTTATTTTCTTGCCGTGCTTTCAGGGACGTCTCATTGAAATTGAGGAACTGTCTAAGACTGAAAGAGGAGAAGCGGGATTCGGTAGCACAGGTGTCTAATGAACGCTGTTGAGATGTTGTTGTGTGGTTCTGTTGGGTTTGTCGCAGGATATATTTGCGGTAAGCTTGGCAGGATCACACAGCTTCTTGACGGCGCATCTTCACAACCCACGACGACTTCATTCATTTCAAATGTCGTGAAAGAAAGCAAGACAAAAAAGAAAATTGAGATTGATGACACTAAATTCGTCACTGACATTTCAGCATCAGAGCTTAAATCAGGGTCTGATCAAGTACTGGGCACAGTGACGAAAACAGATGACAATATTTCTAGTGCTGCAAGTAAGCTAGCTCAACTAAAAAGAATGAAAGGCTGATTGATTATGGCAAAAGGTTTGGACGTAGGAACTTCATTTATTGTTTTGGCGTCAGGTGATGAGGGCGCTGTTGAATATAAGGATTTTCGTGATGCATTTTATGTCATCAAGCCTACCACACCCATCGCAACAAAGATGATTGAAAAAGGTTTGGCAGGAAAGACATTCGTCAAAGACACAGATGGTTCTTTCATTATTTTAGGTAAGGATGCCATTGAGAAGGCAGTAGAGAGGAATGATTCAGCGAAGCGACCAATGTTTCGAGGAGTTGTCTCATCAAAAGAAAAAGACGCCAGACGAGTGTTGTCGTACATCCTCAAGGAAGTGGCAGGCAAGGCACCAAAGAAGGGTGAAAAGCTTGTCTTTTGTGTACCAGCACAGCCTGTCGATCAGGAAGACGATGACTTTGATGTCGGATATCATGAGGATGTCGTCAAGAAAATATTAGAAGAGTGTGGATATGATTCACGAGCAATTAACGAAGCCGAGGCACTGTGCTATTCAGAGTTAGCCGATGATGAATACACCGGTGTTGCCCTTTCATGGGGCGCCGGCATGGTTAACGTTTGCGTGATGCTCAATGGTGAGCCTATCGTTAAATTTTCTACAACAAAGAGTGGTGATTGGGTTGATCGTATGGCTGCCGTTGCCACAGGGGAGACTGATTCTGTGGTACAGGCTGAGAAAGAGAATGGAGACTTTACTGTAGGTAAGCCAAATGAAAACCAGGTACTTTCTGCAGTTGCTACTTATTATGACCGTCTCATTGATTATACTGCAAAGCAGCTTACTTCAGCGATGCACGATCACAAGTCATTGCCAAAATTCAAGGATCCACTGCCTGTTGTTGTCGCTGGTGGAACTACAAAAGCAAAGGGGTTTGTTGCTCACTTCGAAAAGAAGTTAAAAGACAGCGGTTTTCCACTACCCGTGAAGCATGTGAAGCATGCTGCGGATCCTCTGCATGCAGTTGCTAGAGGTTGTCTGATCGCTTCACAAATTCTCTGATAGACATTGGATGTACTGCCGAGGGTCCATGTAGTAGATTCGCTGCATGGACCCTCGGCCCATTTTTATCGTTGATGGAATGAATCTGTTCGTCAGATCATACAGTGCGTTCCCACAAATGTCATCCCACGGTTATCAGATGGGAGGATGCATTGGTTTTTTAAAGACCCTGCAAAGATTGTCTCGAGAATTTCAACCTTCTAAGATTTACATTGCTTGGGAAGGTGGAGGTTCACAGAGGCGTCGAAGAATATATCCTGAATATAAGATGAATAGAAAGCCTGACAAATTAAACAGATTTTATGGTGATGACATTCCTGACACAGATGAGAACAAACAACATCAGCTTGTAAGCCTACTGGCGGCGCTGAAGACTGTGCCGGTGTGTCAGGTGTACGTTTCAGATTGTGAAGGCGATGATATCATTTCATACTTGTGCTGCGGACCACTACGGCAAAAAGAAAAAGTCATAGTCTCGTCGGACAAGGATATGTACCAATTACTCGATGAGAGCACAAAAATCTATTCACTGCACAAGAAACGATTCGTCACGTCGCAGGACGTTTTTGAAGAATACAGGGTCAGACCTCACAACTTTGCCCTTGCAAAAAGCCTTTGTGGAGATGTGTCCGACAACATACCTGGCATCAAGGGCCTTGGGTTCAAGACCGCCGCCACCAAATTCCCATTCTTGGGAAATGATACAGAAATTCTATTGCAGGATTTGCTTGATTACGCCGCCAGTCACATAACTGAAAGTTCAGCATACAAGAGAGTTGTTGAATCATCAGAAGAGATCAAGCGAAATTGGCGTTTAGTGCACTTGGATGGAAGCATGCTATCGGGAGACCAGACAATGAAGGTTGAAAATGTAATCAATACATTTGTTCCTCAGGTCAATAAGATGGGGTTAATCAAACATCTCATTAAGGAAGGAATCAGCGACTTCGACACCGAAGGTTTCTTCTATGACCTGTCGTGCATTGAGGGTATCAAGTTCCTTTCGGAGAAAAACTAATGCTAGAAAATGATCACGTGAATGCAAATGGTATTTCTTTCGGCCAGTTTGGTAAAGCTTTTCAAGAGAAGCTTGGTCAAGCATTGCTGACGGATCACAAGTGGGCTGAACAGATGATGGAGGTTGTTGATGTCTCTTATTTTGAGCTCAACTATCTCAAGTTTTTGGCCGATAGATACTTTGCGTACTCGAAGAAATATAAGGTCTTTCCAACGTTGCAACTTTTGGTTACCATCATTCGTGACGATTTAAAAACAGGAACTGACATAATTCTGAGAGATCAGATTGTCGATTACCTGCAGCGCATGCGAACTAATCCTGATCCTGGCGATCTGCAGTATGTCAAGGATAAGTCACTTGAATTTTGTCGCAAACAGGCACTCAAGAAGGCCCTGGAATCTGCAGTTGATCAGATGCAGTCAAACAAGTATGAGGCGATAGTTGAGACGATCAAGAAGGCCGTGCAAGTTGGCACAGCTCCATCGGTTGGTCATGACTTCTTCAACGAGATGGATGCTCGCTTCACGAAGCTAAAGAGAGACACAATTCCAACCAGGCTTCCTGAATTGGACAAGAAAGAAATTCTCAATGGCGGTTCAGGAAAAGGTGAGCTTCTGTGTGTCGTTGGTGCTTCAGGTTCAGGTAAATCACATTGGCTTACAATGATGGGCGCGAACGCACTTCGTGAAGGTAAGAACGTTCTTCATTACACCTTTGAGCTCTCTGAAACTGCAGTTGGTATTCGTTATGATTCCAACCTCTGTGACATTGATTCGAATGAAGTGATGGATCGCAAGGATGAAGTCGTTGAGAAATACAAGAACATGAAGCTCGGCAGGCTCTATATCAAGGAGTATCCAACTAACACCGCATCGATCTATACGTTAAAGGCGCACATAGAACGCCTCGATCTAAAGGGGTTCAAACCAGATATGGTGATCATCGATTACGCAGACATCATGCGTTCATCACGTCAGTTTGATTCTCTTCGTCACGAATTAAAGTTGGTATATGAAGAGCTTCGCGGCATGGCCATGGAGCTAGGTGTTCCAATCTGGACGGCGTCGCAGTCCAATAAAGAGGGTGCCAATTCTGAAGTTATTGACATGACGAACATGTCCGAGGCATATGGTAAGGCGATGATCTGCGATGTCATTGTTTCAGTGTCACGGCGACCACATGAAAAGGCATCAGGTTGGGGCCGACTATACGTCGCAAAGAATCGAGCAGGACGAGATGGATTGGTGTACCCAATAAAGATGAACACTGCAAAGAGCCTGTTTGAGATAACAGGAACAGCAGATGCCCCGGAGACTGTTGTCTCATCGGATGAAGAGACACAGAAGCAAGCACTGCGTGCTAAGTGGAAAGAACTGAAAAGTGAATTTCCAAATGCGAAAAATTCGTCAAATGGCATGAACGGTTCCCACGTAAGTGCTGTATAGTTATAGATCCCTAACTTAGAGAGTTGTTGTCATGAATTCATACACAAAAGAAGAGGCATACGAAGCGTCACTCAAATATTTTGGCGGCGATGAATTGGCTGCGTCTGTTTTTATCTCGAAGTATGCACTTCGAGACACAAGCGGCAAGCTTTATGAAAAGACGCCGTCAGACATGCACATCAGGCTGGCAAAAGAATTCGCTAGAATTGAAGCGAAGTATCCTAATCCTATGTCGGAGAAGGAAATTTTCTGTCTTCTCGCTGATGTAGATCATATTGACATCTCAAAACGAGCCGTAATGTCACTTGAGGAGTTGGCTTCACACTCACGCGGTCTCGGCGCCGTCGTGCCGCAGGGTTCGCCCATGTCAGCGATTGGTAATCATTTTCAATACCAGTCTCTTTCCAACTGTTTCGTTATTGAGTCACCGTATGATTCATACGCTGGTATTCTCAAGGCTGATCAGGAACAGGCACAAATTATGAAGCGACGTGGAGGCGTTGGCTTTGAGATCTCTACAATTCGTCCAAAGGGTATCGTCACCGCAAATGCTGCTCGTACCACAGACGGCATCGGCGTCTTCATGGAGAGGTTCTCCAACACATGTCGTGAAGTTGCCCAGGGCGGCCGTCGTGGAGCATTGATGCTCACGATCGACGTTCATCACCCAGAGATTCGCACCTTCATCAACATCAAGCGTGACCTCAAAAAGGTGACGGGTGCCAACATCTCAATTCGTCTCACAGATGAGTTCATGCAGGCAGTCAAGGATGGTGGCAAGGTTCACCTTCGTTTCCCAGTCCAGAAGGATGTAAAACACAGCGTAGAGGATTGGACAGATGCCAAGGAGCTGTGGCATGAGATCATTGAAGCTGCATGGGCATCAGCAGAACCAGGTTTGCTGTTTTGGGATACCGTGAAGAAGAGAACGCCAACTGAAGCATACGCATCTGTTGGGTACAGTTCAACTTCTACGAATCCATGCGGAGAGATAGTGCTTTCACCGTATGATTCGTGCAGATTGCTGCTTGTGAATCTTTCCAAGTTTGTCAAGGATCCTTTCGCACCATCTGCCACATATGATGAGGCAGCCTACAGAAGTGTTGTTGAAAAAGCGCAGCGCCTTATGGATGACCTCGTAGATCTTGAACTTGAGGCCGTCGACAAGATCATCTCAAAAATAAACAGTGATCCTGAGCCTGAAGAGGTGAAGAGATCTGAACTGACGCTTTGGAACAAGATCAAGGCAGCAGCAATCAACGGTCGCAGGACAGGTCTTGGCATCACAGCACTCGGCGATGCTTTGGCTGCTCTAAACATTAGGTATGGTTCTGACTCGTCGGTTGAAATGACAGAAACGATATACCGCGGACTTTGTCTTGCGGCATACACATCTACAGTTCAAATGGCCAAGGAAAGAGGTGCATTCCCCGTATTTTCACATGACCTTGAGCAGGAACATCCATTCATCAAGCAGGTCCTCACCGCTGCCCCTGAGCTACTCAGTGATTATAAGGCATACGGTCGTAGGAATATTGCTTTGACAACAACAGCACCAGCCGGCTCTGTTTCTGTTCTAACACAGACGACTAGCGGTATTGAACCTGCATTCTTGCTGTCCTATAAGCGTCGCAAGAAGATTACAGCTGCTGATGTGACATCTCGAGTCGATTTCGTCGATCCTCTCGGCGACAAGTGGCAGGAATACAAGGTCTACCACCACGCATTCAAGAAGTGGATGGACGTGACAGGTAAGACGGATGAGCAGGTCGCAGAGTCACCATATGCTGGTGCAACATCAAATGAAATTGATTGGGTCAAGAAGGTTGACCTGCAGGCAGCTGCACAAAAGTGGATCTGTCATTCAATTTCAAACACAACGAATATTCCAAACGAAACATCAGTCGATGTTGTCAAGGAAATTTACATGAGAGGCTGGGAGACCGGTTGTAAGGGCGTCACCATCTATCGTGATGGTTGCCGTACAGGCGTCCTTGTTCAGGACACACCTAGTGAAAAGAAAGATACTGATGGTCAACCTGCGACAATGGTAGAAAATCATGCACCAAAGAGGCTAAAGGAACTGCCATGTGATATTCACAGAATAAATCTAAAGGGTTCGAACGGACCTGAAACGTATCTCGTTCTTGTTGGACTCCTCTCAGGAAAACCATATGAAATCTTCTGTGGTTTGTCACATCACGTTGAGGTTCCAAAGAAGGCCAAGGTCGGCACACTCATCAAGAACGGAAAGAAAGATGGTGTTGCGACTTACAACCTGCAGATTCCTGTGGGAGATGATGACCATCTTGTCTTCAAAGACGTAGTTGAACTTTTCGCAAATCCATTATATGGTGCTTTCACACGTACACTTTCTTTATCTCTCCGGCATGGGGTACCTGTTCAGTACATCGTCGAGCAGCTTCAGAAGGATAAGCACAGCGACATGGGAAGCTTCTCAAAGGTAATTGCACGTGTTCTGAAGGGTTACATACCTGATGGCACAAAATCAACATCTGACAAGAAGTGCAATGCGTGTGGAGCTGAGGGGCTGGTGTATAAGGAAGGCTGTGTGACGTGTTCTGCATGCGGTAACAGCAAGTGCGGTTGAACGAAACATAACTTTGCAGTACCATCTTCCCATGAAACTTTCAAACGCTTCGAAGAACAAGAGTCTTACAGATGTGATTGTGGACGACCCTGAGTTAGATGAAGGAATCATCTTCTCCCACCCAGGGTTCACAACACATAAGAGTGCAAAGCGACAGGCCGACTCAGGCGGTGTGTATGACTCACTCTTCGAAGCGTTTGAGAGAACGTGGGGCGCGATGCACGCCTTTGAAGCGCTGCCAGATCCAAAGAACGATGTCATTCTGGAGATGGGGTGTGCTGAGATGCCCATCTACAATGCATTCAAGATGATGCGGATGTATCCCAATTACATTGGCATTGATATACGAAAAGATTATTTGCTTCGAGCAGAACACCGTCTCAGAAAAGACGTCATTGCGCTGTGTGCAGATCTCACGAAGCCTCTTCCAATAAAAGAAGAGTCTGTATCAGCCGTTGTTCTTAGTGAAGTTGTTGAACACCTAACCTTTGAGCAAAATATCACCTTCTTCAAGGAGGCGTACAGATTGTTGAAACCAGGTGGAAAAGTTTTTGTTTCTTCTCCAATCAATACTGAAGACAGAGAATTTCACAACCTTGAAAAAGAAAAGAACCTGGGGCACATATTTTTCTGGACTGCAGAGTCATTTGAACGTGAGATGCGCCAGATTGGATTCAAGGACGTCGATAAGAAATGGGGTTACTCAATATCAACAAAGATAAAGGTTGATGAGATAAAGAAATCGTTACACCCAGCTGTGCAGGATTTTCTTACAGACATCAGTAAGATGTATGGCTCAAGAGTGGCTCGAGCGGTTGCGTTGTCTGCTCCTAATGTAGTGAATGGAGGCTGTCGCTTTACTTTCACAAAATGAACTACAGGTGCATAATTAAGGAATAGGTGACAATATCATGAAAATTACCAAGCGCCAATCAGATGTGATCAATGACATCATACGTGAAGAAATTTCAAGCATTCTTAGAGGTCGCGACAAGAGTCACGCCGTTGATCGTATTTTAATGTCAGAGGCAACTGATCTCACCTCGACGCTTGAGGCGGCATGCACCGATCTTGAAGGTGAGATGTACAATTCAGCCAGCCAGCTTCGTCAAATTGTTGATAAAATTTTGTATGCAAAATTAGCAGGCGTGATTAGAAATGTCACAGGAAATGCTATTTCAGCTGTCAATTTAATGGACATGGTTGAAGATTTTGATGCTGATGCACTTCAAGAAGCAGGAATGGCACTAGATTCTGACGTTTCACTTGCTCTAGAAACATACTGCAATGCAGTCACATCGTTGGTTGCAGCAACGCAGTCAGGATTTGAGGAATGAATTCATCCGAAGGAAAGAAAATTTCCTTACCTGAGCTTCGAGCTCTAATCACATCTGAGGTTCAAAAATCTCTGAATGAAGATTACGCTCGAGGCATACCTGATTTTGCGTTATCAAATGTCGCTGCCGGCACAGTTGACAGCATGCGTCAGCATATGAAACGTTACATTAATCAAATGTCTCGTGATCCTGCGAAGCAAAGGCAGATGTTGGCAGCTGCAAATCTTACCTTAGAAGAACTTGAAGAAGATGTGAAACAGCTTCTTGAAGATAAACTTTTGGATTTTCTTAGGAAGACATAAAAACAAAATCTGAACCATTGTGGCATGCAGGTTGTAAAATTCTTGCATGCCACAAAACTTTAATAAGGTAGAACTTATAGGTCATTATGGTTCAGATGAGACGCATGGATTGTCTGCATGGACGTCGACCTCTAGGGATCTGACTGATGAAAAAAGGGCACGCATTCCATCACTACTTGACATGCTTGCTTCGAATGGACACGAAACCCCTTTTGAGAAGTCTGCGTTACACTTTCTTGTGACGACTGAGATTGCGACGCATATTCAGCTCCTAAAGCATAGAATCGGTGTCTCGATCAATGCCGAGTCTGCCAGATACAAGGAGCTGAAGGACGACAAGTACTATGTTCCTTGTGACTGGGATCCTGATGAGCAAGAAAGATACGTGAAATATCTTGAGGCATCACTCCAAGCATATCATGAAACACTAGAGAGGCTGGTGGCAAAAGGCATGCCTAGAAAAAGAGCAAAGGAGTCTGCAAGATTTTATCTTCCATATGGAAATCAAATCACTGCTGACGTTATGTTCAACTTTAGAAGCTTTGCTCATTTTATTCATCTCAGGTACTCAAAGCATGCACAATTAGAGATTAGAAATGTTGCTGCAGAAATGTTGCGGCAGGTGAAACAGATTGGTTGCTTCAATTCAACTCTAGAAGCATTTGATCTCCTTACTCCACAAGGTGCTTTGCGGGAGCCGTTTGAATGAGCAGGCATGCAAATTTGCCGTTTCACATTTATGTCAATGTGAACAATGAATTTCTTGGACCAAACATGCCAAAAGGCACCACACCAGCAATTTGGCATGCAGTTTACTGCAGAGAATACCAGACTTTGATGGCACACGTATTGCTGGAATCAGGCGCTCACTGGAGTGGTTTGCCATTACATGCAATTTCAACAAGCGAAGATTTTTCTTGGAGCAGGCAGCAGTTGATGCCATGGGCGGCCATGGGAGATTGCATTGAAATGTTTCATGCAAAATATTTAGAAGGTCTTGAGTGCAGCGTCCACAAACCAATAGAAACATCAGGTCGACACACTGGGATAATCATAGATTGGTCGGATGGTTTTAGCAGATATCCTGCGGAGCATAAACCTCTCAATTTATTGCAATTATCCAGTGGTCAGTTTGCCGCCCTGCCAAATAATTTTGTCACGTACTCCGACAAACATTTTACGTCAGACGCTGCAAAAGAAAACTTGAAACACTACAAACGTGGTGATGTAGTTTATTGGGAATAAGATGGCAAAGATAATTGTTTTTGAAGGAGCTGATCGATGCGGAAAAGCCACACAATCAGCCCTCTTGAAACAGCACCTTGAAAGCAAAGGAAAGATTGTCGCCCTTGTAGAAGTACCAATAAGGGATCATATAACATATCCAACGATATATTGGATGCTTAAGAATGGTCTTGCAAAAAAGTTTCCTAAATTATTTCAATGGTTACAGTGTCACAATAGACTAATTTTTCAATGGACAAAGCTTGAAGAATTAGACAGACAGTGTGAATTCATCATTTTTGATAGATGGAGTTTGTCTTCTGTTGTTTATGGTGTTGCCGAAGGCGTTGATGCTGAATACTGCAACCTGCTGTATAAGAAGTTAAGAAAGCCTGATTTCACGATTCTGCTTCTTGGCCAAGCTTACGCTCATCAGGCTGAGGACGTATATGAAGCTGATTTTTCTCTGCAACAAAAAGTGAGAGATCTTTACGCCGCTTGGGCAAGTTGCCATTCAGAAGAATCACACGTTCTTGATGGAACGAATGTGTCAAAAGAAAAAGTTGCTGAAGAAGTTGTAAAAGTACTACAGTCTTGGAGAGTTATTCCTACATGAAAAAGTTTGATGTAATTGTCGCAGATCCGCCATGGCACTTTAACGATGGTCTAGAAAAGATGAAGACGCCTGTGCGTCGTTCAGCTCAAAGTCAATATTCAACTTTGTCTCTAAATGAGATTCAGTCATTGCAGATAAGGCAGTTGGCAAATCCTAGTGGTTGTCTTTTAGCGCTGTGGGTGCCATCCTCCATGCTTGAAGCTGGAATGGAAACGATGCGACGATGGGGATTCACCCTTAAGCAAACCTTTATTTGGGTAAAATTGAAGAAGAATTATGCACTTGAGGAGGATTGGAATCAGGCCACCAGATTTGGAATGGGGCGCCTGTTTCGACAGGCGCATGAGATTGCTCTACTTGGAACAAGCGGTAAATCAATATATCCAAAACTGAAAGACAATTCACAGCGGTCCGTTGCATTTGATCTCAACAAGGGACATTCGATTAAACCTGAAACGTTACAAGACAGGCTCGATGTGATGTTTCCAGACAGTGAAAAGTTAGAAATCTTTGCAAGGCGTGTCAAGCCAGGATGGACTTGTATTGGTGATGGTGTCACAGGCATTGATGTGAGGCAATCAATTGAGCAGCTGCTTGACGCTGACGAATTACCAAATCAAGTTCTTGTTCCTCAAGATTCTTTTGAAGAAGAAACCACTGAGGTTTGATCAATACAAATGAAGTTTTCGATATAAAATTTATATGAGGTTTAACATGAGTTACAAAATGTCTGATGCGGTTGCTATGCGTATGGTTCAAATTTTTCAAGAGGCTGTCTTGCTTGGCGTCGATGGCGCAGACCTAATGAGACAGGTTCGATTAGTTCAAGATCCTGAAGACTCAGAATCAATGACGTTGGATCCTGAATACGCGGCTTCAGTCTCAAAGATGCATGAAAAGTACCTTGAAGAGCTTGAAGCTAAACAGAAAGAACAGCAGGCGACTTCCTTTACAACTGAAAAGGTTTTTATTAGCTAATGATTGATTACGTTGTATTGACACTCATCGCCATTATTTTTATCATTAGGTTAACGATAGTTGACGATGATGAATAAAAATTGATCGAGAGGGGGTTACAACTTGTGAAGCCATGATTACTCTTATCACACGAGGCACTTCGGCCTCATATATTAGGAGATTTTCACAAATGCTAACCAAGTACCACGATACAATGCTGACGAAGACACGTGACCTTTTTGATCCTTTTCACATTCTTGATGATTTGAATCTTGCTCCGTTCTATGAGAGGTCCATAACATCTTCAGCGTACAGGGTTAATACCACTGAAAATGGTTTGGAACTTCAGCTTGATCTACCTGGCCTCAAGTCAAAAGACCTGACTGTTCAGACAGTTGATCGACTCATAAAGGTGTCCGGAAAAATTAGAGGTGAGGAATTCAAATATTCCTACAGAATTTCTAAGGACTACAACGCAGAAGACGTTGACGCAACCTTAGAGGACGGCGTACTGTTTCTCAAATTTCAGAAACACAAGCAAGTCGTAGCAAAGACTGTTGATGTCAAGGTAAAATAAGTTCGCGTCTGCATCAAATAAAAAGCGACGATATAAATTCGTCGCTTTTCTTTTTTTGTAATATTTAACTGCGTCCTCATTTCTTTAAAGGAATCACAAACATGAAAATTTCCAGCAGACAGCTTCGCTCCCTCATCAGAGAAGAATATCTTAGGTCAACACCCGTAACGCGTCCTGGGCAGATGATGTCAGAGGCACGTGCCAACATGTTGGCAGAACAGATAATGGATGAAGGTCTTTTTGACACCATCAAGGCAGGATTCGCAGCATTCAAGGCAGGTGCTGGCAAGACAGCCGAGAAGATGGGCGATACAGCAACAAAGGCATTGGAGCCTGCAGCAAAAGCAGCTGCAGCCATGGCAGGTCAGGCGAAGGCCGCTTACGATAACGTATCAAAGGCAGTGGGTGCAATCAAGGATGACGCACTGAAGGCTGCAGCTGAGGCTGCGAAGAAGTCAATTGAAGACTCAGTGACTTCTGCTCTTCAAAAGTCACTTGCCGCTGCTGTAGCTGACCTTGTAAAGTCAGGAATGGAAGAACCTGCTGCCAAGTCTTTTGCCGCAAATATAGCGAATGGCGTGGTTGGAAATGTTGCCGGCAAGGGCTGAACAATGAAAAGTACGTCTCTTAGGTACAAAACCTACCAGGCTCTCCTCGAGGTTGATCTCACATCAGCACAGAGGCAGAGTTTAATTGAGGCAGGCATCATTGATAAGGTGCTCGATTTCTTCGGCGCTGGTAAGGATGCATTGACAAAGTATGGTGGCGGACTTAAGAAGATGTTTTCCGATTCAAAGTATGCCCGGCGCTCTGCCACGGCTAAGAAGAACATTGAGAAAGAACTCAAAGATCTAAAGTCAGTCGCGAAAGACGCCGGGCAGGATGAATCCGTAGTTTACCAGATACTCAACATGATTCTTGCCGACGCTGGCGTCGATCCAAAGGTGGTAGGAAATCCTCCAACAGCCGACGGTTCAGATGGCGGTGGACAGCCGGCTGCATCAACAGGATTGCCGAGCGGCACACCGATCAAACTCGACAGCAAGAATGCCACAACGACGTTTGCCAAGATAAATGCTAATGTAACAGGTGAAGATCCTAAGAAGGTCGCTGACGACGCCATGACACAAAAGATGTCGCCTGAGAAGATGTCAGTGCTAACGATGAAGAACATCGCGAAGCAGACAGGCGTCAAATATGATGCTGTCGATGCAGTCTTCAAAGCACTGATTGACTCTGGACACCTCGTCGCTGAAGGCAAATTACCACTAACAAGGTCATCGCTGCTACGCATGTGCAAAGAAGTGCAGGTTCTTGAAGAGCAATGTCTTTTTGCCGAACGATGGCAGTATTTAGCAGGTTTAAATGAGTCTCTTCTTGTTGAAAGAGAAATGGGACCAGGCGCTCAAAAATATTACGAAGAGATATTAGGTAGAATTGAGAGCGGAAAAATAAAAAGTGCAAAAGAGCTCAAGACAGCAATGACACAATTGTCTTCAACGTCTCCAAAAAAACTTACCAGTGCTGCAAAAAAATCTTTGTCAGATGCTCTAAGCAAAAAAACAAAAATGCCATCTCAAGAAGCTGAAAAAGCAGTCGATGCAGCTGCAACAGCGACCCAAGATGCTTCTGCAGGAAAAGACGATGCAGCAGCCGGTAAAAAAGGCGCCGTCGCAGCTGCAAAGAAGAAGTACGCAGCCGCTTTCGATGATGTGAAGAAGAAGGTTGCTGACAAGGCCGATGATGACACCATCGGAAAAGTTCTCACGTATCTCGACGATCTTGAGTCAGTAGAAATCAAGTAGGTGGTGACACATTACACTCATATGGTGTAATGTTGTGTCATGACGCCAGAACAAGACGAGCTACTCTGTAAAAAATATCCAAAGATCTTTAAGGATCGTCGCGGTTCAATTAGGGAAACCTGCATGGCATGGGGTTTCGAATGCGGATCTGGTTGGTTCAATATCATCGACACACTGTGTAGTGCAGCACAGCATCACATTGATTGGAAGATCAAAAGCATTGAAGATCCTCTAGAGGCTGAAGGTCTACAGATCATTGCCACACAAGTCAAGGAGAAGTTTGGGGGACTTAGATTCTACTACATGGGTGGTGATGATGTGATTGATGGAATTGTAAGAATGGCGGAATCAATTTCTTACAAAACGTGTGAACACTGTGGAGTGCCCGGTAAGAAAAGAGACGGCGGTTGGATCGTTACACTGTGTGATTCTTGTCATGAAGAACGAGAAAAGAAGAAGATGGAAAGATGGAAAGAGAATCTAAGTGACTAAATTGATTTGGTGCAGCGACATACACCTTGATTTCTTTGCTGAACCGGGTGGTGATGATGTGATTCGACAGATTCTGGCTTTTCCAATTGCACGTGAAAAGCCAGATCTTGTCATACTGACAGGCGATATTTCGACCGCTGAGTACATCGCAGGACATCTGTCGTTGCTTAGTGATATTATCGATGCACCTATCAATTTTGTTTGTGGCAATCATGATTTCTATGGATCGTCCGTACAACAAGTTAGAGATTCTCTTGAGGACTTGTGCTCTTCGTCAAGTCAAAAGCTGAAGTATTTGACACGTTCATCATTCGTTCCAGTGACGCAATCTACAGCTTTGGTAGGCCATGATGGATGGTGCGATGCTTTTCACGGTTCGCCTTTCACTTCAGAACTAATCATGAATGATTGGCTAAGGATAACAGATTACACGCGCAATGGCGTGGTGAAGTTTGGATCATCTGGCATGCGAATCAATCGAAAAGCAATTCTCACAACTGCCAGAAGGTTAGCGGCCGATGCTGCGCATCGTGTCACATCGTCGGCAGTTGCAGCAATTGAAGCTGGCTATAAGACGGTTATCATTGCTACACACGTTCCACCATTTACAGCAGTGCACTTAAATGGAGGAAAAGGCAGCTCCCCCGATGCACAACCGTGGTATACGTCGATGACCATGGGAGATGCTATTATTGATCTCGCTAGATTGCATCCAGACATTGATTTCAATATTTTGTGCGGCCATACCCATTCGAAGATTTCAGTGAGCATTACTAACAACATTACATGTTATGTTGCTGAAGCTCACTACGGAAATCCGGGGTATAATGTCGTGCAGATACAATGAAGAAGGTTGAATACGAAGATGGACTTGTTATTAATGGCGATTGCACTGCAGCAGATGTACTTGAAGCGGCAAAATCATGGCTGACTCCATATGGTGGATCACCCCTCGTCGTGACCGATCCGCCATATGGTAATGTTGTTGATGAAGCATGGGACAAGACGAAGCTGTCTGATGTTGAGTTCGCAGATTGGATGTTGCAGTGGACGCATGTGTGGTCTGAATTTTTAGTTCCTGGCGGTGCTTTTTATGTTTGGGGTGGCCTTGGGACGCAGGGATTTAGACCGTTCCTGAGGTATCTTACTGCCGCCGAGACGAAAGATTTTCAACTGGCCAACGTCATTACCTGGTCAAAGAAACGTGCTTATGGCGTGCAGCACAATTATCTCTACACACGTGAGGAACTTGCGTACTTCATTAAGGGTCACGCAAAGAAGCCACACATTTTTAATGTGCCTCTTCTTGATGAGAAGAGAGGATATGCAGGATACAATGAAAAATACCCTGCCAAGAGTGAGTTCTATCGCAGAACGAACGTGTGGACTGATGTGAATGAAATATTCAGGGGTAAAGTTCATCCGACGCAGAAGCCACAGCGTGTCATGGAGATTCCTATTGAGGTGCACACACATCCTGGTGATGTTGTCATAGACATATTCGCAGGTTCTGGCGCCACAGCACATGCAGCAAGGAAACTGGGTCGAAAATTTCTTCTTGTGGAAAAAGATCCTCACATATTCGATGCCATGATTCAGCGGCTCTCTGGTTGATACAATCCTGGGATTGAGAGTAGGGTTTGACATTGTGAAGACAAATGTAGTCTACAAGAGCGCAGCCATCGACTTGTTGCGCGCGTTACCAGACGCTAGCATCGACATGATCTACACCGATCCTCCGTTCGGTACCGGTGATGTTCAAACGATGGCACGCAAGTCATCAGGAAAAATTGTTTCTAAAATTGAGTACGTTGACAAGTATGAAGATTATTTGAATTTTTTGCAGCCTCATATTGATGAAATGCAAAGGGTTCTGAAACCATCAGGTACCATGTATCTGCACCTTGATTACAGGTGGGTGCATTACGTCAAGGTGATATGTGATACAATTTTTGGTGTCGACAATTTTCTCAATGAGATCATCTGGAGTTATAATTTTGGCGGCAGAGGAAAGGATAGGTGGCCTGCGAAGCACGACACCATCCTCGTTTATGCAAAGCAAGTAGGAAAACATGTATTCAATTGGAATGAAGTCGACAGAATACCGTATGCGGCTCCTGAGCTACAGTATGTTGGTAGAACGAAAGAGGAGGCCGAGCGGAGGATCGCTGAAGGTCAGGTACCTACCGACGTTTGGTCGATGTCAATCGTTGGAACGAACTCCAAAGAAAGGTTGGGTTATCCTAATCAAAAGCCTTTGAAGCTTATTCGACGTGCCATAACAGCATCGTCAGCTGTCGGTGACGTTGTTCTTGATCCATTTGCCGGCTCTGGGACCACTGCAGCCGCCGCTCTTGAATGTAATAGATGCTTCATTACAGGAGATCTTAGTGAAGATTCTGTGAGCGTCATGAAACGGAGATTTGACGCTTCTAAAGTCGAATTTGTTGAATAATTATGAGTGTGATTCTTTTTGCGTGGAACAAACATTTGATCTGCAAAACGCCATGAAAAAAGTATTGCTGCTCAATTCAGATTGGTTGCCCCTAAATTTTGTCAGCGGAATGCGTGCCCTCAATTTACTTCTGAAGGGACGAGCTGAGGTAATCTCCTCTGGTGACAAGCCAAGCTTATGGGATGAGTCCTTCACGACACCTAATAAAAGTTATCCAATTCCTGCCACAGTTAGGTTGCTTGAACGTGTCAATCGACGCTACACAGCTCCTCGCTTCAAAAAGCGAGTACTTTTTAATCGTGATAATTGGCAGTGCCAGTACTGTGGTGTCAAGTTGGATTGGACCTCAATTACGATCGACCACATCGTTCCACGTTGTCGAGGAGGTAACACATCATGGAAAAATTGTGTTGCCTCATGCCGTAGGTGCAACATGAAGAAGGGCAGCAGGCCACTCAGTGAGACAGGCATGCAACTTCGTAAAAATCCAGCTGAGCCTAAGGTTACACATTATTGGGAATTTTCTTATGTAACAAATTGGCATTCTGATTGGGATATATTCTTCACAAATGTGTAATATCTGTTTAGGTGAAAATAACGATAAAACAATTGCGTGAAGTGATAAGACGCAATCTTGGTGGCTCTCATCCTGACGAGAGTTATGATAAGGAACT
>Ga0129333_10000541_pt1 | contig 31241 bp, 38 predicted proteins | sample CPB6_08_DNA_FD_94474 | JGI IMG/M metagenome (GOLD analysis project Ga0129333, IMG submission 94474) | Freshwater to marine salinity gradient microbial communities from Chesapeake Bay, USA - CPBay_Sum_0.6_0.8_DNA | ecosystem: Environmental > Aquatic > Marine > Coastal | place: USA: Chesapeake... | reverse complement strand
GGCCATACCTACCACCAGTAGAGACTATTTACCCAATTAAGCAGTCTACGGGAAGTAAGCGTGGTGTAAAAAGGCCAGACAAAAACAAAGACTTCTATAACAGGGCGGTAGTTAGACAGTCTACAAGAGTGTGGGGATTACAGTGGATACCAACACGGATATCAGAAGCCGACACCGAAACAGCCAATGTCTACGGGGACATATTGGCAGCATTTGCTCGCCCCTCCAATGTACAGGCAACCTCCGTTTATATATACCCAGATCAAGAGCAAAAGTCATGGGAGACACTAAAAAACGGTACCTCTTTTGGTCGAGGAATCAACAATTTAAATGGAGGACGCCCGTATACATCGGCAGACGGTAGTAAACACGTTTCTCTTCACCCCACAGAATCAGGATTGTTTGCGGAAGACCTTGGGGAACTAAATGCCGGACGCCCAGGAAACGAAAGTAAAACCTACGCGGAAGTTCTTGCTCGCGCAGACATTACTGCATCGGGACGTAAGAGTAAAAAAGAAGCTGCAAGACTTAGTAAACTCGGCAGGGCGCAACAGAGGGAAAGGCGTAGAGCTGAAAGCCGTGTAATATCCGGACCGGAGGAAATAGCAGCAGATTTGCAAAGACTATTATTTGGAGACAAGGAATGATTGCCTTAGGATGAACAATTTATACGTAATAAAAAATGTTTATTGGATAACTAAGAATACGGGAACAAAGGGAACAAAGTTTGTTTCACGTGGTTTTATGCGCCAGACATCCCAACCCTGGTTAACAGGAACCGGTATCCAAATACGCATTGGGAAATATGTTTTTCAGATAGGTCTGTGCGGTAAACCAAAAGAGCTTGATGACACAAACGGTCTGTTGTATGCTATGCAAGCAAGGGAAATGGAAGCACACCCACGGGATATAAGAGGTTGGAAATGAAGTTGTTTATGCGTCCACGTGACGAAGAGCCACAGAAGGCTGGTTCCTCAGTTTCTAGAATTAACAAAATGAGTACACCTGAATTGCATCAATGGATAAACAGCACGTTGATGGCCCTTGGGTCAACCTATGATGGTTGGCGCTACCGAGGTGAGCCCGCATCAGAGTTTTCAAAACAGCTTGAAGCTGCAAACGAGATGTGGAAAGAATTGATGTCCAGAGAAAATGGATAACCGTACCGTTGAGGAACTCCTAGAGGAGGAGAACGAGCAGGCCCTAGACGACTCAAATGACCTCGACGAGACGTCTGCGGAGTTTGTTGATCAACTCGTTTTTAAACTCATATTATTTACGGAAGAATTTTGTAATGTAAAACTGTTCCCTTACCAAGTACCAATTGCCTATCGAATAATTCAGTCAATAGTTCTTGGTGACGGTGAAGAAATGACGCTGGTAGCAACTCGCCAGTCAGGAAAATCAGAAGTGTTGTCTAATGTGATGGCAGCCATGATGGTCATTCTTCCTAAGTTGTCGAAGGTGTACCCAACGTGGTTGGGCAAGTTTGAAAAGGGGTTCTGGTGTGGTGTATTCGCGCCCGTTGAAGACCAGGCTGATACGGTTTTTAGCCGTATCGTTAGCAAGCTTACTAGCGATCATGCATTGGACTTTCTTCTCGATCCAGAGATCGATGACAAAGCTACGTCAGGTGGTTCAAGGGGCAAGGGAAGGATAATTAGCCTTAAACATTCGGGGTCTCTATGCCGTATGCAGACCTGTAACCCAAAGGCCAAGATTGAGTCTAAAACCTACCACTTCGTGCTGATCGACGAGGCCCAAGAAGCTGACGAGTTCATGATTACTAAATCAATCAAGCCAATGTTGGCGTTCAATAACGGCTCTATTGTGCTTACTGGTACAGCCACTCGTAACAAGTCGTATTTCTACAAGATGATCCAATATAACAAACGACGCGATATCAATGGTAAGCGCAACCACCGACAAGCGCATTTTGAATACGACTGGCGTACTGCGTCTAAGTACAACCCAAACTATGCGAAATTCATTTCAAAAGAAAAGGTACGAATCGGTGAAGACTCAGACGAGTTTCAGATGTCGTACTGCAATAAATGGATTCTTGAAAAGGGAATGTTTGTTACAGACGAACGTTTGACCCAACTATATGACCCCTCGATGCCACTAGTAAAACAATGGTGGCGTACCCCAATCGTGGTAGGTATTGACGTAGCTAGAACCAATGACTCAACCGTTGTAACGGCGGTGTGGGTTGACTGGGATCACCCAGATGGGTTTGGATTTTACGAACACCGAGTTCTTAATTGGCTAGAAATCAATAACACCGAATGGGAACAGCAGTACTTTGAGATTGTTGATTTCCTAAGAAGCTACGATGTATATCGTATTGGGGTAGACGCCCAGGGTGTTGGCGGTGCCGTGGCCGAACGCCTGCAGATTTTGATGCCTCATATTGAGGTAACAGCAGTATCGTCGGATTCAAAAGCCCAGAACGAACGCTGGGTTCACCTAACGGAATTAATACAACGTAATCAATTGATTGTTCCCGGGCATTCTAAAGCCCGGCGTACTAAGATATGGAAGAAGTTTAATCAACAAATGCTGGACCTTGAAAAGGTTTATCGAGGCCCGTATTTGTTGGCGGCGGCACCCGATGAAAAGGGAGCTTTCGACGACTTCCCAGATTCCCTAGCAATCGCCTGTTCACTATCTGTACAAGATACAATGCCTTCAATAACTGTAAGCGAGTCACCCTTCTTCGGAAGGTGACAAAAGGTGCTAATATTTAACTAGACATCGTATTCGTAGGAGGATACATATGGCCGTAGCTCCCAATCCCATGTTCCCAGAGAAGGGTACGCCCATGTTTGAGCGTAGCCTGGCTCCCAGCATCCCTGGTAACAAGGGCCCAATGCGCTTTGAAGAGGGTGTTGCCACTGACACCGATGTTCCACAGGACTTTGGAATCGGGGCATACCAAGATACCGCTCCGTCAATGTCGCGCATGAATCACAACAACCCTGAGATGTTCTACAAGTACGCTGAGGAAACCATGCGTGAGCGTGCTCACGTTGGTTCTGCTTCATGGATTGAAGCCCCAGAGATGCTTGGTGATTTCCTTCAGGGCACAATGTCAGGTGAGGCAATGCCGCAGTTTGAATATGTCTTCGGCACTGGTGGCCACATGAATCGGCCAAACCCAACGGTCGTCTACGACTGATTGATCCACCGACAAGGAGGGAAGGGGCGGGGGTTATTCCCCGCCCCTTTCTTCTTTTCTGAACCGCGTACTTGACACGGTCTGGTACAGTGACTCACCCAGAGCACTCAGGAGTTACCATGACCAGCAATGATCTTGAAACTGTCCTCTACTACCTTTCCCGCGTTCCGGTACGTGGGTTTGAAGATGAGGAACAACTAATTCGATTGATGTCAAAAATCAAGGATCAGATAAAGCGTTCCAACAAAGTCAAGAATGTGTATACTGAATCAAGCACAAAGGTCGCATGACCTGAAGCACAATAGGAGCACAATATGGTTCAAGAATCCTCACTGACGGAGGACCTTGCTTCACCTGCAGAGCAAGACTCCAAAACAGTGTGCGGTTTAACGAAGGTCAGAAACCAAATGACCGAAGATGAAGCCGCAGCTTTAGATCGAGCAATTGACATGATCAGAGAGGACGAGGGTTCAGGTAGATCAAAGGTCTACTCAGCCCGTTGGCTAACTGGCGTTTTGCGTAAGCACAAGTACGATATAAGCGAAAGTACTGTTTCTCGACACGTAGCAAAGAGGTGCCGCTGTGACTGACTTGTCAAAGGATTTGGGCAACTCTAAGTACGCCTTGGGAAAGATCGCAGAACTGTTAAAGAGAAACGACATCGATGTTGATGAAATTGGTGCTGTAAAACGAGTCTCTTTGTACCAATCGCTCACCAAGAACGACGATGGTGAAGCAGAGGTCCACGACCTCATGGGCATCCAGTTTAGCCCAGCATTTGAATCGGGCCCACAATGGCCAGTAGTGCAGCCTGGTCCGTCTATCAAGATGTCTTTGAAAGCCCCCAAGCCGAGTACTGCAGATGGCTACGAAACTTGTGTGGTTTTACCAGATATGCAGATCGGGTACTTCCGTAATGCAAACGGGGACCTCGAGCCCACACAGGATGAGGCGGCCATCGAGATGGCTTTGTCCATCATCCAGTCTACGAACCCCGACCTGGTGGTTTTGGTAGGAGACAACTTGGACCTACCTGAGTTCGGTAAGTACCGGTTGAGTAGCGCGTATGCACTTACTACACAGGCGTCCATCGATAGAGCAACGACATTGTGTGCCCAATTACGTATGGCGGCACCACGGGCAAGAATTGTATGGCTTGCCGGTAACCACGAAGAAAGGTTAGTGAACTATGTTATTGACAACGCAAAAGCAGCGTTCTCTCTACGTCGTGGCAACACTCCTGACAGCTGGCCTGTTCTTAGTATTCCTTACCTTTGTAAGTTTGATGATTTCAATGTGGAGTACATACCGGGATACCCAGCCGGTCAGTTTTGGGTCAACCAACGACTTCGGATCATCCACGGCACCAAGGTACGATCGAACGGTTCCACGGCTCACGCCTACCTCAGCACGGAAAAGACATCCGTCATCTACGGCCACATCCACCGCCGTGAGTGGGCTGAACGGTCCCGTGAAGATTACGATGGACCAAAGACCATTATGGCCGCGTCACCCGGAACGCTAGCTCGGTGTGACGGTACTGTACCAAGTACAAAAGGATCAATTGATTTGGATGGTCGTCCAATGACCATAGTCGAGGACTGGCAGCAGGGCGTTGGCGTAGTAACATATGAGCCTGGAGATGGCAGTTTTTTCTATGAACAAGTACCGTTCCACAACGGAGCGGCGTTCTTCAGAGGGAAGTTTTACTATGCCCAAAAAGAAAAGGGAAACTGAAGAACACCCACGACTAGCCATTATTGAATGGCTGGACGCCTTTGATGGTCCTACTGGGTGGCTGGATCCAAGAGAATATAAGCCCCATTTTGTAAGACCGATTAGCATCGGTTGGGTTATACCAAACATGCTGGATAAACACATCACTCTGGCTGGTACCATCCTAGTTGACAACAACGAGGAAGGTCAGATTTACTACAGTAACCCGGCCCACATACCAAGTGGAATGGTACAATCTGTAACGTACATTGATGTTCCGAGTGATATCCTGCCACTCATAGTCAAAAACACAAACACCAGGGGTTTGAATGCCGATTGATTTTTGGTCACCGAGCTATAGAGCTTCATCAAGTGACCTGACGGTTGCCATATCCCCACTGGGGTTGGTCGAGCTCGCAGACGAAGAGTTCGAAGTACACGGTCCACGACTAAACCGATACTCTACTTGTTGGGCCTGGTACCTAGGCCACCACTGGTCGTACCGCCGTGAGATGGGCGAACAGAACATCACAATGAACTACATCCGCACTATGTCGGATTACATCACCAACTTTTGTTTTGGAAAAGGCGTCCAATGGAAAGTGCCCAACCAAAACGGAGCTATTATCCCCCACCTATTGCACAAGGTGTGGGAAGTCGATAACTCAAAACACTACGTCCTATGGGAAATGGGCCAGCTAGCTAGCGTAACCGGAGACTGCTTCGTTAAAGTGGCTTATGAAGAGCCGTACGTTGACCCATTAGGGATTACCCATGAAGGACGTATACGCGTAATCCCAATTAACCCTTCTCACTGCTTCCCGGAATACCACCCCCATGATAGGGACCGGATTATCCGCTTTAAGTTAAAGTACCGATTCTGGGGTACTAGTCCTGAAGGTACTAGGCAGGTCTACACCTTTACCGAGATTTCAACTGATGAGGTAATCGAGCAGTACATCAATGATGAACTGATTGATCAGTACGAAAACCCTCTTGGGCAAATACCAATTGTCCACATTCCAAATATGACTATTTCCTCATCCCCATGGGGCCAGTCCGATATCTGGGACGTCATCCCGTTGAACCGAGAGTTGAACGAAAAGATGACCGAAGTATCGGACATCATTAACTACCACGCTGCCCCAGTAACCATCATTACTGGAGCCAAGGCCAGCCAGCTCGAGCGGGGGCCTAAGAAAGTTTGGGCCGGTCTACCTAAGGATGCCTCAGTATTTAACCTTGAGTCGCGAGGCGAAATGGCTGGGGCCTTGCAGTACATTGAATTTTTAAAGCGAACCATGCATGAAATTACAGGTGTTCCAGAGACAGCGTTGGGCCAATTCCAACCAGTATCGAATACCTCGGGCGTTGCTCTGGCAATCCAATACCAGCCCATGATGAACCGCTTCCATATGAAGCGCATCCACTTTACAAAGGGTTTGGAAAAAGTAAACGAACTGATTATTCGCACGTCAGCCGTGTTCAACCCCGAGTCTCTTATGTACAACCCAACTCTTGGTGAGCCACCGGAAATGGACCAACTACCACAACTTGATCCGGCTGACCCCCTTACCTACAAGACACAAGTTCACTGGCCTGAGCCACTTCCAGTAGATGTACTGATTAAACTAAATGAAGTACAGGCAAAAATGGCACTTGGTCTTGAGTCTAAAGAAGGGGCTTTGCGGGCTCTCGGTGAAGAATTCCCACGAGAAAAGCTTGCTGAAATCTTTGAAGAGTTGCGCGACGACGCTGTCGACCAAGGCGCACTAGACATGCTTACAGCACAGATCAATCAAGCTGTAATGATGTTTACAGGTTTGTTACCAGGCCCCGACGGTACCAGCACGGTACCTTCCGGAGGTGCTAATGTAACAAGTGCAGGGAACCCAAGCCCCGAACAGGGGCCCCTGCCTGGAGTAACGGCAACAGCCGTTGCGCCAGATGCGGGAATGATTAACAACATAGTTGCAAAGGCATACGGAGCTAGGTTCGCCCAGCGCCGTGTACCGGAAGAAGAATAATTCCGAACATTACCCAAGTCATTAAAAGCCCAACCAACAGAGGTGAAGTTATGTCAGTCCAGTCAAGAGAAGACGGTATTCAGGTACCCATCGATACCCCCGAGCCAAGCCAGGATATGCCGAAGGATCAGCGTCTCTTTTCAGAAGATGAAGTGCACAAGATCCGTCAGCAGGAAAAAGACAAGATGTACAAGCGTCTTGAGGATGCTGACGGTCGTGTGAAGGCTATGGAGGAGCAGTTGAACCTTCTTAGCTCTGAGCGTGAGAAGGCAATCAAGGAAGCTGAGGAGCGCGCTAAGAAGGAATCAGAAATCCTTCGCCAGCGTGAGATCGAGGAACTGAGCGCCAAGGAACTTCTGGCCAAGCGCGAAGACGAGTTCAACCAACGGATTAACCAGGTTGAGCAAGAGTGGAGCCAGAAGTTTAGCGAGCTCGAGCAGCAGCGTCAGGCCCAGGATGCCCTCCTAGAAAAGGAGAGGTACCTACAGCAGCTAGATAGCTACCGCCAACGCCGTCTTCAGGTGGAACAGGAAACGATCATTCCCGAGCTCCGTGACCTAGTCATGGGGAATACAGAAGAAGAGATCGAAAATAGCATCTCCGTGCTTAAGGAACGTAGTAATGCTATAATCGAATCAATCCAGAGGGCGAGTCAGCCGCCTCGCCCTAAGGGGGCTCCGGTAACGGCTCCTCCAACTGGACCACTGGAAAACCAACAGGAATACCAAACGTTAACTGCGGATGATATCCGCAACATGCCGATGGATCAATACGTGAAGATGCGTGACAGGCTACTAAATGCCCGGCCTAACAGAGGCCGGTTCTAAAACCCAATCAACCCTATCCATCGGAGGATAAACAATGGCATTTCCAGGCCCCGTAGGTGGTGCAATCACCGGAGCTAACCTAGCGTCAATTTCGACGACTGGTTACACCAGTGACACCACCCTCTCACCAGCAATCCAGCAAATTTGGTCAAAGGAAATTCTTTTCCAGGCCATGCCCGTGCTTCGCTTCGAGCAGTTCGCTGTAAAGAAGACCGAACTCGGTGTCATGCCCGGTTTGACCATCAACTTCATGCGCTACAACAACCTCTCAGTAGACGAGGCCGCTGGCGCAACCCTCACTGAGGGTGTACGTATGGATCCAGTAGCCCTCTCGGCTAGCCAGATCCAGATCACCGTTACCGAGCATGGTAAGGCTGTCGCCGTCACCGAACTGCTTCTCAACGCAGCTTTCGACGACGTTATGGCTTCAGCTAGCCGTCTACTTGGCCGCCACATGGCCCAGTCGATGGACATCCAGGCCCGTAACACCCTTTATGCCAATGGTGTTCCATTTGCTGGTGGCTCGGCCGTAGCCCCCAGCGTCGTGTTCGGACGGACCGCAGCCGCTACCCGTGGCTCGATCAGCCCCTACGACGCCGGTACTGTCGGCTCTGCTTCTGCTCCTGGCTACCTCAGCCCAGCTTCCATCAAGGACGCCGTTGAGATTCTCGCCGGTCAGAACATCCCCCGTCTAGGCGACACCTACGTCTGCTTCGTACACCCCTCACAGGCTCGTTCGCTCCGCGACTGGCCAGAGTTCATCGAAGTCACCAAGTACGCCGCCCCCGGCAACTTCATGCTTGGTGAAATCGGTCGTCTGTACGACGTAGTCTTCATCGAGACCACTCAGGTCAAGAAGGGTCTCAGCATCCCAGCCGACCTCGATCCCAACACCGGTGGCGCTCAGGCCCCTGGTGCCGAGTCCTACAGCGCCATCATGATCGGTGACAACGCCTTCGGTCATGCCATCGCCCTCCCGGTTGAACTCCGTGACGGTGGTGTCATCGACTTCGGTCGTGAGCACGGTCTCGCTTGGTACGCCATCTGGGGCTTCGGTGTAATCACCCACGAGAGCCGCGTCATCCTCAACACCTTGGGCGGCGCAATCTCCTGAACCTAACCAGTTCAATGATGTAGTATGGTGGGGGTGGGCAACCGCCCCCACCATGCTTTTTTGTACTCAATAAGGAGCCAATATGCCACCCCGGAAGAAGCCAGACGTATTCGTTGAGCCAATCGAGGATGTCGAAGAATACGACAATGTTGTAGTAGAGGAACCCGTAACCGTTACGTCAACCGACAGCGATTACGTAAACGCCCGAGTAAAGGGCACCTGGAAGATGTTCTGGGGTCAAACGTCGTACGATTTTAAAGATGGTACGCGCTACAAGTTGCCCAAGGATTTGTATACCTACCTTCGTAAGAGCGGCAACATCTACGACACCCTCTGAGGTAACTGATGCCCTTCATCATCCCCAATGCAACTGACACTACGTCGGGAAATAAGTATGCGGTTCTCGACCAATCAGAACCGGATTCACTTGATTTTGAAATCTTAGGTAACGACACAACCGGTGTAATTTCCGGGTGTGCAGTAACCCCAGTAGATTCTGGTGGTAACACTGCGGTGTCAGTTGCTGGGGGTGTTGTTGTCCTAAACGGCGTTGTATACACCGTTGCAGAAAACACTTACCTAACAATCCCTGCAACCCCGACTACCCCAACGGCAGGAAGGTTTGACCTAATCGTAGCTCGATTGAGTGGGTCAACTATGGCGTTTGTTGGGCTTTACGGAACTGAGTCGGTACAAAACCCTACCCTCCCTAGAAGCTCGACACGGTTGGTGTCCACAGCAGGGATGCCGGAACTTAGCTACTTTAACCCGTCTACTGACGTTGCAATTGCGTCCGTGTATAGGGCAGAGGGCGTAGCGACAATCCTGTCTAGCCACATTATTGACAAGCGTCGTACCATCCAAACCCCTATTGCTTACCGAGGTACAGCCATACCAGCGGCATCTCAGGGGTCAACTGGCGATCTGTACCTTCGTACCTCTTCGATCTCAAACGGAGAATCGGGCGTCTACGTAAAACGGGACGCCACCACCTGGCAGCAACTAGCTGGTGTTCCAGTTGATCCAGGTGTTCCGGTAGGAACAGTAATCACATGGGTAGCTACTACCGCCCCTAATGGCGCCGTATGGTTGGAATGCAACGGAGCTTTGATTAGCAGGTCGATTTATTCCCAGCTATTTTCTGTGTTGGGTACTGAATACGGTGGAGGAGATGGGTCTACCACCTTTAACTTGCCGGATTTTAGAGGTATGTATTTGGCTGGGTTACCAACCGCCGGTGGTTCACTAGCTTCCCCAACAGGGAATATCAACCACCAAACTACGTTGACGATGCCCCAAATACCTGAGCATGACCACACCATTAACCACTCCCACTCAAACGGAGTAGCTCTTGATGGTGGAGTCCACACCCATACCCCAAGTGTAACTAGCGTTGATTTTGCGACCAGGTTGCGTACCTACGCAGACGAGTCTTACATTGCTCCACGTAACTTCGTTGATCCTGGCAGTGGGGTTGCTGACGATTACTTGTACCTGTCACAGCCACTTGGTGGTATGGCTATCAACTACGTTGAAACCACCGCTCCGTCCGTAGCCCACACCCACGAAGTAAGTATCAACTTGACTTCCGGATTGGTATCCGGAAAGGCTGGCCAAGCCGCCCCATCCCCAGTGTCTACTCAACCACGTACAATGTACGTAAAGTACTACATTCGCTGCGCATGACACAGATACCAAAACCTACTAATGTGCCAGCCCAACAAGTAATCGCAAAGCGTACCGTTACGAGTAGCAGGCACCGAGAGACACAGCCCGCCTTAGAACAGCCCAGGCAGGACACCTTATCCGGGGCAAACCAAGGCAACTCGTAGTAAACTATAGGCGTGGCTACCCTTTCCGATATCAGCAATATAGCGCGTACCTATCTGCGCGACTTCCCCAGGTTCTTCCAGGTAACCTTTGATACGGCTGGTAGGACCTACGAACTCGGGCACACCAATATTGATTCAACCAGCCTATGGGTTGCTGTCTACACGGTTGGTGGAGCCACCACCGAACTAGCCCCGTCTGCGTATTCGCTTGACGAGCGCAACGGTATTCTTCGCCTAGCGTCACTGCCTGCATCGGGGTCAAAGATTCTCATTGAAGGTTACTACTATGAATGGGTTACCCCTGATGATCTAACCTTCTACACACAGAGGGCTGTAGAAAAACACGTTAGAGGAATTGGTGTTGGAATCTCCGAGATGTCAGATGTACTAATCAACGCCATTGGCATTGCAACCATTTGTGAATGCTTATGGGCCTTGATGACCGAGTACAGCCGAGACATCGACGTCATCACCTCAGAGTCAGTGCACATCCCTGCCAGCCAGCGGTTTAGGATGGCCCAGAGTCTTCTAATGCAGTGGGAGTCTGAGTATCAACGGCATGCTACTGCTCTTAACATTGGTATTGACCGCATTGAAGTCTTTACGTTGCGTCGTATCTCCCGTGGTACAAACCGTCTTGTCCCACTGTACAAGCCAAAGGAGTTTGGCGACTACTCGCCAATGGAGCGCCTGTGGCCACCAGTCGATACTGGTGTTATCGACCACGAGATCCAGGAAGACAACCTTCGTGAGGATGTTTTTGTAGACACATCCCCACGGTCTGGGCAAACAACTAACGCCTATTACTAATGGATGTACGCAGAGAACTTGACCTGATCAACCGTCATTTCCGCCGCCACCACAAGGTGGCTGGCGAAACCGTCATTTGGTACGAGTTTAATCCACTGGGTGCCGCCAGTGTAAATAGCATCTACGATGATGTTTACGATGAAGGTATCCGTGGTACCGGAGGTAAGAGTTACAAATCCGGCGTAGTCATCCCCATACTTTTGGGTTCGGAAAACGAAGACCAGCGTAGGTCAATACCAGAAGGTCGTCAGCCCGTCCAGACAATGGATATTTTCATTGCCATGACCGACATGCGTGCAGCTGGGGTTTCATATCCTTGGGAATACCGAGGACATCTTAATGACGTGTTCTACTACGACGGTAGGTATTACGGAGTATACGATTATCGAGTTCGTGGGCGTCTAAAAGACGATGTTTCAATCCTGGTGTCGGGACAGGAAATCTATATCAGCCAGGAGTTTATCAACGATCCAGGCCCCGAACCAGCCCGTATTGACGCCTACCCCTGGCCTGCGCAGCTACCTTCAATAGGGTAGAATATTGATGTCAAGATGCGCGTCTTGACGTACAACTGCTTAGAACTTGGGAGAGTATGCCGTGATGAGGGCTTATTCAAATAACACATCCCCTAGTTCTGCATTGGCATCCATAATGACCAAAGCTACCGGAGCAGAAAAACTTGTACGTGACACTGTCGTCAAGAAAACGCGCAAACAGTTGTTGGCTGATAAGTACCGAGAGCAGGCACGGAAGCGGGCCAAAGAACACCCACGCTGGAAAGAATTTGCGGATCTACTTGATGTAGAAATTACTGAAGGTAACTATGTTCGTATGTCCGTTATGGGTTCTGCTGAGGTGCAAAAGAGGGCAGAACTTCTTGAATACGGGTCTTCCACGGCGGCCCCCCAATCCCTACTGCGGGTATTCGAGACAGAGTTTTCGGATGATGTAGCAATGTCACTGCGGGGGTTTAATGCCTAATCCAGGATTTCTCCTTGCAGAAGACGCTGCCGTAAAGGCGAGATTCGCCAACATCTCGGTGTCTGACGACCGGTCTGCCCAGCGTGTAGCCAAGGTATTCTTTAGGTACCCAGAAGGGGAGACTGAAAAAGAGTACCCCTTCATTACAATCGAGAACGTTGGGATAACCCATAACCGATCCCTCCAGCACTCTGAGACCCAGTACTACTACAGTAACTCTGTTGCGGGTGCGTCTCTAGGACCTAATTTTATAAATTACTTTCCCTCAGAAATGACCTCAACGGAGTTGAACGCAGAGATAGGCAACGCGGCTTATCTACGCACCGACTCTTTTGTTCCGGTAACCTTGATTTACCAGATCACAACTTACGCCCGTAGCGCCCTACATGACCGGCAGCTAACGGCAAAGATACTACGTAGGGTTGTTACCTTCCGTAGAGGCTTTATTGATGTCCCAGAAGACGGGACAATAAGGCGATTTGATTTGGTCTCATGGGGTAACAGCGATCTCCTCGATGGGGAAGCTGGGTACCGCAAGAGAGTTTTTAGAAAAGTGTACACTATTAATATGTCAGCAGAACTGCCAGCATCTGATCTGCAACAGGTCAAGCAAGTTGCTTCTGTAATTGGTACTATTACAAACGCAGACAATCAGTCATCTTCTGTATTCACCACCCCGTTCTCGGAGGTCTTTTAAATGCCCACTTACTCAAACCCAGGCGTATACGTAACAGAGTCAACTCTTGTCAACAGCGCCCAGCGATCCAACTCGGCCCAGTCAACTGCGGTGTTTTTCGGCACTGCACCACGTGGGCCTTTGACCGCCACCCTGATTAACTCATGGAGCGCGTTCAAGTCGTTCTACGGGGACATCGACGCTTCGCATGATCTTGGGTACTCTGTGTACCACTACTTTGCAAACGGTGGTCGTGATGCTTATGTGGTTCGTGTTCTGCACACTTCCGGATCTGGCACCCTTGCCTCGACTGCTACGACCACCGTTCCCTACTACCCATCTGGATTGGGAGGCGCCTCAGCAACCCTTATCGCTGTTGAGGCTTCAAGCCCAGGTTCCTGGGGTAGTGGGCTGACCGTTGCTGTAAGCGGCGGAACCGTACCCCCAACGGCCTCTGTAATCCCCACCTTCAACTTGACTGTATACCTCAACGGCGTTGAAGTTGAACGATGGAACGAGGTATCAAACAGCTCTTCAAACAACCGTTACGTAACCACGGTTGTTAACACCTACTCAAAGTACATCAAGGTAACCTCTTGCCCAACCCCAACCGCTAACAACAACTGGTCGTGGTTTACCAGCGCTGTTGCGTTTTCTGCAGCAGTTGACGGGGCAGCAGTAGATGATGCTGACTACACCTCCGCCATCTCAACCAAACTCGAGACTGTTGAAGGTGTGCTTTTGCTAAACGCGGTTGGACGCACGTCCAGCACCGTTGTTAACGCCCTTATTGCAAAGGCCGAGGCTCGTGGTAACTCGTTTGTAATCATCGACCCCTCATCTGCCACTGACGCGTCAACCATCGGTGCAGGCACCGTAAACTCGTACACCTCTTCTTCGTACGGTGCTGTTTACTACCCAATGTTGAAGATGGCCGACCCCACCAAGACTGGTCCGGCTGCCATTCGTGACACCTACCCAGGTGGCGCTGTCGCTGGTGCGTACGTCCGGTCCGAGGTTGCCCGCACGGTTGCCAAAGCCCCCGCTGGCTACGGCACTGACATTCGCAACGCAATCGGCCTTAACGCCTCATTCACTAGCGCTGAATCAGCATCACTGTACGACACCTACGGTGTAAACCTGTTCAAGGCAATTCCAGGAGCCGGTATCGTAATCAACGGAACCCGCACCCTGGATAAGCAAACCCCAGGCAAGTACATCCCAATCCGCCGGTCACTCAACTACTTGAAGCAGGCGCTTCATGACGCCACGGCCTTCGCCGTCTTTGAGCCAAACGATCAGCGTTTGTGGGATCGGATTACCATGACCGCCTCGTCACTTCTAGGTGACTTCTGGCGTTCGGGTGGTCTTAAGGGCGCTAACTCAACCCAGGCTTTCTACGTAATCTGCAATGAGACCAACAACACCTCAACCACCATCAATAACGGTGAAGTTCGTGTAGAGGTCGGTGTCGCCCTGCAGTACCCCGCAGAGTTCATTGTAATCAATCTCAGCCAGTGGACTGGCGGATCCAATACCGTTTCAAATATCTGAGGAGTCATAAATGGCACGTTCAGCAATTAGCGATCCAATTCGTAACTTTAAATTCCAAGTTACGATTAACCCGGGCCCCGGGGTACTTGGCAACGCTGCCAGGGGACTCGACAAGCTCGGATTTGCCGCCATGTCCGGTCTGTCTGTACAGAACGAGATGGTTGGCTACCGTGAAGGTGGGATGAACACCCACCCACACAAGTTCATCGGTCAGTCAGACTTTGCACCAATCACCTTTAGCCGTGGTGTCTTCTCTGATCAGTCCCAGATGTACAAGTGGCAGCAGTTCCTCCACTCGTGGAACCAGGCGTCCGGTAACTCCACCAGCGCTGACAACAACTACCGCTGCGACATCTTGGTAAAGGTATTTGACCACCCGGTATCAAGCGGCTCGTACTCCAGCCCTGGAGACGTAGACGGGCAAGCACCTTCCCCCGGTGATGCCAGATTTGGTTTCAAGGTGTTCAACTGCTGGCCAGGCGCTTACTCGTTGAGCGACCTCAACGCTGGAGACAGCGGCATTATGGTCCAGCAGCTGACGGTTCACCACGAGGGTTTTGTGGTAGCTTGGACCAAGGCAGAGGTCGAAGCCCTCGCATCTATCTGACCATAACAATAGGAGCATAAGTGGGAATTGCAAACGACGCAGACGCAGTAAACAACGCCATCAAAGAACCGGCTCCGGAGCTCAGTTCACCTGAGAAAGTAATTGTTGAGCTTCAACGTGGTTTGGTAGACCCAAACACGGGCATCTGGTACACGGATGCCGAGGTACGGGAGATGACGGGCGCTGATGAGGAGTATATGGCGGGGCTCGAATCAAAGAGTACTTTGACCTACGCCGAATACATGTCTTCTCTTATTAAGAGAACTGTGGTTAGGGTTGGGCAGATGTCAACTAGTGACAACCCGTCCGTACTTGACGCCCTTACAATCGGTGACAGGGACATCCTGTTCCTTGGGGTAATCCGGGCCACGTACGGTCGCACCAAGTCGTTCCAGGCTCAGTGCGGTAATTGCGAAAAGCTAAATGACGTAACAGTAGATCTTGAAGAGGATTTCCCCCTTCTAGAGCCAAACGTAGACCTGCGTTCAACACTTGATGTCAAGATCCGTAATGGGGAAACAATCAAACTAAGAATCCCCACAGCTGCAGACAACGCGTTTGCCGCCAAGGTATCTAAGTCTGTAGCAGAGCAAAACTCTGCCATGCTGGCAAAGTGCCGAGTATGGGAAAACGGAGAAACTCAGGCTCAGGCTGACTCTTGGGCCAAGGGACTTAACCTTGGTGATCGTAATACACTTATCAAGTCTCTGACCTCAATCAAGGCAGGCCCGAAGCTTGGGGAGGTGGATGTCCCGTGCGCTCACTGCGGTCATGATATGACCATCAGGATCGACTGGATCTCCCTTCTACTTAGCTAATCTGAAATATACTTATTGGGAATACGAATTAATCGCCTCTGTTTACAAAGGGTTTAACCTCTCGGATTTACGGTCCATGACCGTTCGCCAACGTGACTTCTGGTTTCGTATGGCAAAATGGCGTAGTACCTAAAGCGAGGAACCAATGGCAATAGATCCGCTATCACAGACAGGGGCAGAGGAATCAACCCTTGGTGGTGATGCACGCCCTGTATCTGGTTCTGTAAACCAAGATGTTCAGGCCATTGAGAAGTCTGTAAACGCTTTCGTTGACCGTGTAATCACACGGTTTGAGAAGGGTCTTAAGAAGGCCGTCTCTGAGGCCATGGGGGATCTCGAGAACCGGGCCGAGGGAGCAGCAGGCGGAGGTGACGGGGGTGGGGACGCCCGTGGTGGGGCAGGGACCAGGTTTGCCGGTACCAGCCTAAGCGCTGCTAAGAGATTGTTTGAACGGCGCGCTGACATCGCAGGCACCTTCAATGAGGGCGGCGTCATGGGCGCCATTGGAAAAACCAAGATGGCTGGCGGTGGGCGCATGTTCGGCGCAGCCGCCGTTGGTGTGTCCATGGCTAACATGGGGATTAACGCTGCTAACGCCCGTTTTGATAGAGGTCGAGAAGGTGTTCTAGCTGCTGATCGGATGTCGGTTCTGTATCAACAAATGACCGGGCTAGATCAACTAGGCGTTAGCTCTACGTACCGTATGCCGCTTACTGGCTACCGTCTCGGTGCCGGTGGTATCAACGACTTGATGTCGATGGAAGCGTCAATAGGTCTTAGCGGTAGGCAACAAGCCTCATCCGTTGAAGCATTCCGTACCATGAGTGGTTACTCGATGTCATCTAGTGACGTAACAGGAATGCTGGGTACTCTGGCAAGCGCCCCAGTAGCAAACCGGATGTTTATGATGACCGGCACCTCGATTATTGGTCCTGGGGGTACCCAACGTTCTGGTATGAGCGTAATGCAGGGTATCGTTCGAGCTGCTGGCTTGACAGACGAAAAGACCATTCAATCTGCGTTATTGCCCGGATCAGTTACAAGATCAAAACTGACAATGATGGGCGTACCTCAAGAAATGCACACGCAGGTAATTCAATATGCCCAACAAAACCTTACGTTCCAGGGTAAGGGCGGTCGTGGTATGTACGACCCAAGCCGAGAATCTGACCGACGTCGTATGGGTATTGAAGAAAACTTTGCTACCCAAGTAGAGGAAACTCAACGACTAGAGACAAGGCGCGACGAAAACTTTTATCGACGCCAAGTAGATAACTATGCGTACTTGGAGCGCCAGACCCAGTCCCTAACCAGGGCATTTGGTGCCCTAGAAGACAGTCTGTCAGGTATTCTTGGTATGGTAGGTAGCAACCGAATTGCTACAAGCGTTTTCCAAAACATAACAGGCGGACTTGGTTTTGGTGGTGACCCCAATGGGGGATCCTCTGGTGGTTCAACAACCTCAACCACTCCTACTTCGTCTGGGCGCATGTCCGGGCTACACCCAACGTTCCAGCAGCGTTTATCAAAGATGATGGCGGATAACCCCAATGTAAAAATTGGTACAGGTGTTCGTAGTTCGGATGAGCAACGACGTATGTTCCTTTCTAGGTACACCAGAACAAGCAGCCCAACTAACTCCCGTGGTGAGAAGAACATTCAGTGGGATGGCTCATATTGGGAGCACACCAGCGGAGCAGCAGCAGCACCTCCAGGAAGGTCAATGCACGAAATTGGTTTGGCTGCCGACCTTACCGGAGATCTTGATTGGGTCGTAGCTAACGCGCATAAGTACGGACTGCGATCATTCCATGATGTAAACAACGAGCCTTGGCACGTGCAGCCAAACGATCTTCCAGGTGGTCGCGGAGAATACGAACGAATGGGGGCACCGTGGGGACACGGGCCAGCTGGCGCTGCTCCGTTTGACCCCAACAGTGACTTTGGTGAAATTATGGGGGATAGTCCACGCAGTGGAATGGCAGGACCAGCTTTGGCGGCACCTAATACGGAAGGTTACGCCTCTATATCTGAACGCGTAGCACGAAATATTGGTGGAACCGCAGTTCAGACAGACACTTCAACAACCCAAAGACGTCGTCGACCAGGAAGAATTACTTCAGTTGGTGGCACCTCTGTTGCGATTGACCTTGGTCCAAGCGGTGGTATGGCTAAGTCTGGAGTGGACATAACTCAATGGAGCAGTGACTTCCTTAGGAGGGTTGGGGCACCAGTTACCGAGGCAAACCTTCAAGCAATGTCTGCATGGATTGCCTCTGAAGGAACTCGAGCTAAGTTCAACCCGCTAGCGACCATCACCTCTCCCCAAAGTTCTGGGGGTGCACACCTAGGCGAAGCCACTCCATTTAATACAAAAGCAGACGGAAGACCCCATGTGTGGAATTTTGCCAACTATGAACAGGGTATGTTGGCCAGCGTTTACCACATGACTAATTACCAAAAGGGTGTTATCAACGCACTGATAAACAAGAGTAACGACCCATATGCAGTAGCAGCGGCCATCGAGAAAGCCCACTCATCATGGGCTCCCGACTACCAGACCACCGAGGTTCTACAGAGTCGTGGAGTTCCAAACCCGTCTGGAGACCCAACACCGGTTGCTAGCCGTGTGTCTCAGTCTGTTGGCGGTGCTGTATCGGTAACCGGAGGCACCACTATCAATATGAGCCCAACGATCAACTTGATGGGTAGTGGAAACTCTCAAGATCTTAAAAAGATTGCTTCGGAGTTAGTAGCAATGATTAGGCGTGAACTTGAAATCGAATCGTTGAGGAGCAGCTAATGGGTTACCGTGAGGATGGCAACTTTGGTATTAACCGCGCTAACGAGAGTGTGTCAAATGGGGGTATTGAAAACCCTCCGTTTATTTACCCCAGTAGGAGCATACGCTTTCTTGAGGCCGAGCACGCCTTGGCTTCTCGTGCATGGAACGCTAAGCAAGCAGTAGCTGGTGGCAATTACACCCTTCACCGAGGGTACATTCGTAACCTCGATCAGCCCGCATTAAGCACTGGGCTAATGACTGGTGTACCGATCAGTAAGTGCAAGTTTCAGTTCAACCCACAGGACATCCAGCAAAACGTTGCCATGCGTGAAGATATGTATTTGTCGATCCTGCAGACTCCAGAGCAGCTTTCTCAACCTGTTGGTTCTGTCATGAACTTTCAATTTGACTTGTTGTTTGACCGCTCTGCAGAAGTAGCGGCGGGAGATACACGTAGAGGAACCGCTGGTGACGTGCCATTTGCGGATCAGACAGCAGATGTATCAGGTGACTACAGCCCTACTGACGTGTATGACATTGGGGTAATGGCCGACTTGAGAGTTCTTTATTCCGTCATTGGGCAAGGGTTCTCAAAAGAGATGCTTGACTTCCAGTTACAAAACTTAAAGATAAATGCCAATACGGTATATAACAGTCAAACTCCAGAACCTTCTCCTGATCAAGAGAGCGAAGACGATAGTGGTACATCAACTGATGACGCAGGTCTAAAAATCATTGATGCAAACGCAGAAGAGATCATGAAAGCTAACTTTGGTAACTCATCATTCTTGATGCCTAACCCAGTGCGAGTCATGTTTTCAAGTTTGTTCATGTTGGACGGGTTCATCACCGCATCTAAGGTTGAATTCTTAAAGTTCAATACAAACATGGTTCCCCTGCAGTGCAAGGTGTACTTATCCATGAGCGCCATGTACATCGGCTTTGCTCAGCAAGACACCTTCTTAACGCGCCAGTTCAAGAGTGCTGCAGAGGCCAAGATACAAGAAAACGCTGATAAAGAAGCAGCCAAGCAGGAACTGCTTAAGGCACTAAACACTACTGGTAGCAGCTTTACGGCAGTATTTACCGCTGAAGGTATAACAGCAAAAGAAGATATCGATGATGCGTTTAGTAACAACATTGACGACAATAACGCATGGACTTATGTAGTTAACGACGCTAGCGGACGTCGTAATAATTTTTATGGTAGAGCGTTGTTTATGGGGTTCGATAAAGTACGGGCAGTTAGAGGTGGAGAAGATGTATACGACCAAGAAACTGGGGAACAAACAAGAACAGGTGCAGACGACGACGACATATTAAAGTTGTTTGAATCTGACGCGGGGATAACAATTAGTTACACCACTTCATTATCCATGTACGGTAAAAAGTCCGGTACGAGTGGGTTGTCACAAAGTGAGGCTACCGCGTTACTGAATAGCGGTACGTACAAAGAATCGTCATCGGGAGTTGTTTTGATGGGTTCTTTTTCTAAGAGCGAAACAGCAACTAGTAAATCAGACTGGGGTGCTGGTACATCCGGATCCGGGGCTGATGCAGCCCGTGTAAGAAGGCGGTCCATACACGCAACTGACGGTAACACAGATCTGCAAAATACGGCTTCAAATAAATATAATGCATCAAGTTCTAGCGATGTTCCTTCGTCTATTAAAAACTCGTATTACATATTTGAAGTGTCCGTTACAGTCACTGCAACCACAAATTCTGGGGTAACTATTACATCTAGTGGAACTAAAAAAGGTGTTGTTCAGGGTACCCAGTCGATTGGGGCACAACGTTTTGTACTTAGCTGGGCGGGACAGAATAACAACCCTGAGGGGCCAAGATAAATAATGGCAATTTACAGAACTTCAAGTAGATACCGCAGCTACCACGGCGGCATTATTGCAACTCGTGTTAAAGGCGAGGACACTACGTACTACCAGTACATCACTAAAGACGGTGACACCTTTGCAAATATTGCTGCACGGGTGCTCAATGACGGATCTAGGTACTGGGAGATAGCGGACATCAATCCACAAGTCCAGTGGCCTGACGTTATCCCTACTGGCACCCTTGTAAGGATCCCCAGGTGATCACAAACAGCGGTAGTCCGCTTTCCCCAAAAGTCTCTATTGAGATTGGAGAAGCGTCAGTCAACTATCTATCAATTAGTAAACTTACTTTGAATCTGTCAGCTAACAAGCACGATATGCTGACATTACAAATGGCTGGTATCCCCGCCAAGGCCATAACTGATTATATTGACGCTCCGGTTAGAGTCACCGCCACTTTGGGTAGTGGGCGTAAGTTTGAGTTCTATGGTTACGTTTTGTACATCGAGCCCGAATACACAGCTGGTGGGCAGGTTGTAAATGGAAGTCAATTCCAGGTGGCAAACATAGTTTGCTTTGGGGTTTCAGTAAACATGAAAAGCACTAACTCCAGAATCTGGGAAAACTGCTCAGTGGTGTCTATCGCCAAAGAGATGTCTGGAAAGTACGGGTTTAGTGTCGACGTAGTTAACGATGGTTTTTCAATACCTCAGGTTGCGCAGGCAAAAAAGTCTGACTGGGAATTCCTGGCGTGGTTCTGTGACACCTACGGGTACTCATTCACTGTGCATGGAACCCACATGCACATATGGGACCCCTTTAAGGCAATCGGAAGACGCCCGTCGTTTGAAGTGCTGGTCAGCCCCAATACGGTGGCGTCACCACAACCAGGTGGTATTTTGCGGTTTCATGGCAGCTTCGGGTACTTAACTCCCGACGGTGTCTCATGGAACTACCAGGTTGACTCTTTAGATAACTCAGGTGTGTCAGTTACATCCACGGGAGACCACTTGTCTTCGGATATGTCTTGGTCCGGGGTTGGACACAGATCCAAATACACGTCAGCCTTATCTGCTTCCTCCAACTCAGTTACCGAGTCAGAAAAACTAATTGGAGCAAAGATACGCAAGAACCTACCGTTCAACGCAGTTCTTGATGTGCACGCAGCCATAGGAACTGTTCCTGGAGGAGTAGTTGAGGTATCCGGTTATGGGGCGAAGTTTGAAGGCTTGTGGTACGTTAACTCTGTTAAGCACGTCATTGGTGGGTCTAGCTGTATATCCACACTGGATATTTCCAGAGACTTTAATTTAACAAGCGAGTACATAGTTCCTCCTACCGAGATAGCTGAGGCCCCACCATCAGCAAGGTATGTAAATGGGGAATGGAAGACCGCAGTTGAGAGGGTAGTAGAATATGTATGACGGAATGTGTGTGTACCGAGCAGTTGTTTCATACTCCGCTAACGACACTGTGTATGTAAAAATACCGTCATTGTTAGGCAACTCTGTGTCAGTGCAACTGTCAAAAAACATCCCCTATGGAACGCTCGATACTGGTGACCAGGTTCTTGTGGCTGTAGAGGATGAAAAGGTGTCAAACATACATGTAGTAAACTCTGGGTACGCCCCAATTACTGGTATTGACGGAGGGTCAGCATGAAATCAATAAAGATTCCCTTTGACTTCTCAGGTGGCCGAGTTGCTTCAACTACTTCACCAACCACCATTGCTGAGCAGAAGATCATAAATGTTGCTACTACCAGTAAGTACGAAAGGGCAATGAACCACCGTTATGGAGCTGGCGTTAGGCAGCTTTTGTTTGAGCCTATTGATGACTTATCTATTGCTGACTTTGTAATCGACGCAAAGCAAGAAATGGCCAACAACATAAGCCGTGTGTCAATTCTGGACATTCGCTTAGCCCCATCACAAACCATTGCTTCTTTTGGTAACCAGGACACCACATTAGGTATCACAATTGTTTACCGTCTACCACTCGGAGCCCCCCAGGTTGTAGCATTTAACGTAGCCAGTCCTGGTCTAACCACTGAAGACAGCCCAATCTAGGAGTAACCATGCCGTTAGGAACCCCAGGTTTTGACTTTGCAAGTCGCGATTACGAAAACATTCGCCGCGATCTATTAGCTAGAGCGTCCCGTGTAGCCCCAGAGTGGACTGACAGAGACCCATCAGACTTCGGAATGTTGTTTGTGGATTTGTGGGCTTACATGGGCGACGTACTTCATTACTACGTTGACCGCGCAGCTGGAGAGGCATTCATCTCGACAGCCACCCAGCGTGAAAGTGTTTTGGCTCTTGCCAACCTATTTGACTACACCCCCTTCAATAGGTCCTCAGCAACCGCCACGGTATACGTATCGAACTCATCTGCAGCCTCAGTATCCCTTGCTGCAGGAACTATTTTTATGGCCACAAATGACGGATCGCAGTACGAGTTCTTTTCAAACGAAGAAACCGTAGTGCTATCAGGGCAAACTGTTGGGGTTGCTGTTACTGAGGGTAAAAAGATAATTGAAGAGGTTCTGACAACTTCGGCAAGTGGCCAGGTAAACCAGAAGTATTCCCTATCCAAGACCTCCGCTGTACCATCGTCTGTCCAGGTCTACGTTTATGAAAACGGGTTGGACCCAACGGCATGGAACCCTGTTCCAAACATCGCACTAAGTAATTCGGGTAGCAGTGTTTATTCCGTAATTGTAAATGCCGACAATGAAACACAAGTACTGTTTGGTAACCGACTGAGCGGTCGAGTACCAGCAACAAACACTAAAATTACTGCAACCTATAACACCACGTCAGGTGGTAACGGGAACGTAGGTCAAAACAAGATCACAGCTTTCAAGACAACTCAACCAGTTGGGTTGGCGGTTGTGTCTTCAACTGCTGCTACTGGGGGGAGTAACGGGGAGACCGTTGACTCGATTAAAAGCTCACTAAAAGCAATGATCAAATCTCAAGATCGCGCAGTAACCATTCAGGATTACGTTGATCTGGCCCTACGCGTACCAAGTGTGTACAAGGCGGTAGTCGCCTACACCCCTAATGCTTCTGGTGGTGGAGGAGGAAGCGTATCTGTTTACGGTATGCCTTATATATCCGACTACACCAGTTACTCATCTAACTCAGTTGCAGTTGCCAGCACAGTTCAGGATGAGATCGAAGCACTGATTCAGCCCCTCTCAACTCTAGGTGTAACGGTTGTGGCTGAAAGCTCAATCACTTTAGTGCCAAAAACAATTACAGCTACTGTGTACGTACAGGAAAGTTATGTCGCAGTATCAGTAAAGCGAGCGGTAGAACGAGCACTTGATTCACTGTTTGAGTTGCCAAAAGTGCAGTTTGGCATTGACATAAAAATTGGAGATATCTACCGAGCTATCCATAACGTTGAGGGTGTTGAGTACGCCACTGTGTCCCTAAGTGGTAGCTCCCCCACCAACGTTCAACTAATTCGTAAGGGCTCATACTCAATTACCACCTCTGGTGGAATAACTACATCGGTCTGATATGGCACGTAAATCATTTACGCTACAAAAAATAACCCCAAATTATGGGTCTTACACTCAGTACCCATCTGGGTCGGCAGCGGCATCTGTTGGTCTAGCGGTACGTTCGGATGACGACACCAAATTAAAAGCGGACGGTGTATTAGTTGCACCAATACTTAATACACCTGTTTCTTCAGGTGGGTTATTTTCATACGTTGCTTTTTTCGATGTTTCTGTAGTTGATTACGGTGAGAACTACTTAACCTGGGATGCCCCACTTGTAGATCTTTCAACTACTACCTACTCTACTGATGTAGTACCAACTGCTTTGGTACTAGCTTATTCAGACATCGGTGAACCAGAAACCATCAGTGATGGGCAGACACTTGTCTTTGACAACAGCACTCGCGAGTACACCCATTACGTAACTCCTGGTAAGTGGGCGTATTATACGCTTTTTGTGAAATTTGAATCTCGAGATGGCGATCTATATTATGAACCAGCTGCAACCATATCTGTCCTTTCACCAAAGAACTATGGTTCCTCAGATGAGCTGTTTAAAAAAATACCAGAGCATTATCGACTACTCGATTTTGAATTAGGGGAAGGAAAAGACGGTCCCCTTAAACGGTATCTGAGCATATTTGGATTTGAAGTTGATCGTGTACGCACCACAATCGACTACATCATCGCATGCAAAGACCCCCAGGTAGCTGACAGCGAAGTCCTTGATTACCTTGCACAAGATCTGGGGGTTGATTTACAATCCCGTGAACTGGGGGCGTCAAGGCTCAGGTCGCTTCTTGATATCATCGGGTATCTGCGCCGTAGTGAAGGTACAGCGACAGCGATTGAACTCGCTCTACAGGCCCTTACTGGGTCTGACATAGTTATTGATGAGGCCTCAAAAACTATTAAGGTTTACGCCCAGCGGGTTAACCTGGTTAAAGACCCAAACTTGACACGTGTATTGTCAAGCTTGTTCGATGCTGGAGCACCTAGTTCCACTCTGTTCTCTTTGCAACTTGATGCGGGTACCGCGTCAACTGCAACGTTTACTACTTCGTACAGCGGAGGTACCCCATCTTCGACTGGAGGAACACTTGTCGGAGATGAGCTGTGGTCTTACGACCCGGATTTATCATCCGGTGGGTCACTGAATGTATTACAGACAATGTCTGGCTATATCCCTGTTATTGGCGGTGACACACTGTACTTCTCGGTCCAATCCGGACTTGAATCCCCAGCTCAAAACAGTATTACTAAGGTTGAGCTTTATAGTGGTGGCCCATACGGTGGGGCTTCTGCAACTCTAATTGCAAGCCAGTCAACACCAACTACTGTTGGCGGTATCAAGTATTGGGGATTAACGGTACCGGATACGGTTACAAGTTACACCAATGTGTATCTAGCGGTATTTCAAACGGCAGTAGTGGACGCCCCACAGCACTTTAACCGGATGCTTTTAGAGCGGGCCGTCGGTGGAGTCTACTTTGACGGAAACACAACTCTTGGCGGATGGCTGGTGGATGGGAACACCATTTCCGACTACAGGTGGTACAACCCGGCTGCTCCTAATGGCGCGTCGCCTGGGTTGCCCATTGAGAACTTCTCGGTGTACAACTCAAACTACCAGAAAACTAGGGCAGTAGTTACACGTCTAATGCCACAGCTATTACCAGTAACCGAACTTACAAACGGAACATCGACGGTATACAGTAACGGGTCAATACCAAGTCCGCGTTGGGCGATCACATACAACCACATACCTGGAGTGTAAATGGAATTAGCAGTAACTTCACTAGCGGTGTACAAAACGATGCAGACCATTGACGCTCTTCTTCCCAAAGAGCCAATGCCATGGGTAAAGATTTTGGCCAGCGTATTACTTGGGTACCTGGCAGCATGGGTTGGGAACGTCGACAACTTGGAACTTTCAGGTTTAGCGGTTGCAACACTTGCGGGAGCGGTACACTCAGCGTTACGATGCATGACGCTGGCCGGTGATTACTACCACCGCCGCAGCCTACGCTAAGGAGAAACTATGAAAGAAACATACGGAGTTATTGGTTCTGGCTCAGCACCAAAAAAGGTGATCGAAGCTGGACTTAACGACATCGGTCCGTCCTGTGTGTTCATTCTTCCCTGGTACGGGAAGGTCACTCAGGGTCTTGAAGTTGTATACGATTGGGTACTGGACAACGAGGCTGACTTTGAAGTAGTCGCTAAAGACGGCGCAAAATCCGTGCCAAAGGCTTTGTCAACTAAAGCACGACATGTAACTGTTGTTGAAGACGTTGATTCATTTGTAATCAAAGACTTGAAAAACAGAGAGGTAACTGGTCTAGCCCTCATTCTGTGGGATGAGGACCGTGTCGCACAATCAGTGAAGTTGGCGGAACTTGCCATCGACTTCAAATTGCCAACGTTGGAACTAACCAACGGTCTGGTTCCAATTATCCTGGAGGAGGATGAAGTGGCGCGCAAAGACAAAGAAGTTACAAATGAAGAGTTACCAGATCTAGGAGACACCTCCTACGACAGGGAGACTTTGGAAATGATGCCTACTGCCCTGGTTAAAAGAATGGCCAAGGACAAAGGCTTTGACCCCAAATCAAAGCAAGACGCAGTAGACCTGCTTTCAAACACCGAGAAGTCCACGACTGACGACATTGCCACCATCATTGTCCTAATGAAGGACGGTAGTGAACTTGGGTTTAACGGTTCCGAAGAGCTGCTCAAAAAGATAATGGAATTGGTTGTCAGCCACCAAAAAGGCTGATACATTCGTAACTACATACCTAGCTACTACCACGGGAGCTAGGGCCCTAGGGGTTCCCCCACCCCAGCAAAAAGCCCCCGGTGAAAACCAGGGGCTTTTCGCTAGATACGGTCACCTCCGTTACAAGGTCACTTCTTCTTGGCTGCTGCCTTCTTTGGAGCGGCCTTCTTGCCACCCTTCTTGGGGCCCTTGCCGTAGCCGGGATCTTTCTTGTCCTTGAGCCCACACCCACATGATGCACACATACTAATTACCTCCTTTCCTATGCTTCGCGGTCTTCTTTGCGATGCTCTTTGGCTGAGGCACAAACTGCTTTCCCTTACTGTTGCCCTCAGCTTTGGCCTTGTTGGTGGCAGCCTTCTCTTCTGGAGAGAGGGCGTTCCAAGCCTTGTCTGGTAGGTAGCGCTTTTTGCCCTTGGATTCAGAACCGTCAGATGTGCGCCACTTTTCTTTGGTCCACTTGTCGAGGTCCTTCTGTGGCTCTTTCTTGGCCATGATCAGTCCTTGTACCCGCCGCCAGCTTCTTTGTAGCGCTTGGCCAAAAGCTGTGCTTTACGAGCAGACCATTCACCGGGGTCTCCACCCTTGGTGCCAGCCTTGATCTCATTGAACAGACGCTTACGAAGAGCGGGCTTGGTGTAGTTGCCCGCCTCGTTGACCTTTGACTCGGTCTTCTTTTTAGCAGCCATCACCACTTAACCTTGTCTGCCCAATACGCTGCCGACATCTTACCCTTAGCGATATTGGCACGGTGGCGAGCCTTGAACGAAGCGCGCTTTTCTTTCATGCGCTCCGACTCACCAGCTTTAGGTTTGCCAGCAGTCTCTGCACCTTGTTCACCAAATCGGATTGTCTTAACCTTGTCGCCTTCTTTGGCTACCACGATGTGTGACTTGGTAGGGTGGTTCGGCGTGCGCTTGGGCTTGTTGTACCCAGACACACCAGCACGCTCTAGACGCGGATCTTTTTTCGCTGCCATGATTACCTCACTTGGTAGAGGCGCGGAGTTGCCACGCCCATTTTTTATGCATGTCAATACGCCCAGCGAGGAAGTCGGCAATACCCTGCTCGTCCGCCTTTGTGGCTTTCTTAAAAGAATCATTCAGGGTTTTAATGACAGATTCGTTGGCCGTCAGAAGAGCCTTGGCCATTGCTTTTGGTGTAGGCTCTACATCTTTAAAAGTAACTGTGGTCAGCTCGTTGAATTTCTTTAGGCTGAACGGAGCGTAATCATCGAGCTTTCGTATGTTCTCAGCGATGGCGTCAATAGACCCGTAGGAATCTTCATAGATGTCAGAAAAGAGACCGTGGTACTGGCTGAAGTCTTCTCCTTCAACATTCCAATGGTACCCATGCGCCATAAAGTAAAAAGTCACCACGTCCGCTACCAGGACTTTTAGTGATTTTATTAGATCTTCCATTGTGCTCCTAGGGTAAAGCTAACGCCGGGTATGAGCATTTTACCGCACACACCCGGCGCTCGCTGAACCTACAACCAGTCAGGAGAACCACCAACTTACTGGTTAATGGGATACTAACAACTGGATCGTAACCATGTCAAGCATGGTTGCATCAGGTGCCCGCGTACTGTACAGTCACCGACCCATGACCACCAACTTGTTTCAGGGGCCGTTTTTGGCCATCCCGTTGTGGGCTACAGAGCGTATACGGCAGTCTGGCCACGCTCGAGATTTACAATTGTTGGTTTCCCTTGTTGCCTTAATGGAACGCCGTACAAAAGAAGTGCGTGCCTCCATCGCCCAAATTTCAGAATATTCGGAGCTGTCCAAGGAGACTGTCAAGCGATCTCTTAAGTGGCTAGCAGAGCAGGGAATCGTTACCGTTGTACGTTATCGCAAGCCTCTCACCAACTCGTACCGAATCAACTACAACGCTCCAGATAGGGTCACGGCTGACCCCATTGACACCCCAAATAGGGGCGTAGATAGGGTCACGGCTGACCCCATCAATGGGTCACGGCTGACCCCATCTGCTGAGAGGTTTTACCAGCTAGATACGCAAAACCCTGAGGCTTCAATAGAGATATTAGATATAGATACTGAAAAGGTAAAGAGGACCGCGAGCGGTCAGGAGGATTTGATGATTCTTGGAGCAGACCCAGACAAGCCTGAAAAGTCCTTTGACCCCAAGCCACCGGAAAAGAAAACTAGACGCGACGTAACCAACCTGGTTAGCCAGTTTTTAAGTGACCCCAGATCGATCATGGGCACCACGTACGAGTACCGAGACATAATCATTCTCAGAAAGACTTTGAACACACTTCGTGATTCCGGTCTTACAGAGTTCACAGTTTCACAAATGATCAAACGATTCATGGATGTTGAGCATTGGCGTACATCCGAAAATCCTGTATTGGTTTTTACCAACAAGGGTGTTCAGCAAAAATTGATGGAACAGGTTGACACCGAAGTTTCCGTCGAAGACCCCGTACTCATGTTTGTCATGTGCGACTTTGAGCGCAACGGGTTGGATCTACCATGGCCTGAAGTGCAAGACTCTTCACTACGGCACACGGTGATAATGCACGGTATGGATGTTTGCTTCAGGTACCCGGAGCTGGTTTCTGACCTGATTACTTTACACAACGGTGTTACTAACACCGAGTTCAGGAGTACTTTGTCTGCGCTAAACTCGATGATACGAGTACTAGCAGGAGAAGAAGACGGGGATCTACCGGAACTTCAGTCCGCTGTTGCGTCGGTCGCACTTCCAATAGAACTACAAAATGCTTCCAAAACAAACCTTCGCCCAGCAGCGGGGTCGATTCTGGAAGCGGTGTACAACTACCGAAGGGCTAGCCATGGGAAGAGATGACCGAAACCGATATGTATTTAATAACCTAGACGACATCTTGGTGTTTGTCCAATGGCTGCACGAGAATTTTAAGTCCGTTGATGAGTACGAGCTTTGGTTTGACCACTCACTGGAATCAGTAATTCCTCCTGATGCATTTTGCGCTCGCCCCCTCAAGTCTCGACAGACCATGATCCGCTGTGTAGAGTGCGGAGCTCAGTTTTCAACCAAGTCAGGTTTGGAAGTCCACAACAAGGTTTTGCATCAACGTAGAGAAGACAACGATGCCTTCTGGGACATCGTAAACAATGCTTACAAGGAACACAAAGAGGACCACACAAATGGCACAAACATTTCAGACACCGACTGATTGGAAGTCAGCTGCATGGTGGCGCAATAGGTCTCCAGAAGAGCGGCTGTTTCATGCAAAGATTCCAAAGAGGTTCTCTCAGATCCCAACAGAGTCTGTTCAGATACCGGCGCAAATCGCCAAGTGGCTACAGACGTTTGAACCCGGAAGCAGCATCTTCCTCCATGGAAAGTCCGGAACCGGGAAAACCGTATTAGCGCAATTAGTTCTTCAGGAACTTATAGCCAACGGTACATCTGGGAGGTTTGTAACTGCCGACCGTTACATCGAGATGTTGAAAGACCAGTTTGATAACGACAACCTGCTTCCAGAGATGTACTCGAGCCCTTATTTGATCAAGTACATTCAAGGGACCTTTGACGTAGTCCTGCTTGATGGGGTTGGTCAAGAGCGTGAAACTGAGTTTGCTACTCACGAAATCGGCAGCCTCATTCGCCGCAGGCACGAGGATATGCGAACAACAATCGTCACAACGACGTTGGGCATCACCGACTTCACCCGCCGTTATGGGGAACGTGTTACCAGCGCTGTCGTTGAGATGGAAAAAGTCAAGGTGGCTTGATGGAACGCGGAGACATTGCCATCTCCAGCGGAGTGGGTCAGGCTTCTGTGTTTGAGGGAGTTCTTGCTTCACCTCCGTCTGGTATTGCGGCAGTTAAAGAGAAGTTTTACATACGCCGTAATGACTGGGATTCGGCACTTGGGCTGTGGATTCCCAACGAACTACCCCTCAAGTCTTTGATTGACTCTGTAGAGCGTCTGGGTATTTCAACTGAAGTTATTACTTTCTTGTCGATCGACGCTGTCGACCCCATATACCGATGGTTGTTGCGCAAAGGCGTTACCACACCGGTGTACTTCTACGAAACTCCAGGGGCTTATGCCGATGACTTGAAATACAACAGAGCAATCAAGGTGGTGTACGCGCCGAACAAAGATGTTGCGTATTCACTTGGCATGCGCGCTACAGTGGTCAGCCCTGAGTCTGCGTGGAGGCTGTG
>Ga0129333_10000539_pt1 | contig 31270 bp, 15 predicted proteins | sample CPB6_08_DNA_FD_94474 | JGI IMG/M metagenome (GOLD analysis project Ga0129333, IMG submission 94474) | Freshwater to marine salinity gradient microbial communities from Chesapeake Bay, USA - CPBay_Sum_0.6_0.8_DNA | ecosystem: Environmental > Aquatic > Marine > Coastal | place: USA: Chesapeake... | reverse complement strand
TGATTGTACCATTGATCTAAATGCGAAAAAGGATGTTAAAATAAACGCCATGGGTTCTGTGAAGATTAGTGGCGCTCAAGTGGCTGTTTCTTCTCTCGCCGCAACGCGCATTAATGGTGGGTTCCTACTTGATGTTGATGCGCCAGCAGTTATTATTGGTAAAAGTGGTCTTGCGGTTTCAAATGACTTTTTACCTTCACCAACAGCAAGTGGTGGTGGTGGTGGAGAGGCTGCAGCAGGTGCTGATGCTGCTGCAGGTGCTGCTGCAGGTGCTGCAGCAGCTGCGACAACAGCAGCGGGAACAGTCGCAGCAAGCGTTTCGCAATTAACTGGTGCATTAGGCGGATTAACAAGTTTAGCGAATATCCCTGGTATGGATATGCTCACTAAACTTCCAGGACTAGAAAATCTTGAATCACTACAAAGCAGTCTTGGAAACATTGGTGACATAAGTGCAAAACTTGGCGATTTGAACAGCATTACAGAAAAGTTTGGAGAAATCTCAAAACTCACAGAATTTACTGACAAAATTAAAGATCAACTTGGTGCAGGATTTGATTTGGAACAACTTAAAAGCCAACTTGGCGATATTCAAGATGTTTCCAAAATGCTGGATGGTGCAACTAAATTTAAAGATGCTACAGCTCAGTTAGAAAAAATATCGGATGCTACTGTAGAACTTGGTAAAATAAGAAAATTAGATGAAGTGTTGAGTAACGTAAATAAAATCGCAGCAATACCAGAAATCGCTGAAAAGATACCAAACTTATCTAAGTTTAATACTATCGTCGACAATCTTACCGACATTAAAAATTCAAGTACAGACATTCAAACAATTGCAGGTTCTGCGTCAACAGGTAAGATATTAGAGTTATCTGAAAAGATTAATAGTTTACCAACAGATTTAAGTAACATTGGTGGATTTAAAGATGGAATTACTGGTCTCTCAGACTTTAGTAATAATCTGAATGGATTAGCAGATAATATTAAAGGCGTATCTGACATAGCAAATGAATTAAAAGGTTTTGCGGATCTCAAGGCAGTTGCGGGTGGATTTGAAAACCTCGGTAAGAATATGGGGGAAATTAAAAGCCTTGCAAACGGATTATCAGGCGCTGCAGCCGATGTTGGTGCTATTAAAGATATAACTAAAGGATTGACGGCTACGGCAGATATCACCAAATTCTCTAACTTTGAGGCGCAACTTGGTCCACTTTCTGGTGCATTGGGTGGTCTGAAGGACGGTAGTTCTTTAGTTGCAGGTGTATTGAGTGCGGGAACCAAATGCGGTAATCCATCCGCTGGGTTTATTGAACCAACACCAGCCGATCGCGCAGGATTCTTCTTTGATGCTGGCGAAAAGGGCGCTGATGAATGGATTAAAAAGCAGATCGACAAGGGCGTTTATGATAAGTCTGAACTGAAAGATATCGCAACAACCGATGCAAACACCGAGCCACCAAAAGCGCCATCGAAGGGTACAAATGAGTGTGGCATTGAGAATGACCAAGAAGAATTTGATCCAAATATGATGTTATCCAAGTATTGGAATTTGGGTAAACTTTCTTCGAACGCCATAGTGGAAAAACAACCAGTTATACCGCAACGTGGACTCACTAAAGCCGAAATTGTTTGCAATCTTAAGCTCTTAGCAATGAACTGCTTAGACCCAATTAAAGAAAAGTATTCAACTATGATTGTTACCAACGCATTTAGAACGCCACAGGGTAGTGCGGCGGGTAAGTCGCAACATGAAACTGGACAGGCTGCAGACTTACAGTTCCCAGGAATGTCAAAAACGGAATACTACGAAGTTGCGCTATGGATTCGCGATAACGTGCCACATGATCAATTGTTACTTGAATATAAAACGACGGGTTCAGGATTACCTTGGATTCATATTTCATATAATAAGGCTGGTAACAGACCAGCAGGTACAGCGGTCGTTAAGAACGCAACATTCAATAATCATCGACTATACAAGACAGGATATCATCGTCTTGCATAATGCTAATAAATAATTCTATTAACTTTTACTAGTAAAATGGCATCAAACGTATCAAGAACATATGCTGATTTGGACTTAAATTTCGGCGCCAATCCAGTTACCAAGGACGTCAATCGAAAAATTGGCGATCGTGCAATTGTGACTGCGGTTAAAAATTTAATTCTTTTGAACTATTTTGAAAAACCATTCAATCCCTCTATCGGGTCGAATGTTCGCCGTTTATTGTTTGAGCCAATGACTGCGGAAACTGGCATTTTACTACAAAAAGAAATTGAATTGACAATTGCTAACTATGAGCCTCGCGTGAAACTTCGTAATGTTTATGTTCAATCAGATTATGATAATCAGGGTTATAACATAACAATTGAATTTTTCATCGTAAATCGTTTGGAACCCGTAACAATAAGTCTCTTTCTAGAAAGATTAAGATAGGTTATTTAAAATGGCAGAATCGAAAATTCGAATAACTGAATTAGAATTTCAGACTATTAAGGATAATCTGAAAAACTTTATTAAATCTAAACCAGAATTCACAGACTACGATTTTGAAGGATCAGGTTTGAATATCCTTATGGATATTCTTGCGTACAATACGCACTATATGTCATATTACACTAACATGATCGCAAACGAAATGTTTATGGATACTGCTGATCTTCGCTCGTCAGTTGTTTCGCACGCTAAACTTTTAGGGTATATGCCAAGATCAAGAGTTGCCCCAATTGCGAGAATCAATTTAGACATCACACCTGGTGAAGGTGAAAGCAATCAAAACCTACTTTTAGTTCCACGATTTACTCGTTTTAGAAGTGAAAATATAAACGGTTCAAATTTTCCGTTTGTTATTTTAAAAGATAATATTTTAGAAAAGAAAAATGGAAAGTTTTCTTTACCTAATGCGGTAATTAAACAAGGAACACCATTAGTTTATACTTTTATTGTTGATGACTTAACAAACCCAAAACAAAATTTTAAGTTAACGGATACTGGTATCGATACTTCAACTATTGAAGTTACTGTGCAAAAATCGCCCACAAATCTTCAAACTGAAAGGTTTGTACTCGCAGAAGATGCTCCTGTTGTTGAAGCAACCAGTGCAGTTTACTATATTGATGAAGTTGACAATAGCAAATATCAAATTTATTTCGGCGATAATGTCCTAGGTAAAAGACTAGAAGATGGTAATATTCTTATTGTAAGTTATTTAATCACTGACGGTCCTCTCGCAAATAAAGCAAACACCTTTTCATTAATTGATAGCCTAGATGGATTTAGTAATATATCTGTCACTACGGTACAAACTGCGGCTTCTGGTGCTGACATCGAATCGATTGAAAGTATTCGCTTCAGCGCACCAAAAGCATACTTGTCGCAAAATCGAGCAGTTACGAAAAACGACTATATTGCGCTTATTAATAAAAAATACCCATATTTTGATTCTGTTACGGTTTGGGGTGGTGATGAAGTGATTCCACCACAATACGGTAGAGTATTCATTTCAGCAAAACCAAGAGACGGATTTGAAATAACTGAAGTTGAAAAGGAATACCTTAAAGAAGAAATTCTAAAACCAATTAGCATTTTAACGATTACGCCAGAGTTTGTTGATGCTGATTACAACTATTTAAATTTTGGTATTCGTGCCACATATGATCCTCTAAAAACAAATAAAACTCCATCGCAAATTGAAACTTCTATAAAAAGTGCGATTACGACCTTTGTCAATCAAGAACTTAACAAGTTCAATTCAACATTTAGAGCATCAAGACTCACAAGAAAAATTGATGATGCTGATCCAGCAGTTTTGAGTAATGAATTAAATATTTTTGTGCAGAAAAAATTTAAGCCTGTGTTGAATAACAATAGAACGTATAAATTAGATTTTGGTATTCCACTTGCTCGCGGAACAACAGAAAATCGTTTATATTCTTCTCCTGGATTTGAAGTTGCAGATTCAAGTAATGTAATTAGAACTTGTTTTATTGAAGAAACGCCATTCTCATATTCGGGAATTGATACTATTGAGGTGTTAAATCCTGGCACAGGATATACTGAAACCCCAACCGTTGAAATTATTGGGGATGGAACTGGCGCAACAGCTGAGGCTGTTATTGTAAATGGTAGAATTAAATCTATTAATGTCTTAAAAAGAGGTTCAGAATACACAACAGCAATTGCTAGAATTTCTGGTGGGGGACCAGAAGCAAGGGGTGGAACAGGTAAGGTTGTGATTCAAGGAAAAACTGGCAATTTAAGAATGTACTATTTTGATGCAAATCAAATAAAGGTTTTTGTGAATGAAAGTATTGGTACAATTGATTATTCTACTGGAATGGTTGAAATTACAGAAATCACAATTTTAGACGTTCTAAACGAATTTAAACAATTAAGCATGCACGCTAAACCCGAAAATACAGTTTTTGAATCAAGTCAAAATAAAATATTGACTGTGAATTTTGATGATCCAGAAAGTATTTCCGTTAGATTGACACCAATTACGAAATAATGGCTAAACTTTTTGAAAATATATCCAACTTAATTGAAACGCAGGTTCCAGCGTTTGTTGCTGACGAGCATCAGAAGTTTGTTGCCTTTTTGAAAGCATATTACGAATGGTTGGAAGATTCTGAAGAAGGTGGTACGATTTTCTATACCAAAGCATTAAGAGATGCGATTGATATTGATAAAATCGACAGTTCTTTATCAAGTTTAAATGACGCTTTTACTAAAAATTATTTAAAATATATTCCTCTAGAAAAAGAAGATGATGATGAAGATACAAATACAACACAAACGAATTTTGATCGCGAAAAACTAGCAAAACGAATACAAGAATTATATCGAACAAAAGGTGGAATTGATGCATACAAATTCTTGTTCAGAGTACTCTATAATAAAGATGTTGAAGTTTATTATCCAAAAACAGACATACTCAAAACTTCTGATGGAAAATGGACCATACCTCAAGCAGTCAGATTAACATTATCTACTGACCTTGAGGGTTTAGATACAAATCTTTTGAAAAATAGAAAGTTATATGGAGAAAAGTCTCGAACAGAAGCTGTAATTGAGGCGGCATATAAAACTGTTGACCGCGACTCTGGTCGTGAGATATTAGAGATATTTGTAACTCGAAAAGACGAAAGACCATTCACTGCAGGTGAATATGTTATTATTGATTATGTCGATGGTAATGGGTTAAAGCAACAAATTCGCGAAAAACTTATTGGTTCTATTTCTAATGTTAAAGTTGGTCCTCTTTATGAAGAAGTCACTCAAAAGGCGACTGAAACTGAAATTGAATTGTATGATGAGATTACCGAAGAAGAAAAACAAATTTTTTATAATGATTATGTTGCAAGAAACAGCATAGAAGGATCAATATCAAAATCTGGTAGACCTATCGTATTTCGTCGTGGCACGAAATATAGAGGTTTGGAAGTTGATCCCGAAACCAATGCAATCACATATCCTGGAGATCCAGTTGTATTTTATGGTGGACTAGCCAAGACTCCTGACTCGATTAAAGCGGAAGCCTACGTTAAAAATGTTACGAGCGGTGGAGTTCAAACAATTGATTTAGTTGATGCGGGTTTGGGATACAGAACTTTCCCTAACACCTATGTTACAACTTTAACTCCAACAGAAGGGCATAGTGCAAACATTTATGTTCGTTCTGTTGATACTGGTAATGCAGTCAATATAACTGTTAACACGGATAGTATTGAATATAAGAAAGATATCGAATTGCAGGCTGCAAATTTCTTATTTGATAATATTGGAACTTCAACAATTGCAACCACTCTCGGTCAAGCATTTACATTTAACGACGTAGAAGTTGCTCCGCTTAAATTGGTAGATGTGCGTCAAAGTGGTGCGGGTTATAAATCTCCACCAGAAATCGAATTTGAAACTTTTTATGGCAGCGATTTGGTTCTTGATGAAGATGGAATGGTTGAAATTGATACGACTCCATTGGCAGGTCCAAACAACAGATCACTTTACCTATCAACAGATCCAGTCACATATTATGAAGGATCGTATGTTTTAATTGTGCAAAGAAATAGTCTTGCGACTCGTGAAATGCGAAAAATCGTTCAAGCTGTCCCGCAAGAAGATGAATCAATTTTACTCGTCGTAGATCGCACATTCTCATCGCTGATTAATGAAAATGTTAAAGTTTTTGTGGAAAATAGACCGAGAATGAAAGATCTTGGTCAAGTTGCAAATGTTCGTATTATCGCTGGCGGAACAGGTTATTCGGTAAACGATTTAATTCTTTTCAACAGTTCTACCTCTATTGGTTATGGCGCAAATGCGCATGTAGCGAGTGTTGGAGGCATTGGTAATATTACTGAGATTACTGTAACTGAACGTGGTGAGGGGTATTATGTTGCTCCTGACGTAAGTGTACAAACGACAGGCGGTTCTGGCGCAATACTCGTTGCTGGAATATTGAGTAATAATGAAATTGCAAATACTGTTGTTGATGGTTATGGTGAAATTCAAGACTTTAGAATTACTCAGCGCGGTTTTGACTATATTTCAACTCCCAGCGTATCATTAAAAATCAAAGACATATATGTCAAACCAACAGATGTTTTTGACAAAATTATTGTATCTGGTGAGCGCGTTTGGCAAAATACTGGAGCAACAACAGATTTCACAGCATTAATTGACTTTTATGATGAAGACAATTCAATGCTTCGCCTTTATAATTATTCTGGAACGTTAAACGTGCAAAATACGTTCACCACTGCAAATATTGTGGCTTCATCTAATGTGACATTTAATATTGCACAATATTCGAATGGAACGTATAAAGTTATCACCTATGGTGATGGACGCGCCAAAGCCTATGCAACCTGGCAAAATGGTTTGATAAATTATGATGGATATTTTTTAAATAATGATGGATTTTTGAGTTCAAGTAAACGATTACAAGGTCCTAGAAAATATCAAACATATTCATATGTTTTAATTGTTGAAGAAGCCTTAAATAAGTATAAAAATACTGTTATGTCTTTGTTACACACAACAGGCAGTACGTTATTTGGACAATATAATGTTGATAGAAATTTAAATTTGCAAGCAAAAGACATTACAATAAATGTTGGAATTTTGTCTGCTGTTACTGGCGCAATCAATGCTAATGGAAGCTCTTTGATTATTGATGGTGTTGATACATCGTTCACCTCAACAGCGAATGCAAATGATATTATCGTAATTGATACAGGCAACACTTATCGCGAACAATCTAAATATATTGTCGATGTGATCAGCGACACAAGTTTAGAATTAGAAAGTAATTTGTCATTTATTGGGCTTGGTCGCGGAAATGTAACTAGTGATACAGCAATTGTGACAATTTATGACACTTCGGTTTCTTTGACTTCGTTCCTTACTATTGGCGATCTTATTACAATAAATGTGGCAAACACGTCAAACTCATCAAATTCGGTTATTATAACTAAAGAAATTGCTGCGATTAATGACGTCACGAAACGCATTACATGTAATTCCATCTTTGATGGGGTTAATGCGAATGGTAAAATTTACGTCGTTTCGCCATTTTATGAAGAAGTAAATTATAAAATTATTCCTGGGACTTAACTAAATGAGTAGCAAAATTTTAAAAAATTTCAATGCAACGTTGGTCGATAAATTTGACGGCATATTTGCAACGTCAACAGCAAATACATATATCACAATAGGTCGACCAGTTTCTTGGGCTGGAAATAAAGTTCAAAGTCCAGAAGAAACTACCAATTATATCAATCAAGTTTATCGCGATATGATTGCGATGAAAAAAATTATTGCTTCTGACTTGCAAATTGTTGTGCCTAGAGAAGATTGGGTTAATGATACGCCATACGATGCGTATAGCGATAGTGTTGATTTATTTACCACATTGTCTATTACACCAATGCAAGGAACTGTTAATGTCGCAGCGAATTCAATTGTCGTAAATGGTAATAATACACAATTTAGTACCAATACATCAAATGGCGGAATCATTCGAATTAATGGCGTTACTCGTGAAGTCCTTAATATTGCAAATAACACATATTTGACGGTAAATAGTAGATTTAGTACCTCTTCCATCAATTCAAATGTTGCATACTCGGTGGTGAATAATTCTCCACATTATGCGCAAAAATTCTATGTTCGTAACACGAAAGATCAAGTATTCAAATGCCTTTATAATAATGAAGGCGCAAATTCAACAATTATGCCAGAAATTACGGTTGCGGGTCAGCTTCCTGAAAACCCATATATTGAAATGGGCGATGGATATAAATGGAAGTATTTGTACACGATATCTTCTAACAAAAAACTCAAATTTATGAGTTCAGAATGGATGCCCGTCACCACAGATACTTTAGTGGCAAGAACTGCAGGAGCGGGATCTATTGACATTATTGAAATTTTGAATGGTGGAGATGGTTATATTTCTAGCGGAAATAGTAACTCAGCCTCTATCGTAAGTATTGAGGGCGACGGTACTGGCGCTATCATAACCGCTAAAATTGAAGACGGTACATTTACTGGATTGAATATTCTTGATGGCGGAGAAGGCTACTCATACGCAAACGTCACTATTCAAGATACAGGAACCACAGGTGCCAATGCTGAATTTGATGTTCAAATTGCTCCAGTAAATGGTCATGGCTCAAGTCCAATACACGAACTTGGGGCTTCTCATGTAATGATTGCAGTAGAGTTAGATGCAGATGAGGGTGGTAAAATCCCAACAATATCGGGCGATGAAAAATTAGATTATAGACAAATCGGTCTTTTATTAAATCCAAGACTGTATCCAACAACAACAGCATTTGCAAACGATTCAGTCTATTCTACAACAACTCGTCTAAATCTTGTCGCTCCTTCTTCGGGCAATAAATATGCTTTAGATGAAACGGTTTACCAAGGTTCAAACATTGTGAATGCAACGTTTACTGGTACAGTCGTTCATTGGGATTACGATACAAAAACATTACATTTAAATAATACTCGCGGAACTGTTGATTTAGAAAAACCAATTGTTGGTCAAAGTAGCGCAACTCAAACTTCGATTATAACAAAAGAAGATAATGAGATTTCGCCATTTACGGGCAGATTACTCTATATTGATAATCGTAGCCCAATCGTAAGAGACGATCAACAATCTGAAGTTATTCGTTTGATTATACAAATATAAAGGTATAAAAATGGGAATCGATACATTTACTGGCGCACCTTATTATGATGATTTTGATGAAGATAATAATTATGTGCGAATTCTGTTTCGCCCAGAATATGCGGTGCAGGCAAGAGAATTAACTCAACTTCAAACGATTATTCAAGATCAAATCAAGAAGTTTGGTGACCATATTTTCAAAGATGGTAGTCCAGTTGTTGGTGGTCAATTAACCATCGACAATAATGTATCTTATGTAAAACTATTTCCAACCTATAATAATGAAGATATTGATCTTGATAATTTTGTAGGCAAATTGGTTATACAAAATAGCCAGGCTGAGGTTAAACGTGGTCGTGTGATTGCGGCATATACTTCCTCAGTTCCAGGAAGTTCACCAACTCTCATGGTGAAGATGATGCGCGGTGCATTTACAAATAATGAAACGCTGCGTACTGTGGGCGCTACAACGTATTATGCTCAAACAATTTTAACTGGTGCTGTTGGGACAGGAACGACAGTAAGTATCGAAGAAGGTGTATTTTACGCCAGTGGTTTCTTCGTTAAAGTGTTACCGCAAACAATTACTCTAGATCCTTACGGTATAACCCCATCGGCTAAGATCGGTTTGCAAATTGAAACTGATGTTGTTGATGAATCTCAAGATTCAACTTTATTAGATCCAGCACTCGGCGCTTCAAACGAAGGTGCACCTGGCGCTCATCGCTATCAGTTTTCATTAAGACTGACAACAAGATCATTAACAAGTACCGATGATTCTCGTTTCTTCGAGTTATTGCGCGTCGAAAATGGCATAATCACTAAACAAGTCAAATATCCAATTTATTCTGAACTTGAAAAAACTCTTGCTCGTAGAACTTTCGATGAATCTGGCGATTACACAGTTAGAAACTTTAGAGCAACTTTATCTGCTAATACGAAAGACGCAACTGGTAATACTTATTTTATCAATTTGGATCCAGGAAAAGCATACGTTAAAGGATTTGAATTTGAAACTGTTGGTCCAACACAAATTCTTCATAGAAAAGCGCGCGATAGACAAACATCAAACGATTATGATTTGAACATTGAGTATGGCAATTATTTGTACGTTGCTAATGTTCAATCAAGTAATCAAGGTTTCTTTAATTTTGCATTACCAACTGTTGATTTGCACTGTGTTAATAGCGCAAATGTTGACAAATATTCTTTTGGAACATACGCAAATACTCGTATTGGTACTGCTAAAATTCGCAATTTTGATCGCGAGTCAGCAACAGTTTATAAAACATATATTTGTGACGCCAATGTACAACCATTATCATTTACGGTAGTCAGTGGCACATCAACAACTATTACCTTACCAACAGACTTTTCATCTACTGATAACGCATATACAAATGTAACTGTTACTGTTAATTCTACTGGCGATAGTCGAGAAATTATTAATTATGTTGGTAGTACCAAAGTTGCGACGGTGAGCACTCCATTTACCGCAACACCAAGTGGCACAGCTCGTTTAGATTTTGCTATTAAAGATTTAGATTCATTAGCATATGCGCCTTCAGCAGCAGATTCTAATTGGAATACTATACGCAGCGTTTATGCTACAATGGATATTCATTCAGACAGCAAAGATGCTACAAGCAATACTTATCTAACTGATACGAATTTAAATACAATGATTTTCCGTTTAGGTCAAAATTACCTAGCAAACGGATCGATCACAAACGCAGACTATTACCATAGAAAAGTTTTAACAAATTTAACTTTCACAAGCAATGGTCAAATAACCTTATCAGATGGCGGCGGACATCTCTCAACGGGAGAATCGTTCACTTTTGGTAGAACAGGCAGTTTTGTATCTGATACTCAAGCAAATACAGATTTAATGGTTATTATTCGCAGTAATGCTGGATCCACAGTATATTCAAATGGTAGCATTGTTGACTTGACAACAGGAACTTCTGGCATTTACCAAACTAATGAAAAATCGATAACAATATACACAGGTACAAGTGCAGCAATTGTTGCTGATATTTTAATGACTGTAAAAGTTGATGATACGCAAACAGAAACTGTTGCGCGCCGTCGTAAAACTGTTGTTGGTAATACATCAAATACAGTACTAACAGCAACAGACACACCAAGTAATGGCACATCAGTTGGCGCACCTATAGGCGCTTCTGTTAAAATTGATGCTGTGCGTGGACATGTTTGGTTTACTAGTGCAGGTCCAATTGAAACTGAACCTGGCGTCCCAATGAGCCTTTATGTTCCAGATGTTGTTCAATTAATTAAAGTTTTTGACTCTGGTGATATTAATTATGCACCAAATGTTGATAATGCAATTGATATCACAAAACACTATTATCTTGATGGTGGTCAGCGCGATAATTTTTATGATCATGCAAGCCTTGTATTAAAACCTGGCTATAATGCACCAAAAGGTCAAATCGTTGCCCTTATTAAATATTATGACCACTCAGCTGGCGCATCCTCTGGTTACTTTAATGTAGACTCATACCCAGCAACAGAATATGCTTCTGGAGCAATTCCAATTTATTATGGTCAAAGTGGTGGTTATTACAATCTTCGTGACTGCGTTGATTTTAGACCAACAAGAACCGTCGGTCAGCCTTCTGAAACTTATTTTGGCGGAAAGGTGCAAAAACCATCTGAAGTAATGGAATTGTCATATCAATTTTATCTACCTAGAATTGACAAACTTATTTTGACAAAAGATAAAGAATTTAAAATTCGAACAGGCACTTCAGCGATTAATCCAATCCCACCAGCAGATCAAGACGATGGTATGACATTATACCTGATCAATTCTCCTGCTTACGCAGCAAATGTTGCTGAAATTGCACTACAATATGTCGAAAATAAACGCTTCACAATGCGCGACATAGGAACACTCGAGAAGAGAATTGAGGCATTAGAAATATACACATCATTAACACAAATAGAAGCTCTCGCATCAGATACAGCAATTCTATACGAAGATAATTTACGCGAAAAAGAAAAATATGGTATTGTTGTTGACACATTTGATGGCTTTTTGACCGCAGATATCACTAATGACGACTTTTTGGCGTCAATAGAGTAGGAGTATAAAATGGCATTAGGACCGTATGTAGAAAAAACAGCACTTCAATTAATCCACTCATCAGCAATCTCTGGTACAAGTGGCTATAGAATAAACGATAAAACCATTACATTGGATTTTACAGAAGAGGCTGCTATTTCTCAAACAACAGCAACCAAAGCCATCACAGTTCAGCCTTATGAATTTGCACGTTTTGATGGTTACTTAAAATTAAATCCAGAAACTGACATATTTGTTTCTGATAGACTTGTTCCTACTACAACAAATCAAACGGGTGATGCTCTTGGATTTAATGGTCTTGTAAATGCAGCAACACAGCCAGGCGTGTTGAATTCAACGATATTTCCAGTAAATTCATCAACAGATTTATTATTAACGTCACTTACCCCATTCAATTCAACGCAATTAACTGGTGGATTATTTTCTGCTACGTTTGGTGTAAATGTTCCAGTATTGGCTGATGGGTCAACAGAAAGTATTTGGGGCGTATTAAATTCTGAACCTGCTTCAACAGTTAATACACAAAGAACGGTTGACGGGCAGCGTCCACTCACATCTCTTGATGACTTTTTTGGAAGACCAACCGATCAGCAACAGATCGTAAATGCAGGTGACAATTCTTTGGTTGTGGGAAATTCTATTGGAATTGACTCTTCTAGAAGAACAACAACAAGGAGTAAGTAGTTAAATTCGCGACACTTTTAACGTGGATCGTTCAAATTTAGTTTAATTTAAGGTAATATAAAATGACAGATACCGCTACACAAACAGCATCATCGACTACTCAAATTGTTCCGTTTATTCGCGCAAGAGAAGTATTGTTTACTGGAACAAATTTGCGACCAGATAAAGAAGTAAATTTCTTTTTTGATGATGTTGCTGTAAATAACTTTGTACAAAAACCATCAAAACTTTTGGTTTCACAAAACGTATCGAGTTCTAATTTTTCTCAAAATGGCGGGATAATCAATAACACATCAAAGGCATACGCAAAAGTCATATCAACCGCCAATAACATTCTTTATTTGAATGAAAATTTTATTACTGCAAATATGAGTTTAGTTTCAGGTTCATTTTCTGAGACAAATTTTGCGGCGAATGACATTGTATATCAAACATCAGCGACTTCGCCTGGGTTATATGCTAATAGAAATTTCGTTGCTAAGGTTGAACATTGGGATCATGCGAATGCTGTTTTGGCTCTTTCTCCTGTTTCTGGTGAAGTTGCGGTTGGAAATGCAACAAGTATACTTTATAAACTTGGTGGGGATGGGTTTTCTGCAAATCTAGCCAGCATTGTTGCAAACAACCGATTTGCAGCCTCGCAAGTTGTCAGATCTCTAAATTCTGGTAATACACTTACTATCGTAAGTTCAGAACATAATTCAGGTATTGTTTTCCGCGCAAACAGTGGCAACACTAGAACGCTCTTCACTTCAACAAATGTTTCAAGTTCAATTGTTGGTAACGTTGTTTATATTGCTTCAGGCACAGGTTTAGGTCAAGCTCGTACAATTGACAATGTGATTAATGGCACTGAACTTGTTCTTAATGTAGCACCAACAATCGCATTTACTACAAATACGAAATATTCAATTGGTAAATCCTATGTTGATGATTTTGGAACAGTTCCTGGTATTTTTCATATCCCAGAAACACCAAACTTTAAGTTTACGATTGGTGAAAAACTTTTCGTAATTACTGATCGCACTTCTGCAAAAGATTCTGACATTGGTTTGTATGCTTCAGCAAAATATACTGCCTTGGGATTGGTAAATACTGTCGTTACACCACCAGTTGCAACGCCACCAACACAAGTGGTCACACCACCAAGAGAACAGCCACCAACAACACGTCGACGTCGTCGCGATCCAGTGGCTCAAACATTCTTCACTCCAGTACCAAAAAGTCCAAAACAAAACTATGGCATTTTTGTAAGCAGTGTTGATCTGTTCTTTAAGGCAAAACCTAAATCTGGAACAGATGTTGATGGTATTGATGGTGTTCAGTTTCCAGTTAACTGTCGAATTGTAACCACACTAAACGGATTTCCAACAGAAACAATTATTGCTGTAGCGACAGTTGAGTGGAAGGATGTAAAAACTTCCGACATTCCAGACGCCACAGACTCAGATACACTTACAAAATTTAGTTTTCCAGATCCAGTATATTTGGCTCCAGATACTGAATATGCTTTAGTTGTTCAATCTGAATCTCCAGATTATGAAGTGTTTATTTCAGAACTAGGTCAAGATATTCTTGGCTCAAATCCACCAAGACGTGTTTCAGAACAACCATATGTTGGTTCGTTTTTCCGCTCACAAAATGCTTCTACGTGGACACCATATCAAAATCAAGACTTGATGTTCGTTATTAATAAATGTTCATTTACTAAGGATACTATCGCTAGAGTTGGATTTCAACATACACCGACTACTAACTTGATATTGATGGATCGGCTTTTCTTGCATTCAACGGGAACATCATTCTCAACAACAGATATTGATTATAAAATTAAGACTAAATCTGCAAACACTGGCGCAATGGACACAGATTTCATAACAATTTCGCCAAATAAAGTATACAGTTTTGGTGGCGATTTAAGCACATCAATTAAGACTTCTTCTCGTCGTCGTTTGTTGAGTGCAGGATCTAAACAAAGTATCAATGCTCAAATAGAGATGGTAACAACAGACGCGGACGTGTCGCCAATCATTAATCTAGAGCGTCTCGGTATTATTACTATGCGTAATGTAATCAATAATGCAGGCATTTCAAATAGTAAAATTTCTATTACAAATTCTGGTACTGGATATACCTCAAATGCAGCAGTAACAATTACTGATCCAGATGGTAATGGTACAGGCGCTAATGGCTATGCCGTAAGAAATTCTACAGTAGGATCTCCATTAGCAAACACTATTGATCATATTATAATTGATAATCCTGGATTTGGTTATATCACCACACCAACAATTACAATTGCCGCACCACCAGTCGCTTCAGGAAACACAACAGCAACGGCTTCAATTTCTGGCGAAACAAATAGAAATGGCGGTAATATTTTCAGTAAATATATTTCAAAGCAGATTGTTCTTGCTGATGGATTTGATGCTGGTGATTTGCGCGTTTACTTGCGTATGATTAAACCACCTGGTACTGATGTTCACGTTTATTATAAAGTCCTTTCAGGATTTGATCCTGAACCATTTACAAATAAATCTTGGAAGTTAATGAAAAAATATACTAACTTCACAAGTAAGGATCAAGTTACACCAGTACAAATAGAATATCGTCCAAGTTTAGAAAATGGTGAACTTAAATATGTTGAAAATAACGCGACTTATCCAATTGGTGGTAAATTTAAAAGTTTCGCGATTAAAATCGCTTTAGTTTCTTCTGATCCAACAGTGTTTCCAAGTATTCTTGATATGCGTACAATTGCAACACCAAAGGGATAATATGACATCTTTTGTTAAAGTAAAAAATACTCCATTTATTCGCGATATCAATACGATGGCGCTATTAAATACTGATACCAAAGCAATATCAAAAGATGAAGCATATAAACGCGAGTTGCTCAAAAATAAAGAAAAAGAAAAAGAAATTAAAGAACTGAAAGATGAGATAAATGATTTGAAAGAAATGATGAAAAAACTTTTAGAAAAGGTAGAGAATTCTAATGGCTAATGCAAATATAGCACAATTACAATTAAACAATACATTTAATGAATGGCGAGTCATCACAAATGTGCTCGCTAATTCAGTTAATGATCTTCGTAATGGCGCATACGTCAAAGACAACGGAGATTTAATTATCGGATCTGGTAATGTGACCATTACCAAACCAACTGGCACGACACTATTTGTTGCTTCTGATGCTTCTGTTGCAAATCAATTAACAGTTAAGACATTTGTATCAACTGATGACATTACAGTAAATGGGGCTAATGCGCGTTTTACAAATTCTGCTGCATATGTACAAGTTTCAAATACAATCTTCACAAAAAATTTAGTTTCTAATACTTTAATTACTGGACAAAATACCATCACAACAGATCTAACTGTTGGTTCTGATTACTCTAATGGAGAATGTGTTATTAATGGTGACCCAGCACCATCAAGAACACCAGTGTATCAAGATGGTACATTTGTTGCTACAAGAAGAGGTATCAACTTTCGCGGAACTGGTATTGGTGCCATTACAGTAACACCAAATGTTTCAAATACAAAAATTATTGATATTGTATTTGATGCGCCAAGTACTGCTGGTAATCCTGGCATTAAAGGTGATAAGGGTGCACCTGGAGATGTTGGCGCGCAGGGTGTTCAAGGCAATCAAGGCTTTCAAGGCGTGCAAGGCGCACAGGGTTTTCAAGGTGTACAAGGAAGTCAAGGTGTTCAAGGCGGTAAGGGTGAACCTGGAACTGGTGGTACGGGATTAAAGGGCGATAAAGGCGAACAAGGTGCTGGTGATAAAGGTTTCCAAGGTGATAAAGGTCAAAAAGGTGAAATTGGTGGCAGTGGCGATATTGGCGATAAAGGCGATAAAGGCGACAAAGGAAGTCAAGGCACTGCTGGTGTACAAGGCGACAAAGGCGCAAAAGGTGATCAAGGCGCTCAAGGTTCAAAGGGCGATAAGGGAACACCTTCTGGCGCAACTCAGCTTGTAAAAGCCTATGTTTCATTTACTGGTTCAGCAATGTTACCAGGAGATATTATTCCAGCAAGCCCAATAACAATTAATGGTTCAAACAACGTTTCAAGCATCACTGTTACGGAAAATAAAAATTATGATGGTGGGTTCTGGAATTCAGTAACACCACTGATTCAAATTCGAATTAATTTTATAACTCCAATGACTGATCAAAACTATGCCGTTGCTGGTACTGCAAGAAAACCAAACAATACTGAAATGTTATATGTTTATGGAAGTGATCCTAAAAATTACTGGTATAGTGCATCGGGTCACTTACAACTTTTAAGTCGAAATGCAAATTATGTTGTCGTTGCTTTTGCGATTGCTGGTGCAGCTGATCGCGAACTCACCTACTACATACCATCACAAGCTGACGTTATCGTTGTGAGAGAATAAGATTATATAAATGGCTAATGCAAACATATCACACATAACATTAAACAACACGTTCAGCGACTGGCGTGGTGCAACGAATGATCTTGCAAATTCAGTAAATGATCTTCGTAATGGAAATTATTATAAAGATTCAGGACCAGTTTTAAATATTAAAAATGGTTCTCTTTATATTGATAAACAAACAGGTACTACATTGAGTGTGGTTGCCAATGCCAATGTCGAAAATAATTTTACAACAAAAACAAAAATTGTAAATGATGAAGCATATTACCATGGTGATGATGCAAGATTTGCAAATAGTAAAGTTATTTTTGATGTAGCAAATACTATTCAAACAAAAAATTTAGTATCTAATACAATTATCAATGCTCAAAATACCATCACAACTAATTTAGTTGTTGGTACTGACGATTCTGGTATTTGTTGGATTCAAGGTGACGCTTACCCATCAAAAACACCATTATATGTTGAGGGTGTGTTTCAAGGTATTGATCGTGGTTTGAATTTTTTAGCCAACAGTATAGTTGGGGTAGTTGCTGCTGCAAACACATCTAATACTAAAGTTACTGACGTTGAAGTCGAAATTTCTTTACCAGATGATGGCAATAAAGGAATTAAAGGTCAGAAAGGTCAAAAAGGACAGCCAGGTAGTCAGGGTGCACAAGGTGTTCAAGGTAATATTGGCGTTTCTGGAAGTCAAGGTGTGCAAGGCGCACAGGGTTTTCAAGGAGAAATTGGCGAAACAGGCGAAGTGATTGGAGGAACAAAAGGTGAAAAGGGGGAAAAAGGTGAATTTGGTTATGGGCAAATTGGTGATGATGGTGAAAAGGGACAAAAGGGCGAGTCAATCGGCGCAACAAAGGGCGAAAAAGGAGCAAAAGGAGATAAGGGTGTTTTAGGTGACGCTGGCACAAATGCTGCTACTTCAGAAAAGGGCGAAAAAGGCGACCCTGGTTATACAGGAACAATTGGAGAAGATACGATAGTTCCAGAGCTCGTTTCTGCTTATGCAAACTTTAGCGGAGGGTTTATTGGTTTTAGTCCCACTATTTTATCGAGTAACAATATTTCAAGTATAACTATATCTTCTTACACTCAAGATGGTATACCAAGACGCGCTTACCCTGTTACAGTTTATGTTTACAGACTTAATTTTGCGACTTCAATGGCAGACGCAAACTTTGCAGTCATGGGCTGTGCCAGAAAACCAAATTCTGCTGAATCTACATACTATTATCTTGGAAGTGGTCATTTGCAACTGATCGATAAAACCACCAGTTATGCAGAAGTTGCTTATGGATTGTCTGGGAATTATAGTTCAGGAAATCGTGCAACCCGATACTTCATATCACAAGATGCAAGCGTTATTGTGGTCGGCAGTAAACCTACCAGTTAATAAGCGAAACACTGATGAATAAATATAAACAAATGTCTTTAGGAGTTTTTTAACATGAAATTAGTTGTCTATACCAACGATAATTTGAAGAATAATGGTGGTTCTTTTGCTATTTTAATGCCTACAGGCGTTCTTCCTTTGGAACAGGTTATTGCTAAAGATATTCCTGAAAATTCTCAATATAAAGTTGTGGATTTAGAAAATCCAACAGATAAAGCTGAATTTGATAAAATCGCACTTTCAAACAGCGCAAATGTCGGCTATTGGGTTGCCCTAGAAGGCAATTTTGACGACGTTTCTTCTCCAATTCAATTTACCATAAATATGGAAAAGGCTAAAGAATGTCATGCGAATTATGTCAGATCAATGAGAAGTGCAGACTTAGAACAACTTGACATAGATTATCAAAAAGCAGACGAATTAGGTGATCTTGCTTTAAAAACAACGATTGCCGCCAAAAAACAAAAATTAAGAGATATGCCGTCAGATACAAGGATAGTGAATTGTTCTGATTTTGACACACTGAAGACACTAACGTACGAGTATCTACGAGATAATTGATGGTTTACATAGACTTATTTGTTGATCAGGGAACAAATTTTCAAACAAATATGGACTTGAAAAATGACGACGGCACTCCTATGAGCGTCGCAGGTTATACATTCACAGGTCAACTTCGTAAGTCCTACTACTCAACAAATCCAACCGCAAATTTAGTTATTTCTATTCTTGACGGACCTAATGGTAATCTTAGCATAACAATGAACTCCGCTGTGACTGCTAATATCAATCCTGGTCGTTATGTCTATGATATTAAGATGATGGATACCTCGGATGTGACAATTCGAATTATGGAAGGCGTAATAACAGTCACACCTCAGGTAACCAGATGAAAATAAATTTAACAAATAAAAACGCTATTGGCTCGGTTGTTCTTGGTAGCGGAACACCGATTGCTGGCGCATCTGGTCCACAAGGCAGTCAAGGTGTTCAAGGTACACAAGGTTCTCAAGGTGTGCAAGGCGCACAGGGCGTTCAAGGCGCTCAAGGTTTACCAGGTACATTTGCTGGTATTGGCGCACAAGGCGTTCAAGGCGATCAAGGTGTTGCTGGCACAAAAGGAAATACTGGCGCGCAAGGCGTTCAAGGTGATCAAGGTGTTGCTGGTGCAAAAGGAGATACTGGCGCACAAGGCGTGCAAGGTGCTGAAGGTTCTGTTGGCGCGCAAGGTGCTGTGGGCGAACAAGGTGCAGCTGGCGCACAAGGTGTGCAAGGTGCTGCTGGAGAAAAAGGCGAAACTGGCGCACAAGGTGATATTGGCGCACAGGGTGTTCAAGGTGAAGCTGGAACAACTGGCGACAAAGGCGAAAAGGGCGATGCTGGTTCACAAGGCGCCAAAGGTGATGATTCTTTTGTACCAGGTGCAAAAGGTGACAAAGGTGATACGGGCGCACAAGGTGTTACTGGTGCGCAAGGTGTTCAAGGTGAAAGTGGATATGTTGGTTTAGATGGTGCACAAGGTGCGCAAGGTGTACAAGGACAAAAGGGCGAAAAAGGTGATATTGGTGCACAAGGTATACAAGGTGCCAAAGGTGATGATGTAAATTCTGCTGCAGCATTTGATCAAGCAAATACAGCCTACGATCAAGCAAACACAGCATATGATCAGGCTAATAGTTCCTTTGATCAAGCAAATGCTGCTTATACACAAGCCAATAATGCTTATGATGATGCAAATACTCGTGTATTAAAGGCTGGCGATACGATGACTGGCAACTTGAACGTTGCCGCCACAATCATATCGCAAAATATTGTTCCTAATCTAGACGTTACATACGATCTTGGCACTCCAGAAAAACGTTTCCGCGATTTGTATTTGTCAGGAACAACTTTGTTTCTTGGCAATACGCAAGTATCTACAACAACCAATGACGAAATTGCTATCAGCAGTTTAACTGCAAATGCAATTAATCTTGCTGGATATAATGTTCAAACTTGGGTTACTGATACTACTGAACGTGCAAATTTAAAAGTCGAAACAATTGAAGGTTCTCTATTATCAGTTAGCACATCAAACACAAGTAATGTTGTTGTTGCAAATATTACAATTCGTGAAGCAAACACAACACAAACTGGTGTTGTTCAGTTATATGATGCTCTTGACAGTAACAGCAATATATTAGCAGCAACAGCAAATACTGTATACGAATTAGATCAATATATTACTACTGTAGAAGAGCTTGCGACAGATGCTGTAGAGCAAACTGATGCTCTACGAACTTATGTCAATAATGTATTATCACCGACTTCGAATCTTGCAGCAAATACCGTTCGCGTTTCAGCAAATGGCGGTTCAACATTAAGTAAACAACAACTTAATTTTGTTAACACTGGCGATGTAACAGTAAGTGTTACTGCTGGTGCAGGTGCTGTTTCTGGTAATGCTAACATTGGATTTGCGCTTTCTTCAACTGGTGTTGGTGCTGGAACATATGGAAGCAGTTCGAATATAGCATCATTCACTGTTGACGATAAGGGTCGTATTACTTCTGTTTCAAACATTGCACTATCAACAATTAGTGGTGATTTGACAGTTACAGGCAATCTTTCGGTTCTTGGTGATAGTACAACACTTAATGTTCAAACATTGCTTGTTGAAGATAATGAGATCATCCTCAATTCAAATTTAATTGAAACTGATGTACCGAATTTAAATGCTTTATTGACTGTCAATCGCGGTTCTGAACCAAACGTTTCAATTCGTTGGAACGAAAGCACAAATCATTGGGAATGGACTGACGATGGGACAGCATTCACTTCATTTGATACTTTATTAGCAGGAAATCAACAAGCAGCTGATGCTTATAATCAAGCAAATGGTGCCTTTGATACTGCAAACAACGCATTAATATTTGCTGGTGATGCTCACGATCAAGCAAATGCAGCCTACGATCAAGCAAATGCTGCATATAGTGCAGCAAATACTGCAAATGTAACACCAGTACAAGTTGATAGTTCTGCTGTTGGTTCAAGAAGAACGCTTGATTTCAAATCTGCAAATAGTTCTAATTTAACAATTACTGGTACAGATGATCCATCAAATAATAAAGTTGTTTTATTGTTTGATAATCCTAAACTTGCTGGCGGTGGCGTTTACGCAAATACAGAACTATATGTCTCTGATGTTGCACCTACTTCAGCCAATTCAAATGTTTCATTGTGGTGGAGAGCAAATACTGGTAAGTTCTACATCTATTATAATGATGGATCAAGTGCGCAATGGGTATCGCTCACACCAACGCCAGTTGTTAATACATCAAGTGATTTAACGCTTAATGATGCTAACACTGCTTCTTCTGCTGCTGCTGCAAATAATTTAAATTCAATAAAAGCAAATCGTGCTGGTGATACATTTACAGGAAATATTTCTGTATTACAAAATGAAACAAAGTTAAATGTATCAAGTACATTAATTGAATCAAATGGCAGATTGACGATTAATGCGACAGAATATAAAGTCAATACAATAACTCTTTCTGCTAATACAGGAGCAACCTCATTAGCAGCACAAACTGTTGTTGATATTCTACCAATTAGTGAATATCGAACTGTAAAATACTTGATTCAAATTAAGAGTGGTGCAAATTATCAAGCAACTGAAATAATTTTGTTACATAATGGCACAACTGCTTATATGACAGAATATGGTACAGTCACTACGGGATCATACTTGGGTTCATTTGGCTCTGACATTTCTGCAGGACAGATGCGCTTATTGTTCGATCCAGTATTCGCTGTAAATGCCCTAAATATTTCAAGAATTTCTATGCCAGTGTAATCTAAATGTCAATACCTAATTTTCCAGATTCACCTACGCTTAATCAACTATTTACTGTTGGCGATGTCACTTATCAATGGAATGGAGTGACTTGGGATCAAACAGTTGCTGCCTTTGCAGGTCCACAAGGACCACAAGGTGTTCAAGGTGCACAAGGTGCGCAAGGCGAGAAAGGTCAAAAAGGCGAATTTGGCGAACAAGGTTATCAAGGTGTTCAAGGCGCACAAGGTTCACAGGGCGTGCAGGGCGCACAGGGTTCACAAGGTCAACAAGGTTCACAGGGTTTTCAAGGCGTACAAGGTCACCAAGGTGTGCAAGGTACAGTTGGTGCGCAAGGCGACAAAGGACAAAAAGGTGAAGTTGGTGGCACAGGTTTAGCTGGCGATCAAGGTCCACAAGGCGATCAAGGTTATCAAGGTGCACAAGGTCGCCAAGGTGAAAAAGGACAAAAGGGCGAACAGGGCATTCAAGGTGCACAAGGCTTCCAAGGTGTACAAGGTGAGCAGGGCATTCAAGGTTCACAGGGTATTCAAGGCGCACAAGGTTCTCAAGGCATTCAAGGTCATCAAGGTGTACAGGGCGCTCAAGGCTCACAGGGTCGTCAAGGTGCGCAAGGTGTACAAGGCGAACAGGGTGTGCAGGGTGAGCAAGGTTCACAAGGTTTTCAAGGTTATCAAGGATCTCAAGGCGTACAGGGCACTCAGGGACGTCAAGGAGCTCAAGGTGTTCAGGGCGAACAAGGTTTCCAAGGCGTTCAAGGCGCTCAAGGAATTCAAGGAGCACAGGGTGTTCAAGGTGAACAAGGTTCGCAAGGTTCTCAAGGACGACAAGGTTCGCAGGGCGTTCAAGGTCATCAAGGCGTACAAGGTGAACAAGGCGCTCAAGGTTTTCAAGGTGTTCAAGGTCATCAAGGTGTTCAGGGGCATCAAGGCGTACAAGGTGAACAAGGTGCACAAGGATTTCAAGGACACCAAGGTGAACAAGGTTCACAAGGTTTCCAAGGTGTACAAGGTGAACAAGGCGCACAAGGATTCCAGGGTGTACAGGGCGATCAAGGACGACAGGGTGAACAAGGCGTTCAAGGCGCACAAGGACACCAAGGTGAACAAGGCGCTCAAGGATTCCAAGGTCATCAAGGCGAACAAGGTGTTCAAGGTGAGCAAGGCGCTCAAGGATTCCAAGGTCATCAAGGCGAACAAGGTGTTCAGGGTTCACAAGGTCATCAAGGTGAACAAGGTGCTCAAGGATTCCAAGGAGTTCAAGGCGAACAGGGTTCACAGGGCTTCCAAGGTGTTCAAGGTCATCAAGGCGTACAAGGCGAACAAGGTTCACAAGGGTTTCAAGGTGTACAGGGTGATCAAGGCGTTCAAGGTCATCAAGGCGTACAAGGGCACCAAGGTGTTCAAGGTACAACAGGTTCCAAGGGTGAAATTGGAGAATTTGGTGGTGCAACATTTGAGTATGTGTATCTAACCAATACAGCAAACACTGATCCAGGCAGCGCAAATTTAAAATTTGATAGCACAAATCTTGCAACGGCTACAACGTTGTATATTGACTTTGAAGATATGAATACAGCAAATGTATTCAATTATCTTCAAACAATTGATGATTCAACGTCAACAATCAAAGGCACATTTAAAGTTTCCAATACAGCAAACATTAGTGAGTTTGCTTATTTCAGCATTAATGGAAATCATCTTCATGAATTAAATTATTTTGCTGTTCCAATTGCTCACACTACAGGTGTCACTTCTTTTGCTGCTGGCGCAAATGTATTAATTACATTTACAAGAACTGGTGATCGTGGCGATAAGGGTGAGCAAGGTTTCCAAGGCGTACAAGGCGAACAGGGCGTTCAAGGCGCACAAGGTGTACAGGGACACCAAGGAGTTCAAGGCGAACAAGGTGCTCAAGGTTATCAAGGTGAGCAAGGTTTCCAAGGTGTACAGGGTCATCAAGGTGTACAAGGAGCGCAGGGCGCTCAAGGTTATCAAGGCGAGCAGGGTCATCAAGGTGAACAGGGTTATCAGGGTTATCAAGGACACCAAGGTGAACAGGGTTTCCAAGGCGAACAAGGGTATCAAGGTTATCAAGGTCATCAAGGCGAGCAGGGCGCTCAAGGTTTTCAAGGCGTACAAGGTAATCAAGGACGTCAAGGCGAGCAAGGTTTCCAAGGTGTACAGGGCGCACAAGGTGAACAAGGATACCAAGGCGAACAAGGTTTCCAAGGACACCAAGGCGAACAAGGTTTCCAAGGACACCAGGGCGAGCAGGGTGTACAAGGCGCTCAAGGTCGCCAAGGCGAACAAGGTCATCAAGGTCAACAAGGTGCTCAAGGCGAGCAGGGTTTCCAAGGTGTACAAGGCGCTCAAGGTCGCCAAGGCGAGCAAGGATTCCAAGGACGTCAAGGTGAGCAAGGCGTACAAGGTAATCAAGGACGTCAAGGTGAACAGGGTCATCAAGGTGAACAGGGCGTTCAAGGTAATCAAGGTTATCAAGGCATTCAAGGTAATCAAGGACGTCAAGGTGAACAAGGATTCCAAGGACGTCAAGGATCACAAGGTCAACAAGGCGCACAAGGTGTACAGGGTGCTGTAGGTGAACAAGGTGCGCAAGGATTCCAAGGTGACCAGGGTGCACAAGGTTTCCAAGGTCGACAAGGTGAACAAGGACATCAAGGACGTCAAGGTGTACAGGGTACACAAGGCGCTCAAGGTGTACAGGGTACACAAGGTTATCAAGGACGCGATGGTAACTTTGGTGGTGCTACATTTGATTACACCTTTCTTAGCAACACTGCTAATACTGATCCAGGAACTGGATTCTTAAAATTCAATAATTCTGATTTAACGCTTGCATCAAAACTTTATATTGATAATCTTGATGATAATACATCAAATGCATATAACTTCTTAGTCACAATTGATGATTCAACATCAGTTATCAAAGGACACTTTAGACTTACAAGCAAGTTTGATGATAATAATTTTGTTCTTTACACAATCACTGCACTTAAAGTACATAATAATTACTTTGAAGTGGATTGCGGATTTGTTTCAGGTGCAGAATCCTCGTTCAGCAATAATGATGATGTATTAATTACATTTGCTCGTACTGGCGATCGTGGTGATCTTGGTCCTCAAGGTTTCCAAGGTGTACAAGGCGCACAGGGTTCACAAGGTCAGCAAGGATCACAGGGTGTACAAGGCGCACAAGGATTCCAAGGTGTACAAGGTAATCAAGGCGTTCAAGGTTCACAAGGACAACAGGGTGAACAAGGATTCCAAGGTGTACAAGGTGAAATAGGCGCACAAGGTAATCAAGGATTCCAAGGCGTACAAGGCGCTCAAGGAGCACAAGGTGCTCAAGGAATTCAAGGAGCACAAGGAGCACAAGGATTCCAAGGAGTTCAAGGTGCTGTTGGTGCACAAGGTGAACAAGGCGTTCAAGGTCATCAAGGTGAACAAGGCGTTCAAGGTGCACAAGGATTCCAAGGAGTTCAGGGTGATGTTGGCGCTCAAGGTGAACAGGGCGCGCAAGGTTTCCAAGGTGAGCAAGGCGCACAGGGTTATCAAGGACATCAAGGTGAACAGGGTTATCAAGGACACCAAGGTGAACAAGGTTTCCAAGGTGAACAAGGATTCCAAGGTGAACAAGGATTCCAAGGCGTACAGGGTGAACAGGGATCTCAAGGTTTCCAAGGCGAACAAGGTTTCCAAGGTGTACAGGGACACCAAGGCGTTCAAGGCGAGCAAGGATTTCAAGGTGTTCAAGGTGAACAAGGATTCCAAGGTGAACAAGGATTCCAAGGTGTACAAGGTTCACAAGGTCATCAAGGTGTACAAGGTTCACAAGGACAACAGGGTGAACAAGGCGTTCAAGGTCCTCAAGGTGAACAGGGATTTCAAGGCACACAAGGTGAGCAGGGTTATCAAGGACGTGATGGTAACTTTGGTGGCGCTACATTTGATTACACCTTTAATAATGATACAGCAAACACTGATCCAGGCACTGGACATTTAAAACTCAATAATGCAAACGTAACACTTGCAAACAAATTGTACATTGATTATGTTGATGACAGTTCATCAAACGTATACAATTTCTTAGTCACTATTGATGACTCAACGTCAACAATCAAGGGTCACTTTAGAATCACTAATAAGTTTGATTCAAATGATTTCGCATTGTTTACAATTTCTTCATTGTCAATTCACAGTACATACTTTGAAGTAAATTGCTCTTATGTTTCAGGCAGCGCTTCTTCATTCACTAATGATGAAGATGTATTAATTACATTTGCTCGTACTGGTGATCAAGGCGATACTGGACCACAAGGCTTCCAAGGCGTGCAGGGCGCACAAGGTTCACAGGGCGTACAAGGTCATCAAGGCGTACAAGGTGAACAGGGTCATCAAGGCGTACAAGGTGAGCAAGGTTCACAAGGCTTCCAAGGTCATCAAGGTGAACAAGGTGCACAAGGATTTCAGGGAGTTCAGGGTGACCAAGGTTATCAAGGTGAACAGGGATTCCAGGGCGTTCAAGGTACAGTTGGTGCTCAAGGCGAACAAGGTTCTCAAGGCTTCCAAGGTGAGCAAGGCGCTCAAGGTTTCCAAGGTGAGCAGGGTGCTCAGGGTTATCAAGGCGTACAGGGTGAACAAGGACCACAGGGTGAACAAGGATTCCAAGGTGTACAAGGTGAACAGGGATCGCAAGGTTTCCAAGGTCAACAAGGTTCACAAGGTGTTCAAGGTACAGTTGGTGCTCAAGGCGAGCAAGGTTCTCAGGGCTTCCAAGGCATACAAGGAGCACAAGGTTCACAAGGTTTCCAAGGTGTACAGGGTGACCAAGGATTCCAAGGTGTACAGGGTGACCAAGGCGCACAAGGTGAACAAGGTTTCCAAGGTGTACAGGGTGATCAAGGTGTACAAGGCGAACAGGGTGCACAAGGCTTTCAAGGCGTACAGGGCGCAGTAGGCGCTCAAGGTGCTCAAGGTGTTCAGGGTCATCAAGGCGTACAAGGTGAGCAAGGTTCACAGGGTTTCCAAGGTGTACAGGGTGAACAGGGAGTTCAAGGTGAACAAGGATCGCAGGGCTTCCAAGGCGTACAAGGCGATCAAGGAGCACAAGGCGAACAAGGATTCCAAGGTATTCAAGGCGAGCAAGGATTCCAAGGTGTACAAGGTAATCAAGGACGTCAAGGTGAGCAAGGCTTCCAAGGTGTGCAAGGAGATCAAGGCGCACAAGGCGAACAAGGATTCCAGGGTGTACAAGGTTCACAAGGTCCACAGGGCGAACAAGGCTCTCAGGGCTTCCAAGGTGTACAGGGTGCACAAGGCGCTCAAGGTGTACAGGGTGCACAAGGTCGACAAGGTGAGCAAGGTTTCCAAGGTGTACAGGGTGACTTCGGTAATCAGGGTAATCAAGGTGAACAAGGATTCCAAGGCGTACAAGGTTCACAAGGACAGCAAGGTTCACAAGGTTATCAAGGCGTGCAGGGCGATCAAGGTCCTGTTGCTGGTCAAAATACACAGATTGTTTTCAATAATCAAAACTTGCCAGATGGATCCGCTAACCTAACATTCAATCTTGCTTCAAATACATTTACAACATATAATGCAAATATTACTGGTACACTTACAACTAAAAATATTGTACCAGAAGCAAACATCACTTATGATATTGGTACAAATACACAAAGATTCCGCGACCTTTATCTAAGCAATAACACAATCTTCCTTGGTGATGCTCTTATTAGCAGCGCTGAAGGTAATGTCACAACAAATGGTATTTTTGCAAATGTAGTATACGTTGGTACAAATAATACCAATCTTGAATCATTAATTGAAAATGTTTACGCGCAAGCCAATGCTGCTTACAATGAAGCCAATCTAAAACTTAATATTGCTGGTGGCACAATTACTGGCAGCTTGATTGTTCAAGGTAATCTTGAAGTTCTTGGTGACAGTACGACGTTGAATGTTGAAACGCTACTTGTTGAAGACAATGAAATTATTCTCAATTCAAATGTAACTGGCGCACCATCGCTCAATGCAAGTGTAACAGTCAATCGTGGTGATTCACCTGATACCTTCTTGCGTTGGAATGAGAATACAGACAAGTGGGGTTATAGTGATGATGGCACTGCTTTCCAATCGTTTGATGGCATTTTAACTAAAGCCACTGATGCCTATAATCAAGCCAATACTGCAACAACGGCAGCAGGACAAGCATACGGTCAAGCAAACACTGCGACAACGGCAGCTGGACAGGCTTATGGTCAAGCGAATACTGCAACAACTGCTGCTGGTCAAGCATATCTACAAGCAAATAATGCATACGATAAAGCCAATGCGCCAATTACGATTAAAGAAGTTTATGCAAGCAACAATACTGTTGTTAATACATTTAATAGTATCAATACGATTCAGTTCGACGCTGATTCGGGCATGGCTGTTGTTGATGAAAGCAATAGCACCGTCACTATTCAACTCAACAGTACGTTCAAGAACTGGCAAGTAAATGGTGTCAATCAACTAGTTGCCTTTGGTCTTGATACTGTCAATTTAATTTCTGGTGATAATATTGTTATCACTGGTAATGGTAATTCAGTACCACAAAGTGTAACATTTAGCGTACCACTTGCAAATACTTCAACGACACAATTGTTGTTTAATAATAATGGTGTGTTTGGTGGTACTGCAAATCTGACTTACACATTAGCAAGCAATACTTTGTCAACGCACAAACTTGCTGCTGCAAATGTACAATATAAAAATACAACTGGAACAGTGGTTGCATATTCTTATTATAATGATTCTTCGGATAGTATTGATACAATTTTTATCTAAGTTAAATTATGACTAGATCATCAAGTTTAAAAAGTGATGGAACTCTCTATAGTGTAGGTTCTTTTGATGAAGTTTCACAAAGTACAATTAGTGAAAGTGAAACTTCGTTTAAAGCCAGCGAATTAGACGAAATAACGATTAATCCGTTATCAAATGGATTGGTAAAGCGTCAAACAAGAGATGGTAAATTGTTAGTCGCAAAAGAATTTGATGAAGTGACAAAGGCAATTGTCTCTGACAGTTTATTTTTACATTTAGATACTGCCGAAGATGATTCATATTCAGGAAGTGGCAGTACGTGGTATGATTTAAGTGGTAATGATCGTGATGCAACTTTATATAATACGCCAACATTTAAAAACGAAAATGGTGGTATGTTAAATTTTGATGATGATGCTGGAGAATATGCTGAAACTGCCAGTGTGCCAGATCTAAATACTTGGACTGTAGAAACTTGGGTAAAATTTACTGCTGCAATTGGAACTAAAGTAACTGCAATTGTGACGAATCAATTTGATTTAGTTAACAAATTAAATTATTCGATTGGAACAAATAATGCACCAAGCAACTATAATATTACAGCAGGGTTTTTCGACGGTTCATGGCATAATGTAACAGGGTTTGCCGCAAGTACAAATGTGTGGTATCATTTTGTTGGAACATATACGGGAACAGTTTTAAAATTTTATGTGAATGGCTCTGAAAATGGTTCGCTAAACTATACAGGAACTTCAAGTTCAGGCGGAACCATTCGTATTGCGAGAAGATGGGACGGTAATGTAATCAAGGGAAATTTGATTGATGGAGATATTCCCGTTGTTCGTATATACAGCAGAGCATTAAATGCAGCAGAAGTTTTGCAAAATTATAACGCAACGAAGTCCAGATATGGGCTTTAAAGTAAAATAAATACCTAATAATCATTTGGGCAGAATTTAAGAAATGGCAAAATTACAAGGTAATACAAGAATTTATGGTAATGTTACCGTAGATACAGTGGTCATTGCCCAAACAGTCAATGCAAATTCAATTTTCGTTCAAGGTACTAATGTAGAAGCGCGTCTTAATAATACAGAATCGCGCGCAAATAGTGCATTAAATGATGCTGTATTTAAAAATGTAGCCAATTCCACAACATCAATATCGCCTTCTTCAAATAACGATACTTTAAAAATTATTGCTGATCCTGCTGGTGTTTCTACTGTAACTGTTTCTGGCAATACTGTAACTATTTTTACACCCGCTGTTGCTGGAACACAAGGTTCTCAGGGTTCGCAAGGCGTACAGGGTGAACAAGGTGCGCAAGGTTTTCAAGGCGTACAGGGTTCACAAGGACGACAAGGTGAACAAGGTTCACAAGGTTTCCAAGGATTCCAAGGCGAACAGGGCGTACAGGGCGAGCAAGGTTCACAGGGTTTTCAAGGTGAGCAAGGATCTCAAGGTTTTCAAGGACATCAAGGAGAGCAAGGCGTACAAGGTGAACAGGGTTCACAAGGTTTCCAAGGTGTACAGGGAGCGCAAGGAGCACAGGGTGCACAAGGTGCACAAGGTGTACAGGGCGAGCAAGGATCTCAAGGCTTTCAAGGCGTACAAGGTTCACAAGGTGTGCAGGGTGAACAAGGTTCACAAGGTTTTCAAGGCGAACAGGGCACTCAAGGTGAACAAGGTTTTCAAGGGCATCAAGGTGAACAAGGTCATCAGGGTGAGCAGGGTCATCAAGGGCATCAAGGTGAACAAGGTCATCAAGGTGAGCAGGGCGTTCAAGGCGCACAGGGTCATCAAGGCGA